>UPTG01001632.1_pt1 | contig 16375 bp, 11 predicted proteins | sample 2160121 | NCBI WGS metagenome assembly UPTG01 (sample SAMN06266255, study PRJEB28933) | marine metagenome | isolation source: Columbia River Estuary | place: USA:Columbia River Estuary, USA | collected 2014-07-27
CCGGGCTGGATTCCAACTGGAGGAGGAAGCCACGAGGGAGGAACTTATCCGGCGCGTGTCGATCGATCTCACAGGACTTCCACCCAGTATCGAGGAGGTCGACGCCTTTGTCGCTGACCAGTCGCAGGAAGCATACAGCAGGGTTGTGGATCGTCTGCTGGGATCTTCTCGTTATGGTGAGCGCATGGCAGCCTGGTGGTTGGATGGTGCGCGGTATGGGGACAGCCACGGCTATGACAATGATCTCGAGAATGCTCAGTGGCCGTGGCGGAACTGGATTATTGAATCCTTCAATGCTAACCAGCCCTATGACCAGTTTTTAACCTGGCAGCTGGCGGGGGATCTTATGCCAGATGCCAGCGATGACCAGATCGTGGCCACCGGATTCAACCGGAACCATCGGATCCAGACCGAGGGGGGAGCGATCGAAGAGGAGTGGCGCACGGAATATGTCATGGACCGGGTGGAAACCATGGGGTCGGTGTTCCTTGGGTTGACGCTGAGTTGTGCTCGCTGCCATGACCACAAATATGACCCCATCAGCCAGAAGGAGTTCTATCAGCTTTTCGCGATGTTCGATGGGCTGAAAGAAAATGGGTTTATCAATAATCTAAGGGGCAGTGCCGAACCTCGTCATCGGTATAGGAAGAGCGATTTTGAAGCAGCAGTGAAGAAGCTTGAAACGGATATCCCGGACGCGAAGGCCCGGAGTGGCAGGGTGAAAGAGCTGGAAGCAGCTCATCCGCACGTCATGGTGATGCGGGATGAAGTGGATCGGAAGGCGTTTATTCTCAAGAGGGGGCAATATGATGACAAAGGTGAGGAAGTGGACCCTGGGTTGCCGGAAGCGTTCTCTCCGGTTCCGGAGGGAGAGAGCCTGACTCGTCTCGACCTGGCGAGGTGGCTGGTTGATGGAGAGCACCCCTTGACATCCCGTGTCTTTGTGAACCGGATCTGGGAGCAATTCTTTGGGACCGGTATCGTCAAAACTTCCGAAAATCTGGGACGTCAAAGTGACTGGCCGAGTCACCCTCAACTCCTTGATTGGATTGCAGTGGACTTTGTGGAGTCTGGCTGGGACGTCAAAGGGCTCATCAGAGCAATAGTCATGAGCCGGTCCTATCGCCAAAGTTCTATAATTGATGAAGAAAGGCTCCAGCGTGATCCGGAGAACCGTTTGCTGAGTCGGGGGCCGAGAACAAGGTTGCAGGCTGAGATGTTGCGTGACCAGGCTCTCTTTCTTTCAGGTCTTCTGGTAGAGCGGGTCGGAGGTCCGAGTTGGTGGGTGTATCAGCCGGCTGGACTCTGGTTGGAAGTAGAGAAACGAGGAACCTTCGAGCAGGATCATGGGGAGAAGCTCTATCGGCGTAGTCTTTACTCTCGCATTCGGAGGACAGTGGCCCCGCCCAGTATGCTTCTCTTTGACATGCCCAGTCGGGAGATGTGTTCGGTGAAGAGAACCTCGACCAATACTCCTTTGCAGGCCCTCGCCCTCCTGAATGAGGTGACCTATGTCGAGGCTGCGAAGAAATTCGCGGAGCGCATGATGACTAAGGGGGGGACGCCGGGGGAGAGAATCGCATGGGGGTTTCGCTGTGCCACTTCCCGGGTGGCTGAGAAGGAGGAGCTGGAGATTCTGGTGAAGGGATATGAACGGCGGGTGGAGCGCTATCGTAGGGATGGCAAGGCTGCCGAGGATTTACTGGGGCAGGGAGAATCTAAGGTCGCGGCTTACCTTCCCAAGCCGGAGATGGCGGCCCTGACAACGGTGGCGAATGTCATCCTGAACCTCGATGAAGTGATTAACAGATGAAGGAGAGTAGTGGAAATAGAGACCTGAGTGGGACAGAGGTGGGGGAGTTAGGCGAGAGTTTAAGGCTTCTCGGGCGACGCTCCTTCCTGCAGAACTCCGGGCATGGGTTCGGCGCGTTGGCCCTCGGTTCCCTCCTTTTTGACAAGGAAGGAAGGGCTGCCACGGGACCACCGGAAAATGCCAAGGTCCGGCGGGTGATCTCTCTCTTCATGTCAGGCGGGCCTTCCCAGATGGACCTGCTTGATCCTAAGCCAGGACTGGAAAAAGAGAGAGGTAAGGAATTGCCCCCATCGGTGCGGGGAGAACAGAGAATCACCACCATGACCTCGGGTCAGAAGGAACTGCCGGTTCTGCCCAGTCCATTCAAGTTCTCCGCTCATGGACAATCGGGTCTGGAATTGAGCGAGTTGCTCCCGCATTGGGGCGATGTAGCGGATGACCTGTGTATCATTCGCTCCATGAAAACCGAGGCTATCAACCATGATCCCGCTATCACCTTTTTCCAGACCGGGTTCCAGCTAGCCGGGCGACCCAGTATTGGGTCCTGGGTTTCTTATGGGCTCGGCGCTTTGAACAGGGACCTTCCCGCATATGTTGTTCTCACCTCTCGGTCGACCTCTGGAGGAGCTCAGCCCCTCTATAGCCGATTGTGGAATTCCGGGTTCCTGCCCGCCGAGCACTCCGGGGTGAAGCTGCGCAATACCGGGGACCCGGTATATTTCCTCGAGAACCCTCCGGGTATCGATCGCAGAATCCGAAGGGATACTCTTGATGATCTCCAGAGACTCAATCAGAAGCGGCATGCGGTCATTGGGGATCCTGCTATTGAATCACGGATCGCTCAGTATGAGATGGCTTTTCGCATGCAGGCAAGTGTTCCAGAATTAGCGGACATCTCGAAAGAGCCGGAACACGTGTTGAAGCTCTATGGACCCAACGTGGGAAAACAGGGGAGTTTTGCGAGGAATTGCCTGTTAGCCCGCCGTCTGGCCGAGCGAGACGTTCGCTTCATTCAGCTCTTCCACATGGGATGGGATCAGCATGATAAGTTAAAAGAGACCCTCTCCCGCCAGTGTCGGGATACCGAACAGCCAGTGGCCGGGTTGATCAAGGATCTTAAACAGAGAGGCCTCCTAAAAGATACTCTTGTTGTATGGGGTGGAGAGTTTGGGCGAACCACCTACGCGCAGAAACCCGGTAACGCTGCTGGCCGTGACCACCATCCCGGCTGTTTTACTCAGATGCTGGCAGGGGCGGGTGTGAGGGGCGGTCATGTCCATGGTGCGACCGATGATTACTGCTACAATGTGACTCAGGACCCCGTGCATGTCCACGACCTAAATGCCACTCTGATGCATCTCCTCGGAGTGGACCACAAGCGACTCACCTTTAAATTCCAAGGGCGTGATTATCGTCTCACTGATGTCCATGGTCAGGTCGTAAAGAAAATCCTCACCTGAGAAGATTCCATGTCGAAGATTATCTGTTTTGTTGTGCTGGCACTTGCCTGTCTAGTTGCTCGCTCCGAACTCCCTGTTGAGAGGAATGGAAGAGTATTGCTTCCCCCGGCGGGTGGGTGGTCTTTAGATGGCGGGGAGGTCGCGGAAACCCGGGTTTGGCGGAACCCATGGGGGTGAAAGGGGGTTGATTATTGCTATCGTTTGTTTGTTTGGTTATCGTCTTTGAATGAAACCTACTGAGATTTATCTAATTATTCTTATTGGGTTCTTTTTATGTATCTGGGGTGTTGGAGAATTTCTTTGGCGTAAAAGTAAAGATGCAGGTTGGATAAATAAGGCTAAGGGAAATATGTCAGTCAAAAAATATCGTGAGAGTATAGCGGGACAGAAATTTGGGGAATTAAGTGAGGTTGAGAAGGAGGAATTAGGAGCAGCTATCACAAATGAACAATGGAGAATTGTCAGCAGAGGGGTGCCTTGGTTTTTTATTATCATGTTTCTGATCACGGGGCTTGAATAAGATCAGCGATACTCGTTCCCATTAAAATACTTAACCTGATTAGCAAGGTGCTTATATATCTTCGAGGGTCCACACTCTCGTGCTGTTTCTATTAAAACTCCTAGCCAATGTTCCCGTTATACTACTGCTAGGATTTTGCTTTTGGAGGAAAGTCCGTGAAGAACGAATTTGGGCGGAATACATGGGGGAGAAAGGGGGGTATCTTTGGGGTGTTGTCTACCTTGCGCGCTAGAGCCTGATCACCCCGAACGGAATTCCCTATTAACCTTAAATAAGGCAAAACGAAGGTTAAGCACTTCGCCCGCCTGGACGTGACTGTCGAGTTACTAGTCCCTCAAATACACCCAAGCCCTCTTCCATGAATTTTTGTAATTGTTCCGCATCCGGAGCGACACGTGTATAACGATGATAATACAGAATTGTCCCCTCCCGAGCCTCGCAACAAATATTATCCTGAACAGCAAAGAAATCTAATAGGATCGTATCCATGTAGATCCGAACTTCTTCCTCGGACTCCCCTTTGAGAACATATTTTTCGGAAAAGCCTGGGTGATCTACGAAATCGATATCTTGCCCGCCAAATAAGGACCCTACCTTGGACCAAAATCCTTCCGGTCGTAAATTGAAAACAGGATGAACCAGACTCGTTGACTCCACCGACATTACCGTTTGCCGAAGGACTCTGCGGCTCTTTCCATGGCCGGTTACATAGCGATAATCAAACATTGCTATGTTGGCGGAAGGGCCGTCAACTGAGATCGCGTTATTTATTTTTTTACCGCGGCCAATGTTCATTAATGGAAAAGCGCCCAAACGTTCTAGGCGTTCAGGGTCCATCGCGGCTTGAAACGGATAACCCAACTCCTGGGAAATCGTCGCCAATTTTTCCGTGCGAACTTTTTCCCGCCTTCTGGAAATCAAGAAAATGGCGCCGAAAATTGCAATAATCACGGCCGGAAAAATAAGCTCTAGCATTTGATCGAAGTTGTTGCCTTTACTGAGTAGCATGCTGAAGAAATACATGAAAGGAACCTTTCGCTAATTTTTTCCTACCGAGTAAGTTAAGCTATCGCATGTGTGTTGTTTGCAAGGAGATTTCTTTTGGCGGGAGAGGGTTATTGTTTTGCTTCTTCTATTAATCTTTCAGCTCTACCCTGAAGAATCCTGTTGGGTATTCCTGTTTGGAATAGAGGCATAGAAATAGCAGTGGCGTGCGCATGGTGAAAGCGTTCGGACAACGCCGTATGTGTCGAGGTCAAAGGTCGGAGAGAAACGCTTTTCAAAGCCTTCCTCTACTTGCGTTTTCCATTCCATTTCCCCTGTAGGATCTCGCGGGATTGGTGAAGGGCAAAGCGCCTGGCAAGGTAAAGAGATTCACTCTCCGGCTGACGCCTTGGCCCGCTGCCTGTCCCGTTTGGCTTTTTTGCGGTCCAGCTCTGTTTTCCATTCCGGCACAAAGCGGTGTTCAGGGGTTCCGATAGTATCGTTCTTCCTGCTGAACGGGTACTGATCCATTTTGTACATATCCATTATTTTCTGAAGGCGCTCTTTCTGCTCCGGGAATTGAGTGGTTTCTTTTTCGCTGTAGCGGGTCATATCCGACTTCGTGCTGATGTCGTAAAACCGTCCGTCGTTGTGCAGCCGGAAACGGTGGTCGCGCACAAAATATTTTTCCGAGAGGCAGATGAAAACATGGTCGCGTTCCTTGCCTCCGGTTCCGTAGAAATAATGCGACAAGTCCAGGCCATCCACCTTCTCATCGTTTTCAGCTCCGATAATTGCATTCAGAGTCGGGACGACATCGACCAAGCCGATCATCTTGTCCGAGCGAACCCCGGCTGCTACCTTTCCTGGCCACCGCACAATAAACGGAATCCGCGCACCCTGTTCGGTCATGCTGGCTTTTCCGCCCGACACTGACACCGTTTTTAGCTGGTTGACGATATCCCCTTTGGTTCCGTTGTCGGCGGTGAAAAGAATCAGGGTGTTGCATGAAATCCCTCAACAAAATGCACGCTTCGATCAGGACAAGAGCAATTCTCGCACTGCGCCCCTCAGGCGAGCGGACGGGCAAGGATTCAGCGCATCACGCAGAGACCCTGGTTAGGGCAGAGTTGGAGTAATCTAGTGCATTTCTATCGCGCAGCTCCCAAGCCCGCCGCGGAAGTAGTTGAATTGCACCCTCGGATGGTCGGCGAGCAGGCTCATGGGGACTGCGGCATCAGCGATGCCTTTCGAGATCATGAGGGCGGTGAGGCGTTGGCCGAAGGGGTTATCGTGGGTGCCGGCTTGCCAGATCGACACTTTTTCCGCCTGCCAAGTCTCGGTAGGACCGACGGTGATGGCCTGTTGTGGGACCATCGTAATGTTGCCACCGCCTGAAGTTCGGGCGTTCTGCGCCAGCGTAATGGGGTGCAGTTCGACGACGCGAGTGCCAAGCCGCCGATACTCCTCCGGGGTCGGCGGGGCATCGGCGTGGGCCCCTTGGCGGCGTGGTGGATCGTTAAAGGCCCAGTGTTTGATATCGCCCTGGCCTCCCTGCATGACCGCGCAGCGGACGCCTTCCCAGGAGGCGCGGTAGTGCGAGATCTCGGCAGCGGGGAAATGGAGGTTTGATTCGGGGATCTTTAACTTGTCGTCGATGCGGTTGAAGAGCAGTTCCCGGTCGGCACACTCGAAGGACAAGGGGTGCGTGACGGGCACCTCTTTGCCATCGTCGCCAAGCCATTCGTCCATGCCCCAAAAGTGTGCGTTCGAGAGATCGAGCTCTAGCTCGTTGACCAATCGCGCGACCAGCGGCAACTGCTCGGTTGGACCAATCGGGCCGCAAATCCCGATAGGATTGTCGGGTGTCGAGCGCTTCCAGGCATCGATGTATTCCAACGCTTCTGCGAGGTAGAAATCTTCGAGAGTGTCATACATTCGGACGCTGAAACCGGGGCGCGAGAGTTGCTCGAGATCGCGCTCGCTCAACGCGGCGGCATCGCGAATAATTTCTTCGTCGAGTGTGGTATAGTCCCACCAGTCGGGGGCAATGGTACTGAGCTTCCGAGGCATGGTGAAAGGTAGTAGCGAACGTGAGCAATGGCGAGCAAGACGTGAACCAGAGCGGCTACAGGCTGGCTTTGTAATCAAGGTTCACTTGATACCTATTTTGGAGCGCCTCACTTAGAGGGTCGAACTCCTCGGGACTCAGGCCGAGATGCAGATGGCGTCGCCAGCCCTCGGCGTGCTCGAAGATGCCGGACATGGCACCGACCTCGCGCGACATCTCCTCCATGTTGGCGACATATGAGCCCATGCCCTGGCTGGCATCGAGCCATGCCCCTTGACTGGCGTGCGCTTCGAGCGCCTGCCGTTTGGTTTCCATGACGTCGCTCGTGTCTACGTAGGAATCTGGCACGACCCTGCGCCGCAAGCCATCGCGCAGGCCGTGCGGCATGGCGTGATAGACGGCAAGTCGGTGGTCCTTGAGCGCTTGGCTCGGGGGCTCTGTGTCGAAGTTTGGCATGCCGTGGGTGAACGCGGCGGTGATGGCGAGACGCGCGGTCTCGGTATGGTCGGCCATGTAGTCGTCGGGCGAGTGAGTGAGGACAATCTCCGGACGCGTCTCGCGGATTGTCACGGCGAGGCGCTTGATCAGGTCGACGGAATAGATGATCTCCAAATCGTTACACAAGGGTCCGTGCCACTTAGCCCCGAGGATGACGGCTGCTTGCTTGGCCTCAGAGCGGCGTAGCTTGGCTGTAGCTTGGGCGTCCATGGTCAACGAACCACAACCGCCGTTGGCGAGGCAGAAGTAGTGCAATTCGTAGCCGACGCGCCCGAGCTGCAGCAACGTGCCGGCGAAGAGAAACTCGATGTCATCCGGGTGGGCGACGATGGCGATGGCAGATTTCATAAGTTTCTGGCGACGGAGGCGGAAGCGTCTACTCGCGCAGTTTCACGGAACGTCCTTCTTCAGCGGAGCGGTCGGCGGCGAAGAGAACTTCGAAGGTTTTGTATGCTTCCTCGAGCGAGGTCAGGGGCATCTCCTCGCCTTTCTCCAAAGCGGCGAAGAAGGCCTCGAACTGGGTCTGGTAGGGGTGATCGCTGACGTCACCGGAGTCGAGCATCTTCATCGAGAGGGCGCTCCATTGAGCCTTGTTGGTGGCGAGCTTTGTGGAGTGAAACTTGTCATCCAAAAGACTGCCCTCGCTGCCGACGAGATGGGTGTGGAAGTAATATGGCTGCAGGCAGTCGATGCAGGAGGTGGCTTTGCCGATGCGGCCGTCGGTGAGCTTTAGGATCGTCGTCGTCGTCGTGGGATACTCGTATTTGGCGAAATCTTTGTTCTTCGAAGTTGTCGCGTAAGAGGTCACCTCCTCGACCTCGCCGCCCATGCAGAGCAAGAGCGCGTCGAGCGCATGACAGCCCGCAGAGAGTAGGCTACTGCCGCCATTCTCCTTACTGGTGTTCCAGCGGTATTGCCCATACCAAGGGCCGATGCCGTGGTAGTAGTCGACCTCGGCGTAGTGCAGGTCGCCGAGCAAGCCCTGATCGATCACCGCTTTGGTCGCGAGAAACTGGCTGGAGTAGCGGCACTCGAAGCACACGCAACAACGGACGTTAGCAGCACGGACGGCCTCGCGGATGGCGGTGCAATCGTCGAGCGAAAGCGCGAGCGGCTTTTCAAGGATGAGGTGCTTGCCAGCCTTCGCCGCCGCGACCGCATGGGCCTTGTGCTGACTCGGGTATGAACAAATCGACACCACCGCAATGTCATCGCGCGCGAGTAGATCGTCGATTTCCGTGTAGCTGGTGATTGCGCTGCCGTGCTTCGCCGATAGCTCGGTATCGTTTTGCGGCCGCGAAGAACAGATCGCCGTGACTTCAACGCCTTCGATGGCGTTGAGTGCGTCGATGTGCGCGCCCGCAACCCAGCCGTAGCCAATGATTCCAATTTTCATGCGCGGAGGCTAGCGGCTCGGGCGAGTGTTGGCGAGGTGATAACGAGCTCCCTGCCGCGCTGGCACTGCCTGTTTTGACTTCTAGGAATTTGCTTTTGGCAGGAAAGGCTATGGAAACCCATTTGGACCAAAAGATAACAAACCAATTCGAGTCACGCCCATATTAGGGACAAAAAATCTCCCACCGAATTATATAAGGCCTCCGCGGAGTGTTCCCCCGGTGGGGTGGGTGGTCTTTAGATGGCGGGGAGGGAGCTTGAAGACTTCTTAAGGGGTGTCTCGTTTCCTTACGGTTGAATCTCCCAGAGCTTTGAAGCCTCAGTTTTCTTAATCATGGAATGATAGTTGGAGAAGATCACACTCTCGCTTGTTCCAAATATTGCAGCAGTTTACGGAGCGTTGGAATAACAAGAAAAGTGGCAACCAATTTTGTTTAGGCCGATGATGGTTGTGCTTTTCGGATTTCGGCTTGGCATCAAGATATGCTTTAGTAGCGCCCATGAAAATACTCATGCTTCTTCTACTGGCCATCGGGCTATTTTTAAAAGAAAGTGCATACATCGTTTCATTTACGAACGCAGCCGAAGTAAATCGTACAGCCGTCCCTATTTTGGAAAACGTTGATAAGCCAATTGCCGAGGGAGTAAGGTAGGCTGCTATCGGTGCTTTTGATGTTGGCTGCTAAGAATAAGCTTATCGGGTGGGGCGCTTGGGGGCGCCGTCGAGGGGGGAATCCTTCGTTCGGACTAGAAATGGAAGCAACTCCTTGCAGTTTTGGCAACGCAGGATCGAAAGCCAAGAACTTCGTAGTAAGCCGCATTTAGCCGTGCTGCTATTGCAGAGCCGATCAAGCCAAGGTTGAGGATACCAATGGTATCGCTCATGGTTTTGCTAAATAACGCTCGTAGCTGGCCTTGGGATCGTAGCTGGCACGGTCGGCCGTGTCATGCACTTGGATACCAAAGCGTAGTCGGTAGGGTTCGCCTGCTTCTATCACTGTAGTCTTGTCACGGTTCTCTTTCACATCGACTGGGAAAGGGTTGGCAACTAACAAACCATAATCCCGGCTGTGCGCCCATATAGGTGGATTTCCTTCACCAGACATGATTTGTAGGCCGACACTGCGTTCCTTGAGCGGGCCGTAATAGTCCCACCATTTATCGATCTTGCCCCAGGTCCCTTTCTCATTCACACCACCACTAGCACTTGCAATACTACCGTCACCTTTCTTGACGCGAATCGGCGAGGCGATGCGTAAGGCCATACCCATCTCCTCTTTTACCCCAAAGACGAGTTCCTTGTCAGAGGTGAAACTAGTCTCCATACGAATCAGGTAACCATCAGAGTTCTTCGTGAGTTCGTAACTGGCGATTTCTAGACAGACCAACTTGCCATCTTTCCCTAAATAGCGATTCTTCACGCTGAAACTGGCAGAGATATCCGTTATGAGAGGCTCGCCCTCAAAGCCTTCACTGACTACCAAGCCTCCACGATTGTTGTGCCAGAAGTTCTCGCCGTTAATATTAGAGAAACCTAACGAAAGACCGGGATGCATGTAGCCGTGGTCCACAGGATCCGTTCCCTTGATAGGCGGGAAATTGCGCGTTACTTGTATGCCAGTGGGCGTCTTCACTTGGGCAAAGAATGGACGTTTCGTTTCCTTATGCTTAAAGAAGTAGCTCAACACTTCCAGGCCATCGAGACGAATTGCTAGGCGATCCTCATCGGCTTCGAGATGCCATCCAGTTTTGGGATTGCCCCAAGATTCACTCGGCGATTTGGCGGAAATGAGATATGTGGTGATATCGGCAATCTGTTGTGGAGCCAGTAGCGCGCCTAGGGGGGGCATAGCAGAAATCTCCGCAGTTTCACGGCTTGAGATATTTGATTTCAAAACAGTCTCTTGACTGCCTCCGATCTGCCCGAAGGTCAAAGCACGCCCGCTTTCTTCCAGCACGATACCACCGATCGAGTTGCCATCTTTGGTCTTCACAATCTGCATAGCGAAGCCCTCAGTAATCTCGGCACTGGGTTCTAAAATAGCACGAATGATGAAGTTGGCATCTGCTCGTGTGCCAATATCAGACAGGTCAGGAGCAAAGGCATTGCCTATACCTTCCATCTGATGACAGGTGGCGCAGGTTGCTCCCTGTGCACTGAGGAAGAGCTCCCGGCCACGTTCGATCTTGGCTGTTGAGAGTAGAGGAATTACTTCTTCCACGGTTGGTGTTTTACCGCTTGGAGAAAGTAGTGAAGATGCGGTTGCTGCTCTATCATTCTTTAGCGGAGCCCCCCTGATACGCGTCTTTGTCTTGCCGCCCAGCCACTGAGAAGCGAGGGAGGCAATGATGGTATCTGTATCATTGCTCACGACTTGGACCTCGCTATCGCCCAAAGCATCTTCTTCTAAAAGGCTTAGTAAGGCAGCGCGACGTACTCCAACACGCGCATCTTTTAATAGGCTTTTACGTGCCTCTCTGGTCATCAAGTCACCCAAAGCTCCCCACGTTGCATAATAAGTGATGCGATCAATCTCTTTGGCGGCTAATGCTAATAATGCGGCATTCTGGCTGCGGTCCTTTGCTAGCCGAAAAGCCAACACTGCTTCTAGTCGAACGCGAGCTTCAGCGTCGTCAAGCAAACTTGCGATCCCGTCTGGTAACTTGTGTTCGCCACGTAATCGAGCGCGATGTGCTAGGATCCTGATGGACTGCAGGCGCAGGTTCAGAACTTCTTGGTGCAGGGTAGAAGTAAACCAGTCGTCGATCGTGGACTCATCCGGGGCAATGCGACCTAGCGTCCATGCCGCCCAGGTTTGCAAGGCTTTGCTTGAAGTGGGATCAGCTGCAAGTGCCTTTAGTCGCTCTGCGGCAGGTAGACCTTTTTTGATTAATGCTTCCTGCGCGTTACTACGCCATGCCGGAAGATGGCTACTCAGATCCTTCCAGGGATCCCGTTCGATATTCGGTGATTGAGGTGGCGCAGCCTTGGGCCAAAGCTTGTAAATTCGGCCTTCATTCTGCTGCTCACCATCCATGACCACAGCGCCATATTCACGTCCCCAACTTGAGATGTAGATTGCCCCATCTGGTCCGACTTCGATATCCACCGGGTCGAAGCTACGTCCATCGCTGGCACCCATGGAACGTCCTCGCTCAGCATGGGCAAAAAGTTTAAACTTCCCGGAAGCTGGCTTCATCCAAGCGCCGTCCCAAGTGGGCCGATAGATATAAACCTGACGTTTCAGCCAATCGTTGACCAGGAACACGCCGCGATACTTGTCAGGATACTGTGAGAGCCCCAAGTAGATCACGCCAGTTCCAGAACCTTCAAACAACGGGCCAGCGGCAGGCGCAGATGGCCAATCCTGTTTGCCTTCCCAGGCGTAGCTCCATGGATGCCCCCAACCAAAGTGCGCTCCATAGAATGGTGAAAAGAACTTGTCGCCATGGTTCTGATCATTGTCCGTGCCTAACCAGTCGAAGCCATCGTCGTAGGTGATGTCAAATGGGTTACGGGAGCCTCGCGCGACGATCTCCAAATTACTGCCATCCGGATCGCAACGCAGCACACCTCCACAAAGCCCCCAGTCATCGGAAGGTTTGTGGTAGTTCTTCTGATAGTTGCCTTTCTTGAAAGTAATTGGTTGTGGAAAGTCTGGGGAGCCAGTCGGTGCTTCCATGCCCCACAACTCCAAGAAGGGTTTTGGCGCCAAGCGATCCGGTGCGTTGTTAAGTCCCTTGGAGTTTCCTTTCGACATATACAGCTTGCCATCTGGCCCCCAGTTAAGGCCGTGTAGACCATGCTCAAGGTTTCCTAAGTCGGTATAGAGTCTGATGTATTCGTCGGCCTCATCGTCGCCATTCAAATCGCGCACCACTGTGAGGTCCGGCGCGTTGGCAACCCATAAGGAATCACCCCGCCACGCCAAACTTTGAATGGCATTGAAGCCAGAAGCAAATTCCTTGCGTCCGTCGGCCATACCATCGCCGTCTTGATCGAGTAGTATCCAGACAGAATCGCCCGGCGTATCAGGCTTCGGTTTGCGATATTGGGGACCCATCCCTACGCATAGACGCCCCTTTTTATCAAAGGCTATACCACAAGGATTCCTGACGAGAGGTTCTTTAGCAAAGAGCACGACCTCAACATCGTCAGGGACCAAGGGGAAATCATCGGCTGCGGAGGCAAGGCTGACGATAAAGGCTAAGAGGCTAAAAATGGCTTTCACTGCCTGAAACCTACCAAAAACGATAATCGAGTCCTAGGAAATTGCTTCTTGTTAGATGGGTTGGAGGCGCATTTAGGGCTGCTAGGAATTTGCTTTTGGGGTAGAGAACTTTAGATGGCGGGGAAGGAGCTTGTTAGGCCTAGAGAAGGCAGTAATGCTTAACACTTCATGCATGCTAGAGGCCGGCTTTGTGTCACAAGAAGAGGTTCGGGAACGAAGCGGTCTTTAGATCAGAGTAGAAGGAGGGAAGGGCGGGTGAAATGTCTCCCATTTCGTCACCGTATCAGCTCCAGATCTCTGATAAGAACATGAAGCAACTGATCACCTTCACCCTTCTCCTTCTGGCGCGACTGGAAGGAAGTGAGCCAAGCGGAGGAAATACATCCCGACTGACTATAGCTGTCACTCAATCGGTTCGAATTCCGCCTGCAATGATACGGTTTGGTCAGCGACCAGAGTTGGGCTCGTCGTGATCGCATTCGGATCCGCGACGTTCCCTACCCACTTGACGAATCGATACCCGTCACTTGGGATTGCTGTGATGGGCGGCGCATAGTCGACGAAATACGTGCCCTCCCAAGGTGAAGCCTCGGGTTGAACGGCCAACGTATTGACTTGAACCGATCCGAAGTTCGCCGGCTCGATCACGACTTTAGCAAGGCCGCCTTCCAGTTTGAAATGATCTATGAGATCAAGGCGCAGCTGGGCCGGACGGGCTTTGCCGAAGTTGATCATCGTTTGGACATTACGCTCCCAGTGATTCAGATCGAGCGGCGCATCTTCCATCTTGTGCGGAGCGCCAAATTCGAGCGCCTCGATGGACGCAAAGCTCCAACGTTCAAGGTGCGCTGGAATTTCCGGGCGAATGACGGCCGCCATATCCTCGATGCGAGTCGTGACGTGTTCTTCGTGAAACGTGCTGTTGAGCAGATCCGCGCACCGCAGAATGAAGCGCGTCTCAAATTCCTCGATGCCGAGCATCTTGGCCAGAAGAAGAGTGCGATCGGAACCATTCGGCCAACCTGAACCTCTCGTGTTGGTGTAAAACGTGAACATGTTTTCGTAGTCGGAGAAGTTCTGCTTCATCGCCGGCTGGTAGACTCCTTCGGGCCATAGATTGAAGCCGTAGTCCTGATCGTATAAGAGCCAGCGAAACCTTCCATCGTCGCCTTCTTCTCTAGAACGCCAACACTTGATGTTGCCGATGTCGAAGTTCTGGAAAAAAATAACGCTGAGGTAGTAGTCGATGAAATTGGCAATATCCAAGTAGGTTTCTTCGACTTCGCGGTAATCTTCCTCGGTGTTGGTGCGATTGACCAAGCTCCGCATTCTGGAATAGGTCGCAACCGACCCTGAATTGGCGGAGCCGTAGCCCTCGATAAGATCGACTCTGTTGTTGGGCACTCCAAAGTGGGATTCGAGGTAGTGCTCGTTCAGTTTTTCGCGGATATTGTAGATGCCCCAGTATTTACCGTTGAGGTAAACTACGGCGGGGCGATAACCTTGTGTGTCCAGGCCTAACTCTTTCCCGAGGCTGCCGAGCATGGCATCGCGAAAAAGCGTGAAGTTTCCATTCACGAAGTAGCTGCCGTACGACTTCGCGGGGCCAAACGCCCGGATCTCTGACCGGGGATAGGTCAGGTGAGTGCTCTGATTGTCGTTTCCTGACTGCCGAAGCACGAAGGTTTCAAAGTCGTGAACGTCCTGGTCAGGAAAGAGCTGGTAGCGTATCTTTCCAAACCCGTATTTCCGCCGGGCGAATACGGCGAACGACTTTTGAGGATAGCCGCGCGAGCCCCAACCTCCAAATATTTTGATGCCGGCGACCACGTTAAATCCGCGCTCTCCATCGGGTTCAATCAGCTCCAGGTTCGTCTCCACCTCGCGATTCTTCCACGCATTTGAAGATGAGTAGGGATACGAGTTGCTGGTGCGGAACAGTCCAGATGATGAAAGAACGCTACCCATACCGTAGAGGTAACCTCTGTGAAACTCGAAGTTCTCCGGCGGAGCGGTCATGGCCACGACCGGAAGTGTATGGTTCAATCCGACGAGATAAGTTTGCGTGTTCAGAGGCGAGGTGTTTCCTTCGGCATCAAAACTCTGGGCGCGAATCGCCACCGTGCCCTCTACCTGGAATGGTTGCTCGTAGACGGGCGAATTCTCGTCTGGCTCAGAACCATCCGTCGTGAATCGAATCGTGTGTTTGGAAGCCAGGCGAACGGTCAGCGGATCAGAGAAGCGACCTCCCCGAATCGAAAATCGCGGCGGCGAAACGTAGAGATCGCCAGCGTCAGTGTTCGGCTCACCGGGAGTGGCATCTTTGTCGTCCATGACGAACCAGTCTTCGCCGCGCCTGGCCAACGATTCGTCCTCATCGAGCGGTGGCACTTTCACCTTTTCCAAAATGGAACCATCTGGACTGGTGAAGTAAACCGTCTCCCCGGTTGCGTCGATTCCGAAGTCTTCCAAGAGCAACAAGAGCCGCGCCCCGGCACCGAGCATCTGATTTGAGATCACGGTCTTGAAAAGATTGTCCGGATCGTCGCCTAACCCATACCCGCCGATCGCGATCGGTTGATCCGAAGTATTCACCAGTTCGATCCAATCCGGATGGGACTCGTCGGCTGCCTGCGGCCCACTCACATTGTCCGAAACGATCTCGCTCAACTGCAATGGCGAGGTTGTCTTCGACTCCATGCCCGCCATGCGGAAGTAGCGAGCATCCGATTTGTCGGGAAGTCTTGTAAAGGCTTGCACTAGGTTGCCATCCACTTCGATCATAGCTCGCGCGTCCTCCAGCCATACCGGCGGATCCGTGTTTGCGAGATACTCAAGCTGATAGTGGCCGATTGCCTGATCGGCTCCCAACACGATTGCAACTTGCCGGTCTGGAGAGATGTCAAACTCAGAGATTTGGATCTCGGCGGATGCAGGTGCGAGGAAAACCGCGAAACTTGCGATGGAGAAAAGTTTTTTGGGCACTCCTCAGCATAGCATACGCCTCTTTCCCATCTGTTGCTTCCTATGAAAAGCCTGGTGAGGAAGGCTTTCACTTTCAAATAATATTTCCCCTGCAAGGTCCCCATGGAAAACAACATGCAGTGAAAGGAAGAAACGAGAAGCACAACCACAAAAGGTTTACTTGGAAATACGAATAATCAATTTTAACTTTCTTCTTCAGGTACATGAAGGAATTAGTTGAAAGTGGTTATTTATATATCGCAACTCCGCCACTATATTTAGTTAAGAAAGGTAAGGAGCAACATTATTGCTGGTCTGATGACGAAAGAGATAGCATAGTACAAAAGCTAAATGGAGCAAGTATCCAACGTTACAAAGATCTTGGTGAAATGAACGCAGAACAGCTGTGGGATACTACAATGAATCCAGATTCAAGAA
>UPTG01001635.1_pt1 | contig 16353 bp, 9 predicted proteins | sample 2160121 | NCBI WGS metagenome assembly UPTG01 (sample SAMN06266255, study PRJEB28933) | marine metagenome | isolation source: Columbia River Estuary | place: USA:Columbia River Estuary, USA | collected 2014-07-27
ATAGATCCAAGACAAATTTCCACAGCGCAACTGCACAGTTATTTGTTAAGTGCAGTCTCCCCAAGACCCATCGCTTTTGCCAGTACTATCGATAAAAATGGAAGTCCAAATTTGTCTCCTTTTAGTTTTTTTAATGTGTTTAGTGCGAACCCTCCGGTTTTAATTTTTTCGCCGGCACGAAGAGTGAAGGATAATACTACTAAACATACATTGAATAATGTTATGGAAGTAAAAGAAGTTGTTATTAATGTTGTTTTCGTATTCGTTTGGACCAGTTACACCCAAAATAACATATTGCTTTTTGGCTTCAGACCAATTGGCTCTTTGATGCCAAAAACGAGAAATAGCAATCATTACTTCAATTCCGTTACTTACCACATAATTAAAATCTTGCGTAAAATTAACGTAGTTGTAAATTCCATACACCATAGCTCCATTTCTATGAATTTCTTCAAAAGTAATTTCCCATTCATTATGGCATTCTTCTCCATTCATTGTAACCATTGGATACAACGCTGCACCATTTTTAAAACCAAGCTTTTGCGCATTTTCAATAGCTTTATCAAGTTGGTTGTAACGGTACATTAATAAGTTTTTAGCTACATTGGCATCTTTAGTAGCCATATAAAAAGGAATGCAATATGCTTCAGTATCCCAATAGGTACTTCCTCCATATTTTTCACCTGTAAATCCTTTAGGACCAATATTTAATTGTGGATCCGTTCCTAGATAGGTTTGGTTCAATTGGAAAACATTAAATCGTATGGCTTGTTGGGCCTTTATATCTCCTTCGATCGAAATATCCGCCGTATTCCAAATAGAAGTCCAAGCCAGTTGTTGAGACGATAAAAGAGATTCAAAATCTTGAAACTCTAACAAATCCAAAACCTTATTAGCAGCTTTTACAAGAGGAGTTCCATGGGTACGTTCAACAGTATAACCTCCAAATTTTTGAATTTCATAAACAGCACCCTTTTCAACGCTTTGAGTGAATTTTTCAGAAATTGTAGTGTTCGTTTCAAAAGGCTCTGAAATACTATTTAAGGGTTGTTCATTTAAAAAACACTTGGACTGCATGAATGTACAGGTTTTAAAAGCAGTTTTCATGGTTTGAGCTTCTATAAAAGAGCGCTCTGAATTGCGATGAATGTTAGTAATATCCCAAAATTGATCGTCCCAATTACTATCTTTATTTTTTATACTCGCATCTAGATACGGTTCAAAACTGATCGTGGCATCTGAATTTAGCGGGGTTACTTTGTAGCGAATGGCTCCAAGTTCGTCAATCTCTAAACTCAAAAACCGCATGCTAGAAACGAATACCTCAATACCATTATTTAAAACGGCTTTAAAAGATCGTGACAACCACCCTTCTTTCATGTTTAATTCCCGTCTAAATCCTGAAACAGACACGCATGTATGAAGATCTAATATCTCGTCATTTATACGAACGTTGATCCCAATCCAACTAGGCGCATTTAAGACCTTTGCAAAGTATTCTGGATAGCCATTTTTCCACCAGCCTACTTTGGTTTTATCTGGATAGTAAACACCCGCAATATAACTCCCTTGGAACGTATCGCCTGAGTAGTGTTCTTCAAAATTGGCTCGTTGTCCAGAAGCACCATTTCCAATACTGAAAAGGCTTTCGGAAGATTCCACCCGTTTGGGATTAAATCCTTCTTCAATAAGCGACCAGGGATCTGCTATTATATAATCTTGATTCATTTTTATTCTAATGTTTTATTAATTCTTCTAAAAAAGAATTTGATAGTTCTGTGAAATCTGTAAAATTATACATTGCTTCACTTAATATGTTTTCATTTCCAATTCCAATACTTATCATCCCAGCAGCGTTCGCGGCTTGAATACCCGCAACTGAATCTTCAAAAACAATGCAATGGTTGGGTTGTGTATTTGTAAGCAGTGCGGCCTTTAAAAACACCTCTGGATTGGGCTTCGCCTCTGTAACATCATTGCCGTCAACTATAGCGTCAAAGGCTTCTAGTAAATTTGTTTTCACAAGAATGGGGCGTGCATTTTTACTCGCCGATCCAAGCGTTACAAATTGATTCATTTCTATAAGAAAGTTAATAGTGCGTTCCACGTCTGGAAGTAATTCAGAGCGGTTCATAGTTGTTATGTAATTTAGGTACTCTGAGTTTTTTTTTTCCATTAAACTATGGAAATCAATATCTGATAATGTTTGGTTGCCCCAGCCTAAAATTTTCTCTAAGGAGCGCTTGCGACTGACCCCTTTTAGTTGCTCGTTCTGTGCATGAGAAAAATCAATACCAATGCTATTCGCTAGGTTTTTCCATGCCAAAAAATGATATTTTGCAGTATCAACAATCACTCCGTCAAGGTCAAATATGAAACACTTTTTATTCATGTAATTAAATTATTCTGATTGATATCTTATGGCCGCTTTATCTGTAATTAAAAAATTACATAAACCAGCGACGATTAAACTAACTCCTGCAACAAGCATTGCATTAATCGACTCAGAGCCTAATTGGTTAGATAAAAAATTGATAAATCCTAAGGCTGCTATAATTTGAGGGATGACAATAAACATGTTAAAAATTCCCATAAACATACCCATTTTTGTAGGGTCTACAGCACTTGAAAGCATCGCATAGGGCATTGATAAAATACTTCCCCAAGCGATTCCTATAAGAATAAAACAATATTTTAAACTTTCAGGGGTTGCATAGAACATTGCTAAAAATCCAAAACCTCCTAAAATCAAAGAAACCATGTGTACATATTTTCTATTGATTGTTTTTTTGGACGTATAAAAGGTCAGTAACAATGCAAATGCCATAGAAGCTAATCCATAAATTCCCATCGCAGAACCCACCGAATTTGAAGATTCTTGAAAAGCGGTGTTCGCTATATCAAAAGCTTGCAACCCTGCTGTGGTCAACATGTCATAATTCACTTCGGAAGGAACTGGAGTGTTAAAAACGTGTTCTGTTAATGCTGGGTTTGCCATACTCCACATAGTGAAAAATGCGAACCAAGAAAAAAACTGTATCACTCCTAATTGTTTCATGGTCAAAGGCATTTTGCCTATGTTTTCGATAATATCTTTAACAAATCTACTTTTTTGAGCTTTTTCTTTTTCAAACGCTTCCATATCTTCTGGGGGATATTCTGAAGTCGTAAGTATTGTAAATAACACACTAGTTAAAAATACAAAGGCACCAATTGCAAATGCGACTTTCACAGACATTGGAACAACCCCCGAAGCGGCTGAGTTTGAAACCCCTAGTTTAGACACCATCCATGGAAGGTTACTCGCAATCCAAGTGCCTATTCCAATAATTAAAGTTTGTACTACAAACCCATAGGAACGTTGGGATTCAGGAAGTTTGTCGGCGACTAAAGCTCTAAAGGGTTCCATTGAAATATTAATAGAAGCATCTAAAATCCATAAAAATCCTACGGCCATCCATAGTGCGGGAGAATGGGGTACAAAAAATAAAACGACAGAGCTTAAAATAGCACCTATTAAAAAATAGGGCTTTCGCCGCCCCAAAGTAGGATGCCAAGTGCGATCACTTAAATAGCCTATAATTGGCTGTACAAGTAATCCCGTCAAAGGGGCTGCAATCCACAAAAGTGGAATGGCTTCCTTATCAGCTCCTAAAGTTTGGAAAATTCGAGACATAAAGCCTCCTTGCAAAGCAAATCCGAATTGAATTCCAAGAAATCCGAAACTCATATTCCAGATGCTCCAAAATCCAAGCATGCGTTTTTTCATAATAGTATATTAAATAATGAATACTATTTTGACAAACGTTTTTGTAGTTTATCAAAACTTATTGTGAAAAGTAAAAATATAAGTTTCGATGCCCCAAATATAAAAACTTTTACAAAACAAACAAGTTTTTTAAAGTGTCGATTTTCTTTCGATTAGTTTTGTTGGGATAATTACTGTTTGATAACTAGTTGTTTCTGAGTTGTTTGAGGCTTCAATTCGAGCGATAAGTAATTCTGCAGATTGTTGTCCCATTTCTTCTCCATGCTGACTGACGGTAGATAGGGATGGCCAGGCGTGTTTGGATAAAACTCCATCTGTAAAACCAATAATTTGCAATTGCTCAGGGATGTTAATATTTAATTTCCTAGCGACTTTCATTGCTGTAACAGCGTACAGTTCGTTGACCGCAAAAATGGCATCAATCGTTGGGTTTCCTTTGAATAGCTGTGTGATTTCATCTTCTAAAACATCCAAATGATCTTCTGAGACTAAATCATCATCTATCTTTAATATTAATTCGGAATTCGGAATTACACCATGCGTTTTTAAGGCATTCATATAGCCTAAGGACCTTAAACGCCCCACACTAATATAGTCTTTGGTTGTGATTAATCCGATTTGCTTGCAGCCATTCGAAATTAATTTTTCAACGGCTTCTTTGGCACCACTCATATCATCGACAATCACTTTATCACATTTAATTTCGTTGACCACTCTATCAAACATCACCACAGGGATTCCTTCGTTTATGGTTTCGTTAAAATGATGATAATCTTGCAGTTGAAGAGTTTCTCGAGAGATGGAAATCACAAAACCGTCGATACTCCCATTGGCTAGCATTTCCATATTGACGACCTCTTTATCAAAGGACTCGTTTGAAAGACCTACAATAACATTGTAGCCTTTTGAATTTGCATAAAGCTCGACTCCTTTGATGACTTTGGTGAAAAAGTGATGCACAATTTCGGGGATGATGATTCCTATTGTTTTGGTTCGCTTATTTTTAAGACTTAGGGCAATATTATTGGGACGGTAATGTAAAAGCTTGGCAAATGCTTTTACTTTTTCGATGGTATCTTTGCTTATTTCTGGGCTGTCATTCAACGCCTTGGACACTGTAGAAATGGAAACTCCCAATTCGTGCGCCAATTCCTTAATCGTTGTTTTTTTTCTCATAATGCGAAACTAATAAATTTATATACCTAAAATTAGGATATTTTCATGTTTTAGAGCCTGTATTAGCAATTATTCAATAAAGTTGTCAACACGAAAACGTAATAGTTGCGTTGCGTATTTTTTATCAACGAATAAAACATATACATTGGCCTTGAAAAGTAAAAATATAAAAACTTAATTTAATACGGATTAACTAAAATATATTTATGAAAACAACAATTAAAAGCTTACTACTACTAATGTTATTGGTCCCTTCGCTTGCGTTGGCACAATCAACAATATCAGGAACTGTAAGCGAATCAGAAAATGGCTTTCCGCTACCTGGTGTAAATGTAATCATTTCTGGTTCAAGCTCTGGAACCACCACCGATTTTTACGGAAAGTATCAATTGACTGCCAATAATGGTGATGTGCTTGTATTTTCCTATGTAGGCTATACTTCACAAGAAGTTATTTTTGCAGGTCAAGCTGTATTGGACGTTCAATTATCAGAAGATGCTTCTGCTCTGGACGAAATTGTCCTTATTGGATATGGAGGTGTTAAAAAAGAAGATTTAACGGGAGCAGTAGATTTAATCACCGCAAAAGACTTTAACCAAGGTCCCATTGTTTCTGCTCAACAATTAATCAGTGGTAAAATTGCCGGAGTCTCAGTGACTTCTGGTAGTGGAGCTCCAGGAGATGGGCAAACAATTAGAATTCGCGGAAACGGTTCTTTGGGCCTTTCAAGTAACCCATTAATAGTACTTGATGGAATTCCATTAAACGATGGTGGTGTTGGAGGTTCTAGAAATCCATTAAATCTCATCAATCCAAATGATATTGAAAGCATGGTGGTTTTAAAAGACGCTTCTGCCACTGCGATTTATGGATCTAGAGGTGCTAACGGAGTTATTATTATTACCTCTAAAAAAGGAAAAGAAGGAGGTTTTAAATTTAACATCAATGCATCCACCACGATTCATACAGCGATTGATCAAGTAGATGTACTTTCAACTGAAGAGTTTGTAGGGGTTATTAATTCTACAGGAGACACTGCTTACACAGACTTACTTGGTGCATCAGACACCAATTGGCAAGATGAAATTTATAAAGATGCAACTGGAAAAGATTTTTCATTCAGTGCTTTAGGTTCGGCATTTGGTGTACCCATGCGCGCATCGCTGGGTTACACGGATCATGATGGAATATTAAGAACCGATAATTTTCAAAGAACTACTGGGTCTTTAAATTTTTCACCTTCATTTTTGAAGGAACAATTAAAGGTTGAGGTTAACTTAAGAGGATCCGTTGCGAAAAATACATTTGCTGACAGGGGTGCTATTGGAAGTGCAGTCTCATTTGACCCAACACAGTCTCCTTATGATGCCGGTTCACAATATGGTGGTTATTTTGCTTGGATTGATGCTGGAACAGGAAACCAGTCAAACTTAGCACAAACAAATCCATTGGCGCTTTTAAATTTAAGAAACGACACTTCACAAGTAGATCGATTTATTGCTAATATCAAAGTTGATTATAACCTTCCATTTGTGGAGGGCTTGAAAGCAACCTTCAACCTTGGGCACGACAGTTCAATGAGTGATGGAGTTACTTTAGTATCAGATTTAATACCAACGTCAGATTCTACATTCAACGGTTCAAAGAACACTTATAATCAAGAAGCTACCAATCAATTATTGGATGTGTATCTTACTTATATTACTTCATTTAATGACGCACACAATTTAACAGCTGTTGCGGGACATTCTTATCAAGCATTTGAATTCGACAACACTAGTTATGATAGTGAAGCTGAAGAAGACGGAAATGATTTTGAATTTATTGACCGTTCAAAAAATGTACTTTTATCTTATTTCACAAGGTTAAATTATGATTACCAAGGAAAGTATTTACTGACTGCTACCTTGAGAGCAGACGCGTCTTCAAAATTAAATCCAGATGACCGATGGGGCTATTTCCCATCACTTGCGGCAGCTTGGAACCTTCACAAGGAAGGTTTTATGTCGGATTCCTTTTTTGATGAATTAAAATTAAGAGCTGGTTATGGTGAAGTTGGAAATGTGAATGGATTAGGTGACTATCGTTTCTTAACTCAATATGTAGGAAGTCAATCGACTGCAAATTATCAATTTGGGTCTAGTTTCTATCAAACTTACCGACCAGAACCTATAAATACAGAACTACGCTGGGAGATTGGTAGAACAACAAACATTGGTCTTGACTATGCTATTTTAGATGGAAAGCTAAGTGGATCTGTGAATGCTTATATGAAAGAAACGAAAAACTTAATCGCGTCTTCATCAGTCGATCCATTTACCAACTTTGGAAACAGAATTGATGCCAACATTGGAGATATGGAAAACAAAGGAATTGAATTGAGTTTTGATTATACACCAATTCAAAATGAAAACTTTAAATGGTCTATCAATTACAATATATCGTTTAATGATAACAAAGTGACTCGCCTACCTTTTGATCAAGCAGTCGGAGGTATTAGTGGGGGTGTTGGAAATAATATTCAAACACATACTGAAGGACAAACGCCTTACAGTTTCTTAGTTTACCAACAAGTGTATGATGCTTCAGGAGCCGCTATTGAAGGTGTTTATGTAGATAGAAACGGAGATGACATTATCAATGACGATGACCGTTACATCAAAGAAAGTCCTTTTGCTGATGTGATTATGGGATTTAACACCAACTTAAAGTATAAGAACTGGGATTTATCTGTCATATCTAGAGCAAATTTTGGAAATTATGCCTACAACAATGTAGCGTCTAATGCGGTATTTAGCCAAGCAATTGGCAATAGCGGAGGTTTTCTTAGAAACATACATTCTGATTATTTATACACTGGCTTTATGGATTACACAGAAACAAGCTTACTTAGTGATCATTATGTTCAAGAAGCTTCGTTTTTTAAAATTGATAACATAACACTCGGGTATACTTTGAAAGACGCTTATAAAGACACCGACATTCGTTTTTATGGTTCTGCACAAAATGTATTAACGGTTACCAATTATGAAGGATTAGATCCTGAAATATATGGTGGTATCGATAACAATTTTTATCCAAGACCAAGATCATTTGTCTTTGGTGTTAACATAGATTTTTAATATAAAAACTAAATGAAAATGAAAAATATATTTAAAAAACTTGTTTTTGGATTAGCCATTACAAGTATAATAGTAAGCTGTCATGACGATTTAAATCAATCGCCAATAGACCCAGATAGTTTTACAGAAGAAGACGTATTTGCAACTCCTGAGCAAGCTAAAGGAGCCCTAGCGAAACTATATTCGAGTTTAGCTCTAACAGGACAGCAAGGTCCTGCTGGCCAACCGGATATTGCAGGAATTGATGAAGGTTTTTCTCAGTTTTCGAGAATGCTTTTTAACTTAAATGAAATCACAACAGACCATGCGGTTGTTGGATGGGGAGATCCCGGCCTACCTGATTTACACGGAATGTACTGGTCTAGCAGTAATGATTTTACAGAAGCAATGTATTACCGTTTAGCTCAAGAAGTTTCTTTTTGTAATTCATTTATAACGAATGCGACTAACTTAAACGACACCAGCGTTGAAAGCTACATCGCCGAAGCACGGTTTCTTAGAGCTTACGCCTATTACAACTTAATTGATTTATATGGTAGTGTGCCATTGATTACAACTGTTTCAACAGATTTACCACAACAAAGTAGCAGATCTGAAATCTTTAACTTTATTGAAACTGAATTGCTTGAGATTGAAAACAGTCTACCTGGTTCTGGCGGAAATGAATTTGGTCGTGTTGATCAAGTTGCAGCCTGGGCCTTATTATCAAGGCTGTATTTAAATGCAGATGTATGGATTGGACAATCTAAATATTCTGAAGCAGCTACCTATTCAGGGAACGTTATTTCATCATCGTATTCAATTAATACCAATGATGCAAATGGAAATGGAAGTGCTTATGACGAACTTTTTTTAGCAGACAACGATACCAATGGCGCACAAAATGAATTTATTTTCGCACTAAATTTTGATGGATTACAATCCCAAACATATGGTGGAACTACTTTTTTAATTCATGCAGCAATTGGAGGTAGTATGAATGCCACCGATTTTGGAGTCAATGGCGGCTGGGGTGGTCTAAGAACTACCAAAAACTTAGTCAATCAATTTGCTGTTGACATCGATGCTCAGAACATGGCTTTAGGATCTATTTCAGATTGGGGACTTGTTGGAGATGCTACCACTAATGGATGGGATGGTCCAGACATGGAAATGTACCAAACAGCTCCCGACCAATATGCTATATATGCTGAGTTAAACTCTGGTGAAATTAAATTTAGATTTAATGAAGATTGGGGAAATAATTATGGAGATGATGGAGCAGATGGATCTATTGAAGCCGGAGGAGCTAACATCGCTGTTTCAAGCGCAGGCACCTATTACATTACATTAGACATAGGATCCTTAACATATACAATAGCCCCTTATACGAGTGATAAACGAGGAATGTTTTATTCGGATGGCCAAAATCTAGAAATAGAAAGTATTCCATCGTTTGAAAATGGCTATGCTGTTACTAAATTTAAAAACATTGATTCTAATGGAAATCAGGGAGTTGACTCTGGTGGTGATTTTACCGATACGGACCTACCATTGATCAGACTTGCTGAAATTTACTTAAACTATGCAGAAGCTGTCGTAAGAGGCGGTAATGGTGATTTAAGTTTAGCGGTTTCAAAAATAAATGAATTACGTCAAAGAGCATTCGGGAGTACTTCCGGAGATATTACAAGCTCAGATCTTGACTTAGAATTTATTTTAAATGAACGTTCAAAAGAATTGTATTGGGAAGGATTGAGACGTACTGATTTAATACGTTTCAATAAATTTACTTCTGGTAGTTACCTATGGCCGTTTAAAGGAGATGTAGAAATTGGAGCTTCTGTTTCAGATTTTAGAAATGTATTTCCAATTCCAAACAATGTAATTTCTGTTAATCCAAACCTAACTCAAAATGAAGGGTATTAATAAATTTATAAAATGAAAAAACTAATAAAAAATTCTGCTTTCTTAATCGTATTCACCAGTCTATTTATGGCATGTGATGACGTAGAAACGATCCAACTAAACTCGGATGCAAATACCATGGTTTCTTTATCAACTGATACTGTTATACTAACAGAAGAATTGGCTGAAACCAATGTTCTAACAGTGTCTTGGACACTCCCCGAATTTGGGTTTGATGCGGCACCTACCTACACTATTTTAATGGATGTAACTGGTGGTGATTTCTCAGACGCTCAATTAATTTCGGCTAATTCTAATTACTCAAAAGATTTCATGGGTAACGAATTAAATAATAAACTTTTATCACTTGGAATGACTCCAGATGAAGAAGCAAGTGTGGATATTAAAGTTCTTACAAGACTCAGTGCTTATCAGGAAATGATGTCCGAAACAGTTACATTAACTGTGACGCCTTATTCTTCTCTTTTAGACCTGACTACTAACCTGGGTGTTGTAGGAAGTGCAACTCCTGGAGGATGGGGTAACGAAAATATTCCTGACTTACCTTTCTACACTACTTCTGCAGCCAATGTATATGTTGCATATGTAACTCTTAGGGATGGAGAAATTAAGTTCAGAAAAGATAATTTATGGACCGAAAATTATGGAGACACTGGCATGGATGGTACTTTAGAAGCAGGAGGTGATAATATCACTGTGACTGCAGGAAGCTATAAAATAACTGTAGATATGGATGCACTTACTTATACAATTGAAGCCTACACTTGGGGTCTTGTAGGAAGTGCTACAGCCAATGGTTGGGATGGACCAGACATGATGCTCAATTACAACCCGAATCAAGATGACTGGAAAGCCGTTGTAACACTTATTGATGGAGAAATTAAATTTAGATTAAATAATGACTGGGGAGTAAACTACGGAGATACTGGCGCGGATGGAACTGTAGAAGTTGCAGGTGACAACATCGCAGTTACTGCTGGACATTATTTAGTGACTTTTAACTTAAACACCCTTGAATATAGCTTGGAAGCTATGGATGTTTGGGGACTTGTTGGAAGTGCTACAGCTAATGGATGGGATGGGCCAGATCAAAAATTTGTTCCTGACTTTGGAATCAACGAAGGGTATTACTATATTCATGGTGCTGTCCTTATGGATGGAGAAGCTAAAGTTCGTCAAAATGATGCTTGGGGTGTGAATTATGGAGATACCGGAAATGATGGAAGTTTAGAACTAAATGGGGATAATATTCCCGTGACTGCTGGCACCTATAATATTACTGTTAATTTTTCAGTTGACCCGCCCACGATTAGTATGTATGCTTGGTAAAATATTTGTTTTAGTTACTTTTAAACCTGTATTAACTATTGTGAGGTACAGGTTTAAATTTTATTAGAATTAACTAATTTAAAAACCCACTCTATGATAAAATTATTACTATTATTACTAATTCCTGTGTATACTTTCTCGCAGGTAACAAGCTCACCGACCACAATAGAGATAAATCAATCTGTAACAATAACTGTTGATCTATTAAGTAATGCATCTGACTGCAATGGGCTTTCTAATCCCTCTAAAGTATACCTTCATTCTGGAGTTGGAAATGAAACTTCGGCATGGGCAACGAGTGTTGTTGGTAATTGGGGACAAGATGATGGTGTGGGTGAAATGACCAATATTGGTGGTGGTATTTGGAGTATCACTTTTACACCTCAAACATATTATGGGTTGAGCGCACAACAAGCTGGTGAAGTGACTAGAATAGGAATGGTCTTTAGATCTGCTGACGGAACTCAAGAATTAAAAAATAACGGTTGTGCTGATTTTATTTTTAATGTTGGAGCTTTTCAAGTTACGATGATCAACCCTAACTCAAGTGGAATTATTTTATTAAACTCCGGACAACAAACACAAGTAATTGCACAAAACACCAATGGAGCTGCTAATTATGAATTAAAAATCAATGGCTCGAGCTTTCACTCAAACACAGGCACTACCTTTTATCAAAGCCCATTTATTACAAATGTCACCGATAATATGTTTTGTGAACTTATCGTCTCTCAAGGAACGAATTCAATTACTAAAAGCTTTAATATTTTTGTTAATAATACCAGCGTAGAATCCATACCATCGAATCTCGTTGATGGAATAAATTATAATACTTCAGACACTTCCAAAGCAACTCTTGTTTTACAAGCACCTTTAAAAGACTTTGTATATGTTACTGGTAGTTTCAATAACTGGAATCCATCTTCTCTATACGCTATGAAAAAAGACACCAATACTGGAACGTTTTGGATTGAATTAACGGGCTTAACCCCAGGACAAATAGAAACCTATCAATATTGGGTTTACGACCAAAGCCCTATTTCTGGGTCTCCCTATGAGGTGAAAACTGCAGACCCATACTCTACTTTAGTACTCTCTCCTTTTGATGATTCGTATATTCCCGATGCTTCTTACCCAAATATGCCGGTCTACCCATTAGAACAAGATCGTGAAGTATCCGTGTTACAAACAGGGCAAAACCCATACAATTGGCAAGTAACCGATTTTCAGAAACCCGCTAAGGAAGATCTTGTAATTTACGAATTACTCATAAGAGATTTTGATACCAACCGAAATTTTCAAGATGTGATAGATCGGATTGATTATTTCAAGAATTTAAATATTAATGCCATTGAACTGATGCCTGTCATGGAATTTGAGGGCAATGAAAGTTGGGGTTATAATACTGCTTTTCATATGGCATTAGACAAATTTTACGGCTCTGAAGATAAATTTCGTGAATTAGTCGATGTATGCCATCAAAATGGGATTGCTGTTATTTTGGATTTAGCACTCAACCATGCCTTTGGAAGAAATCCGATGGTAAGGATGTGGATGGACGATCCAGACAATAATGGATGGGGAGAACCTAGTAGTGAAAACCCCTATTTCAATGAAATTGCAACCCATACTTACAGTGTAGGTTCTGATTTTAATCATTCTTCAGCCTTAACAAAAAAATATAGTAAACGAGTCGTAAAACATTGGATAGAAAACTTTAAAATTGATGGCTTTCGTTGGGATTTAACCAAGGGTTTTACACAGAACTGTACAGATACTAACTCTGGCTGCACCGATAATTATCAGGCCGATAGAGTGGCTATTCTAAAAGAATATGCTGATTATTCTTGGAGTTTAGACCCCGATCATTATGTGATTTTTGAACATTTGGGAAGCACACAAGAACAAAAAGAATGGGCAGATTATCGGATTGATGAGGGAAAAGGAATTATGCTTTGGGGTAAAATGACGAGCCCTTACAATCAATTAACGATGGGGTTCATTTCAAATTCTAATATTAATGGAATGGGACACAACAGTCAGAATTTTATTGGAAAACGTTTAGTTGGTTATTCAGAAAGCCATGATGAAGAACGCCTCATGTATAATAATCAACAGTATGGTGCTTCAAACGGTAGTTATGATGTCACAACGTTAACAACCGCACTTGAGCGTATAGCCGCTTTAGGAGCTATCACGCTAACAATTCCGGGACCAAAAATGATATGGCATTTTGGAGAACTGGGTATGGAGAATTCTATTTTTACTTGTAACGATGGCACAGTGAATGAATCTGGAGGTAACGATGGTGACTGCAAATTAGACACGAAACCACAACCACAATGGGCGGACAACTGGACAACTGACACGGCAAGAAATGAAATATATACAACTTGGTCACGTTTAAACGCCTTAAAAATAAATGAAGCTGTATTTGAAGGTTCGTATTCTATTAATTCTGGAACCCTAACTCCTAAAATTTATATATGGGATGATTCGATAGCAACAACAGAACTTAAAAATATAGTCATCATATCCAACTTTGACTTAAGCAATCAGAATGTAGTTCCAAACTTTCCGTATACAGGAGTCTGGTATGATTTAATGGACGCATCTGGCGATACGACTGTTACTGTTTCAAATACTTCGTCTGCTATTAATCTCCCTCCAGGAACATTTAAAATTTTTGGAAATAAGCCAGCTTCCACATTGATGATAAATGATTTAATAGCGGAAAACATGATAGAAATCTATCCAAGTCCAGCACATGACTATTTTAAACTCAATCAACCTTCAAAAAAAATCGTAGTGTATGACCTCATAGGAAAAGTGACGCAAACATTTAAAGGAAACTTTAGTTCGGAATCCCATTTTGATGTTTCTAACTTAAAACCTGGTATTTACTTAGTACATATACAGTCTAAAAGAGGAACAACAACACGTAAACTCCTTAAATATTAATCATTTTAACTCAAGTATTATAGATAGAAAAATCAATTACTAATTAAAACTTTAAAATCATGAGAAGAATTTACATTCTGGTGTTTATGGCTTCAACTCTTGTTATAGGAGCTCAAACGACTGTTAACTACCCACAAAGGGTTGCAAATTATGATGCCACTTTTACCGACGGTGGAGGTAATTTTGATGATGGGTCCGAGAATTTTGGTATGTGGGCAAATTATGACGCTAAACAATCTGTTGCATTTAGAAACTTTACAGAATCTGGAGTACCTGGAGGCACAGCTACAACTATGGCTGTAGGTGATTCTTTTACCATTACCGTTTCTGCTACCCAAGCTTCCTATGGGGTTATTGGTTTGGCATTGCTTTCAAGTCCTTCCGCTACAGCTTCTTGGGCTGATAGAATTAATAACTATGCCGTTCAAGTAAATTTAAATGGAAATGATGGAAACAATGACCCTTGGGAAGTAGTTTCAACAGCAGGTACAATAAATACCTCATCCATTGGTGGGTCAACTAGCTATGCTGATTTCGTATTTAAATTCACCTTAAATACTGCTACAACCATGAATGTTTCAATTAACAATGATACTGAAGTCTTTGATGTCACTTTAAATAATTCAAATATTACTGGTTACTCCATATATATTTCTGACGACTGGAATGGTGTTGCTAATTCAAATATATTTTGGAAACCAACAACTGAATATGTTTATGCAACATCCGATACTGAGATTCCAGTCATTACGTATTTAGGTAATGATCCTGTGTCTATTGAAGTTGGCGAAACCTATGCGGATGCTGGCGCAACTGCTTCAGATAATGTAGACGGTGATATTACAACTTCTATTGTTGTTGTAAATCCAGTAAATACTGCTACTGTTGGCGAGTATACAGTAACCTATAACGTAAGTGATGCTGCTGGGAATGCCGCAGTACAAGTTACAAGAACGGTTATTGTGGAAGACTCTAGTTTATCTTCTATTGATGGAGACAATGAAACCCTGAAGGTTATTATGTATCCAAATCCAACAGCTTCTAAATGGACGATTGAGTCTTCAAGAGTAATTAATAATCTAACACTTTTCAACCTTTTAGGACAAAAAGTGTTAGAACAAACGGCTTATGAGATGAAAGTCACTATTGACGCCAGTGACTTGAAAACAGGTGTTTACATGCTAAACATTAATAACACAACAATGAAAAGAGTGATCAAAAAATAGGTATTAATCTAGTTTTAAATTTTAAAGGCTGTTTGAAAAGACAGTCTTTTTTATGTTTTATTTTAAAGTAGAATGCAGTCCTTATTACAACTTAAAGTTACTAAACACAAAAAAGCCACGCATTTAGTGGCTTTTTTAATTAGAATCAATTATTTATTTTTATAAAAATGGATAACGATAATATGGTCTGAATAAGATAATGAGTAGTGTTCATGATAAATTACAAGCCCAGTTGTTGAGGTTGGTAAATAATTGAAGTTTTGGGACAGACCTAAAAGAGGTGAGATTAATATAAAGGGACTCAATAATAGCTTTACATAACTCGACATAGTAATTAGATTGTGATTGACTAAAATAATATATTTATAATTAATTTAAAAAATAGGAAAGAATATTTCTAAAAAAACTTAAAGTAATCGATCAAAGAACTGAACCCTATACCTCTCCCCTTCTAAGTTTATCTATTTTTTTTGCATTAAAATAAAAAGAGGTGAAGCCCTAGTGAAGCCGCTTAACGTCGTATAACGGCGTTTACAGTCGCTTCATGATGTGGAAGCAGTGAGACAGGTAGAAGTGACAATAAAGTGTTTTAAATCCGAGTCCTATTGAGAAACAATAAATTAATTTCGAGCTAATTCTACTAAATCCTCCCCAAAATAGTTCGATTTCGCTCCCCTTGGCTCCACGGCATTATTCCCTAAAATAAATTTTATTTTAGGGAATATTTTTTCATTAAATTAATTGAAAATTCGGTAAATGATACGATATCTTAAAAATCTAATATTAAATAAAATTATACAAGTCGTAGCTCGAATGACTTTTAATTCGAATAAAATTCCACTAGATTTGTAAGAACAAACAT
>UPTG01001636.1_pt1 | contig 16352 bp, 15 predicted proteins | sample 2160121 | NCBI WGS metagenome assembly UPTG01 (sample SAMN06266255, study PRJEB28933) | marine metagenome | isolation source: Columbia River Estuary | place: USA:Columbia River Estuary, USA | collected 2014-07-27
TCTATTTAAAAAAGGAAAATTGAATCAAGAAACTTTTCTTTGAAACACTAGACAAGAAAATAAAACTTCTTCAAGGCTATACAACCTAACATGAATATAGACCTAACCTATGATATGTAAAATGTATAGCATTTAAAAAATCCAAAGTTTACTCCTAAATGTATAAGTGAATTGTAAAAAAGATCTCCGACGAGACAAACTGGTTCAGGTGATAGAAGTTTTGATCTCAAGTTTTACACAAGTAGTAATGTGACGCCTAGAATAAATAAGTTACATCACACAACCATTGATCATCGAAGATGCTCCTAAATTTAAAAACCATGTAAAAATAGTGAATAAGTTTCTCAGTGGAACAGTTTAATGACACCAATGGCTATTCGATTTAATAATAAAACTGATTTGTACCCAGGGCCGGGCTCGAACCGGCACGGGTTACCCCATTGGTGTTTGAGACCAACGCGTCTACCAATTCCGCCACCTGGGCAAGTGGTTTGTAAAAATAGAATTTTACTATAAATTATCACTAGTTTTTCTTAAATTATAAAATGTTAATATTTATATTTAAAATTATATATTTGCAACCCATTTTTTATCATTCTTATGAAGAGGCCGTTTAAAATATTTTCTGCAAGATCATCAAGAAAAATTGCTTTAGCTATATGTGAAGCATATGGAACTAAGCTTGGTGATGAAACAGTAATAGAATTTAGTGACGGAGAATTTGAACCATCCTTTGATGAATCAATTAGAGGTGCTGACATTTTTCTTATACAATCTACAATGCCTCCTGCAGACAACTTAATGGAATTATTATTAATGATAGATGCTGCTCGTAGAGCTTCTGCATATAAAATCAATGCTGTAATTCCATATTTTGGATATGCCAGACAAGATAAAAAAGGAAAACCAAGAGTGCCGATAGGAGCTAAATTGGTAGCAAATTTATTGTCAGCTGCAGGTGTTAATCGTATTATGACGATTGATTTACATGCCGATCAAATTCAAGGTTTTTTTGAGGTTCCTGTTGATCATTTATATGCTTCTGAACTTTTTATTAAAGATATAAAAAGCTTAAATCTTAATAATTTAGTAATTGCTTCTCCTGATATGGGAGGTTCTAAAAGAGCAAATGCATATGCTAAAATCTTAAAATCAGGAGTAGTTATTTGTTATAAAGAAAGAAAAGAAGCCAATGTAATTGGTGATATGAAAGTACTTGGTGATGTTGAAGGTAAGGATGTTGTCATTATTGACGATATGGTGGATACTGCAGGAACACTTACTAAAGCAGCTGATTTAATGCTTAAAAATGGAGCAACAAGTGTTCGTGCTTATTGTACGCATGGTATTTTATCGGGTACGGCTTACGAAAGATTAGATGCTTCATCTATTTCTGAATTAGTAATTACCAATACAATTCCTAAGTCGCATAATAGTAATAAAGTAAGAGAAATTTCAGTTGCTAGTTTCTTTGCTCAAACAATCAATTCGGTTGTAAATAATGAGTCTATCTCTGACAAATGGGAAAGCAACAAATTATAAAGAATTAATAATCAAATTTAAATAAAAATGAAAACACTAGCAATTAGCGTAAAAGAAAGACAGAATGTTGGGAAATCTAACACTCGTGCGTTAAGAAATCAGGGTAATGTACCGTGTGTACTTTACGGGGGAGAAAAGCAAGTGACTTTCTATGCTCATGAAAATGACTTTAGAAAACTCGTGTACACTCCAGATACTTTTATTGCGGAACTTAATATTGATGGTAGCAAAGTAAGAGCTATTTTGCAGGATATTCAGTTTCACCCAGTAACTGACAAAATTTTACACATTGATTTCTTAGAAGTTATTGAAGGTAAACCAATCACTATTACACTTCCAGTTATTTTAGAAGGTGCAGCTCCAGGAGTTAAAAATGGTGGTAACTTAATGTTCAGAAGACCAAAAATTATTACTAAAGGTTTAGCTGCAAGCTTACCAGATGCAATTACTTTAAACATTGAGCATTTAAAAATCGGTATGTTTATCTATATTAAAGATATTGAAATGGATGGATGTGAATTCTTAGCTCCAGGAAACTCAGTTGTTGTTGGTGTTAAAACTGCAAGAGCTGCTATTGAGGAAGAGGAAGAGGAAGAAATTGAAGGAGAAGAAGGTGCTGAAGGAGGAGATACTCCTGCTGAAGGTGCTGAAAAAGCAGAAGCTCCAGCAGCCGAATAAATCATGAAGTACTTAATCATAGGATTAGGTAACCCTGGTGCTGAGTATGAAAATACAAGGCACAATATAGGATTTAAAGTGTTGGATAAGCTTGCGAGCTTGTCCAACATTTCTTTTTCTACTAATAAATTAGCTGATGTTACAGAAGTTAAATTTAAAGGCAGAAAACTAATCTTAATAAAACCGAATACATTTATGAATCTTTCTGGTAAATCGGTTCATTACTGGATGCAACAATCTAAAGTTAATATTGATAATATTTTAGTTATTACTGATGATATCTCCTTGCCTTTTGGTGTATTACGCTTGCGAAAAAAGGGCTCTGACGGTGGGCATAATGGCTTAAAGGATATTCAAAATGTAATGAATAGTGTAAAATACCCTAGGTTGCGTTTTGGGGTTGGCAATGATTTTCCAAGGGGCCGCCAAGTTGATTATGTATTAGGTAATTTTACTGATGAGGACTACACTACTATGGATGAACGAATCGATTTAGCTGTAAAAATGATTCAGGGTTTTACTACTATTGGTATAGGTCGCACAATGTCGGATTTTAATGGAAAATAATTTAGTTTATTTAGGCTGCTTTTAGTGTAAAAATAATTAAATTTGCACCACATAAGGGTATCGTGGCCGAGTGGCTAGGCAGTGGTCTGCAACACCATCTACAGCAGTTCGAATCTGCTCGATACCTCAAAAAGGTTTGTTAGAAATAGCAAACCTTTTTTTTATATATTTGTCAATCTAAAATTTATTATGAAAAACATAAAAATAGTATTAATTGCATTTGGTGTTTTGTTAGGGTTTTCATCTAAAGCTCAATGTGGTTATGATACGAACTCAGTAAATATTACACATATTTTATGCAATGGAGGCAATACAGGATCAATTGATTTGTTTGTTCAGGCAGATAGTGATAAAGATTTTAGTTGGGTAGGGCCAAATAGTTATACTGCAAATTCGTTAGACATTAACACACTTGAAGCAGGGACTTATACCTTAACAATTTCTTTGTACAGTACGCCTCATGATGCATCAACACCTTTAATTTGTCAAATGCCACATGATTTTATTGTTTATGAAACCTCCCCAATTGAAGCGCTATTTTCAATTACAGATATTTGTAGCGCTACTGATTCGGCAGATTTAAGTTTTACTGTTATAGGAGGGACTCCTTCTAACTCAGGAGAACCTTACAGCTATCAATTAACTGATGATTTTGGTGCTGTTGTTACAACAAATGATACTGCACTTAATTTAACAGTTGGAAATTATTATTTAAATATTACTGATGAAAATGGCTGCACATCAGCAACTCAAGATACTTTCATATCTTCCGTGATAGAGATAAATCCTTATATGTCATCAGTTGGAGCAATTTGTAAAGATGATAATAGTGGAGAGGCTAGAGTTTTTGTAAATCAAGGAACAGGTACTCCTCCATATCAATTTGATTGGGATTTTGAGTCAATGGAAGAGGAAACAGACTTTACACCAATAGATTCATTTTCTGTAATTGAAGGCTTATTTCCTGGATTATATTATGTAAATATAACTGATGCAATGGGCTGTGTGGTAAGAGATAGTATTGAGGTGAAATCAAATCCAAATATTTGCATTAGTCCATATAGAGCATTTTCACCTAATGATGATGATACTCATGAGTTTTGGGAAATAGAAAACATTGAGTTATATCCAGAAGCAGTAGTTTCGATTTATGATAGAAATGGTTCGCAAATTTTCAGAAGAAGAAATTATAAAAATGCAGAATTAGAAGCTTTTAATGGTGAAAATGAAAATGGATATCCTCTTCCATCAGGGACATATTTTTTTATTATTGACTTGGAGAATGGAGATGATGTATTTAAAGGAACTTTAACAATTGTAAGGTAATGAGAAAAATTTTATTAATATTAAGCATTCTGTTTAGCATCAATTCTTTTGCACAACAAGAACCATTATTTACACAGTATTATGTAAATGATATGGCAATAAATCCTGCAATTTCAGGAAGTAAAACATATAATCCATTAACAATACAAACTAGGCAACAGTGGCTTGGTTTTGAAGGAGCTCCATTAAGTACAAATATAAGTTATCATGGCGCTTTGAATGATAGATCAGCAATGGGGGGTTATTTAATGTTTGATAAAGCATTCCCATCATTACAAGCTAATTTACATTTAAATTATGCTTATCACATTCCATTGAATTATGATAATGTAAATTTGTCTTTCGGACTTGGAACTAAAATAATGTATCATAATTTAGATTTTAATAAAGGAGATTTACCTCCAGGAGATGATAACGCATTTTCAGCTAGCTCTTATGATAAAACATTAGGTGATGCATCTTCCGGAACTTATTTATATGGTAGAGATTTTTATTTTGGGTTTGCTATTTCAAATCTATTTCAATCATCATTTAACACACCAATTGAAGGGAGCGTTAATGGGAATGATGAGTTTAGAAATTATTTTGGAATGGGAGCTTACCGTTTTTTAATTATGAATAATGATTGGCATTTAGAGCCTTCATTTTTAATTAGAAAAATGCAATATCAAAAGAGTGTTTCTGATTTAACAACAAGAATTTTTTATCTTGAGAAAAATTGGGCAGGACTTACTTACAGAACTAATGGCACGGCTGTTTTCTCTATTGGTTTTGCTGCAAATAACATGCATATCTCATACTCATACGATCATACTTTTGCTGGTGAAATAATGCCACATACTTTTGGTACACACGAGATTGGGATTTCATTTAGAATTCAAACTTTAGCAACTCAAAGACATATTGGTTTTTGGGAGTACTAAGATGCAGAAAATAGAACATATTGGCATTGCAGTTACTGACATTGATGCGTCCAATAAAGTATTCGAAAAGGTATTTGGCAAAGAAAATTACAAATCAGAAAAGATAGAATCAGAAGGAGTGATAACTTCATTTTTTCAGATTGGTGAAAATAAAATTGAGTTGGTTGCTGCTACAAATTCTGATAGTCCTATTTCAAAATTCTTATCAAAAAACAGAGAAGGAATGCACCATATTGCATTTGCTGTTGATAATATACAAGCAGAAATGGAAAGGTTAAAAAATGAAGGAATTACATTGTTGAATGATGCCCCTAAAAAAGGTGCGGACAATAAACTGATTTGTTTTTTACATCCGAAAGATACGAATGGAGTTCTTATAGAGCTATGTCAGGAAATAAAGTAGTAACTTCCTCACCATCTTTTAAATGGTAAGTTTTTATTCCTAGATTTTTTGCACCTTCAATATGCTGAGGAGAATCGTCAATAAACAGAACCTCATCTGCATTCAAGTTATTTTCATCTAAAATAAGCTGAAACGCTTCTTTATTCGGCTTTCTAAAACCAATTTCATGTGAGTAGTATACTTTTTTAAAGAGCTTATAAAACACTTCATATTTTTCGTAACCTATTATATTTTTAAACTCTGAAATATGAATGGAGTTTGTGTTAGATAGAAGATAGATGTCGTACTTTTTATTTAAGTCTTTTAGTAATGAGATTCTATGTTTTGGTAAATCTAAAAGCATTGCGTTCCAAGCTGATACAATCTTATTATCACTGCCGTATTTACATTCCTTTTTTACTTCAGTTGTAAAATCTTCTTCAGAGATTTTACCTGTTTCTAATAAGTTAAATAAATTTGTTTGCTCTTTTTTTGAATAAAAGGAAGATGAGTTTTTTATTCCTAGCTTCTCAAATTCTTCAATAGTTTTGTGGTAGTTAATATTTAGTAAAACAGCTCCTAAATCAAATATTATTGCTCTTATATTATTCATGTCTCAAAGTTGTAAATAATTAAACAAAATTGATAGTTTTGCACATCCTTTTTTAAGGAGGGCCCATAGCTCAGCTGGTTAGAGCACTTGACTCATAATCAAGGGGTCGTTGGTTCAAGCCCAACTGGGCCCACAAAACCTCACTGTAATGGTGGGGTTTTTTATTTATTAAAATGTTCGGACACTAAACTTTCAATTGGTGATTGTATTATTTCTTGCACTTGTATTTCTTCTTTTTCAGCTATTTCATAAATATACTCTGACAAATAGAAAGCAACAGAACCAACAAATGTTAGTTGGTAATTTTTATAGTATTCAAAACATTTAATGTGTAAATTAAAAAAGTGTATTATTCCTTCTCTGAAAATATTATCAAAGATCTCTTCCTCTTTATTTTCATACATAAATTTAAAAAAGGTAGCTAAATATAAATTGGGTTTTTCAAGAGAATAGATTTTTTCAATCATATCTTTTGGTTTGTCCTTTGTCCATTTTTCAAGTTTTGAAACTAAATATACAGGTAGTTTTTTGTTAACATAAAGGTTTATCAATTGTTTCCCGAAATAGTTCCCACTTGCTTCATCCCCTAAAATATAACCAAGTGAAGGTGAGTTTTCAATAATATTTTCCCCATCATAAACACAAGAATTGGACCCAGTTCCTAATATGCAAGAAATAATGGGGACACCTTTATAAGTAGCTTTTATTGCAGCTTCTAAATCATGCATAATATTAATTTGAGCATTATGGAAGAATTCTTGCATTGGTAACTGGAGAACATTATTTTTTTCATTTGAAGAACACCCCGCACCATAAAAATGAATTTCTTTAACTTGATTTCTAATAGCAGATAATGAGCTGTTTTCTAGTTCAGTTAGCAAGCTATTATGAGATGTGTACTTTGGATTAAACCCCACTGTTTCGTGAATTTTGAGTATTTCTCCATTAGTTGAACATTGCGCCCAAGCACATTTTGTTGATCCACTATCTGCTATGATTATCATTTTATAAAATTATTCAACAAATGTAGATGAAAAATGTTTTTTGTGCGTTAATTTTAGTGTTAATCCTTATTTTAGCAAAAAAATAATTTATTATGAAAATTATATTAAGTGTCGTTTTATCAGTTTTGGTTAGTAGTGCATCAGCACAAAGTTGGAAAGAATTAAAAATTGCAGCAACAAAAGCAAAGGAAGTAATTACAACAAAAGAATTAAGTAAACCAGAGATTGCGAGTGGGCTGAAAGAAGCATTAGAAGTTGGGGCATCTAATTCCTCAGAATTAGCATCAGAAAGAGGTGGGTTTAACAACAATAATTTAATTAGAATTCCATTTCCTGCTGAAGCTGAAGAGATGAAATCAACTTTGATAAAAGTAGGATTGAAGTTGCAAGTTAAACAATTTGAGGAGTCACTAAATTCTGCAGCAGAAGAAGCATCAAAATTCGCAAAAGAGATATTTATTACTGCAGTTAAAAATATGACAATTACTGATGCTTTTAAAATATTGAAAGGAGAAGATAATGCAGCAACAATGTATCTGAAAAAACAAACATCAAAAGAGCTTTACAAAAAGTTTAAACCTGTTGTAAAAAAGGCAATTGAAAAAGTACATGTTACTAAATATTGGGACCAATTATCAGGGAGATATAATGCCTTGCCAATGACAAATAAAGTAAACCCGGATATTGAAGATTATGTGACAAATAAAACAATTGACGGATTATTTGTTTTGATTGCAAAAGAAGAAAAAAATATCAGAAATAACCCAGATGCTAGGGTTTCAGAATTATTACAAAAAGTATTTAAATAGAAAATTATGGAGAAGAACGATCAATTATTTATGCAGTTGCTATATATGTTTCATACATCAGCAATGCAAGGACTAGGGAAGATGGCAGACCCAACTGGGAAGGTGAATAGGAACTTAGAGTATGTAAGTCAGACAATAGATTTGATGGAAATGTTAAAGGATAAAACTAAAGGAAATATATCGGAAGATATTGAAAAAGTTTTAGAAGGAATGCTCTCAGAGTTACGTTTAAACTATGTTGACGAAAAAGCTAAACCTGAAGAAAAAAAAGTAGAAGAAAAACCAAAAGATGAATAAATTAAAAGAACTTTGGGCAGTGCCTTCAAGTAGGAAAGTTATCATTCTTTTTGGTGTTTTAGTTGTAATTTTTATTGCAGTTTTATCTTTACAGCAGAATAAAATGGAGCAACAAATGGAATTAAAAATCCAGTTTATTGAGCAGAAAAATATGCTTAGAGATGAGCTTGATGATTTAATTGATGAGCATGATGACTTGCTTGATGAATATGGAGAATTGAATGAGCATTTGCATGAAAAAGATTCTATTATTCAACATCAAATAGCAGAGATCAGAAATCTAATCCGAACAAAAAGCGACTTAAAAGAAGCTCAACAAAAGATTGCAGCACTTAAAGATATCTCGAAAAGATACCTAGCTAATATCGATTCTTTACTTGTTTTAAATGAGACATTAACTATTGAAAAGGATAGTGTTATAAAGGAGAATAAAAATATTAACTGGAAGAATTACAAGCTGAACAAACAAAATGAGAAATTAGCTGAAAAGGTAAATAAGGGCTCTGTTCTTGAATTATTATCTATAGATGTTGAAGCTGTGAGATATAGGAGTACCGGCAGAGAAGTTACAACTAGGTTTGCAAAAAAAGTGCAGAAGATTAGAGTTTGTTTTTCAGTTGGCGCTAATCAGATTTCAGATGCAGAAACTAAAGAAGTTTACCTACAAATCATTAATGAAAGAGGGGTGCTAATTTCTGGTTTGGAAGAAATGAATGTTGAAGTAAATGATTCCACTTTTGGATGCACAAGTTTAGCTGAATTTGATTATAATAATATTGAAATGGAGAATTGTTTTGAATGGGAAAGAATTGCTCAGTTAGAAAGAGGAACATATTTGTTAAATTTAATTATTGAAGGTAGAGTTTTAGGCCAAACTGAATTAAAGTTGCGATAATGGCAGTAATACTTACATATAATATTAATGGAATCAGAGCTGCTTTAAAGAAGGATTTAGACAGTTGGATTGATTCTTCAAAAGCTGATATAGTTTGTTTGCAGGAGATAAAAGCAAAACCTGAACAATTTAATGTAGAAGTATTCAATAAATTAGGTTTTGAATGTTTTATAAATTCAGCAGAAAAGCCAGGATATAGTGGTGTTGCAATTTTGTCAAAGATAAAGCCCAAGAATGTTGAATATGGTTGTGGAATAGAAAAAATTGATTTTGAAGGAAGAGTAATTCGAGCAGATTATGATAATTATTCTGTAATGAGTGTTTATTTCCCGTCTGGCAGTAACCCTTTAAGGCAGGCTTTTAAAATGGAGTTCTTGGATTTGTTTTATGATTATATTCAAGAATTAAAAAAGAAAATTCCAAATCTAATTATATCAGGAGATTATAATATTTGTCATACTGCAATTGATATTCATAATCCTCAAAGAAATAAAAATACATCAGGATTTTTGCCGGAAGAAAGAGAATGGGTTACAAAATTTATTGCGAGTGGGTTTGTTGATTCATTTAGACATTTAAATACAGAACCACACAATTATAGTTGGTGGAGTTATAGGGCAAATTCAAGAGTTAAAAATTTAGGTTGGCGAATTGATTACAATATGATATCAGAAAGCCTGTTGCCTAATTTAAACCGCTCAGTAATTTTATCACAAGCTGTTCATTCGGACCATTGCCCAGTTCTTGTTGAGATAATTGATTAATTCAATATATTTGCCGACCTTAAAAAACGAAAAGAAATGGGAATCTTACAAACAGCAGAAAGAAGTTCACACTTAGATCCATCAGAAAATGTAATGTACCAAAGACATTTGATAGCTTATAAAGAAGCAGCAAAAATTGTTAGCGGAACAGTTTTGGAAGTTGGAAGTGGGGAAGGTTATGGAATAATGGAGTTAGCCCCAATTACTGAAAAGTATATTGCTGTAGATAAGTATGATACTCATATTTCTGATGAGTTAAAAGGAGAAAATGATATTACTTTTATTCAGACTGAGGTTCCACCGTTAAAAGGAATTGATGATGATAGTGTTGATTTTGTTGTTACCTTTCAAGTAATAGAGCATATACAAAATGATGAGTTGTTTTTAAAAGAAATAAAGAGAGTTTTAAAGCCAGGAGGGAAGCTTATTATGACTACTCCAAATATTAAAATGTCACTTACTAAAAATCCATGGCACATTCGTGAATATAATCCTGAGCAAATGGGAAATATTGTTAAAAGTGCGTTTGAAAACTTTGAGCTAAAAGGAATATTTGGGAATGAAAAGGTGATGGATTATTATCAGAGAAATAAAGAGTCTGTTGCTAAAATTACTAGATGGGATATCTTCAATATGCAATACTGGATGCCAGGCTGGTTGTTGCAAATTCCTTATGATATTTTAAACAGATTTAACAGGCATAGTTTACAAGATAATAATGGAGAGATTGTAAATACTGTTGAGTATACTGATTATAAAATTGAGGAGTCCAACAATGAATGTTTGGATCATTTTGTTGTAGCTACCAAGTAGTTGAAAAACGAAACCCTTGCTTTTTTAATTCTTGAATTATCTCCTTCAAGACTCTTAAGTTTCTGAAACTTTTCTGATTGTTATGAAAAACAATAATTGAACCATTCTTTGTGTTTTTCAATACATTTTTTTTTACTCTTTTAGGAGTTGTTTTTTTGGAAAAATCCCAACTAAGAACATCCCATAGGATAATTTTGTATTTTTCTTTTAAAAGTGAAATTTGTGCTGTAGTAATCTTCCCGTAAGGTGGTCTAAAAAGTTTGTTCTGAGGGATTAATTCCTGGCAACTCTCAATATCCTTTAAATATTTTTCTTTGGATGTAAGCCACCCATTTTTATGAGAATAGGAATGATTTGCAATCAGATGCCCATCAGATAAGATGTCATTAACTAAATTTGGGAATTTTTCAATTTGCTCCCCAACTAAAAAGAAAGTAGCTTTAATTTTTTCATGTTTTAAAACCTGTAAAATGTAAGGAGTAACTTCAGGAGTAGGTCCGTCATCAAAAGTAAGCCATATATTATTTTCAGAATTTTCTTTCCTCCAAACTAATGAAGGAAAGAAGTACTGAATAAATTTTGATGGATTTACAAACACATTATTGAATGCTTAAGTACTCATCCATAAAGGTATTAATTGTATAGGTTTTGAAATCAATTTCTTCTTTATTGCTGCCTTTTTCTTTATAATAGATTCCGTCTTCTTCTGAGTAGTTGTAAGATAAATCTTCCAGTTTATGAATTTGAATAACTCTCCCTAAACTTCCTAGAACTTGCCCAGTAATACTAATGTTTTGTTTTAAACCTGAACCTCTATCAAATTCTTTAAGATATTTGATTTCAGTTAAGTTGTCATCAATCATAGTAGCCAGCACTTTGCTTCCTTTTTCTGTTTCTCCTAGCTTGTAATACAAATCAATAATTGGTAACGCAAAATAACTTAATCTAACTACATCATTTGAGAACTCAGCAATACATTTATCTAAAGTTTCAATAGCTTTTGTTGTGTCTCCTTTTTGATAAAGAGCTTCAGCTAATCTTGAAAAATTATTTCTAAAATTCATTACCATTCTAGTGTTGGTCTCATCAAAATACAAATCAGGATTATTCAATCCTCCCCATTCAAACTGATTTACTAATCTGTCGTACATTTTTTCTGTATGAACTATTCCAGTTTGCCCATCTGGAGATGGCACAGAATAAGGTACAAGTCTGTATGCTAGCCCTTCTAATTGAAAATAATTTTCAAGTCCCATAAAATTGTCTCTACCTACTGTAATTGCAAAATATATTGGACGCTCCCAATTGAAATTAGCTAAGATGTCTAAAACTAATAATTTATTTTTAAACACTCCGTTACCTTTTAGTTTAAACTTAACTTCATCAACTATTCTATTTTGATATTCTTCTGGAACAAAAGTTTTTGCTATTTTTTTATTTACTGTAAGTTTTAGCTTTTTAGTAGGACAGTAATTTCTTAATCCAGCAGAAGTATTTAATTTTGCTTTAGCACTATTACTATTAATGAAATCAACCACATTTTTTACTTCAAAATAACCTTTCCTTTTTACTTGAATTGGGGTGTAATCTCTTGTGCCTGTTCTGTAATCATCATGCTCTAATGAGGATGGAATTGGGGGCGCATCATAGGAGGCTCTCTTCATTTGGTCGATATACCAATCAGTGTTAAATAATGATAAATTAACTACTTTAATATCAGTTCTGATTCCTTCAACTTCTTGTGCATACCAAAGCGGGAAAGTATCATTATCACCATTTGTAAATAGTATGGCATTTTTATCGCATGAGTTTAAGTAGTTTTTTGCAACTTCAAGTGCTGTAAAACGCCCACTTCTATCATGGTCGTCCCAGTTTTCTGCAGCCATTAAAGTAGGAATTGCTAAAGCAATAATTGTAGCTAAACTTGCGCTAGTTTTGGAATCTAAATGTTTACTGATAAAGTCGTAAATCCCTAAAACTCCTAGCCCTATCCATATTGCAAACGCATAGAAAGAACCGACATAAGCATAATCTCTTTCTCTTGGCTGGAAAGGAACGACATTTAAATATACGATAATAAGTACTCCAGTAAATAGGAAAAAAAGCAGAACAGCTAATGCATCTTGATTGTTTTGTTTAAAATGGAATAGCATTCCAATTAATCCTAAAATTAGGGGTAGGAAATAATAATGATTCTTTCCTTTATTTTTTCCTAAATAGTCAGGGACATCCACTTCTGAAGAAGGGGTTCCTAATCTTGCATTGTCAATAAAACCAATTCCACTTTCCCAATTTCCATTCAATGAATTTCCATCCATATTCATAAAGTCATTCTGTCTTCCAGCAAAATTCCACATAAAATAACGAACATAGGACCACCCAATTTGATACTTAAAAAAGTAGGTTAGATTTTGCCCAAATGTTGGTATTGCATCTTTGTTTTTTAAACCTGCCCAATTAACATAGCCACCTGCATGTCTAGCTTGAGTACTACTCCAAATTCTAGGGAAAAGCATTTTATCTCTTTTACTATAGTTAGGAACAGTATTTTTTCTTTTGTCAATAATCACATATTTGCCTTTTTTCTCATCTTTTGCATAAATAGGATTCCCATCAATATATGGCTCACGGCTATCCAATTTTGCATTAAAATGTTGTCCGTAAACAATTGGCCAACTTCCGTATTGCTCCCTCTTTAAGTATGATAAAAGACCAACAGCATCTTCAGGATTGTTTTCATCAATAGGAGGGTTGGCATTAGAACGAACAACTAAAATTGCAAATGAAGAATAACCAATTAAAAGCATCATCAATCCTAAAATAGCAGTGTTCCAAACTGCTTTGTTGTGTTTTTTAGTATAGATTAAACCAAAGGTAATCGCTCCAATAATTGCTAAGAAATAAATGATTGTTCCTGAATTAAAAGGCAGCCCGATTGTGTTTACAAAGAACAGTTCAAATTTTGAAATTAAACTAACTGCTCCAGGGATAATTACACCTTGTACTAAGCCTAAAATAATCATAGATGAAACAAATGCTTTTACTGCTCCAGCTTTAGTGTATTCGTATTTTTTAAAGTAATAAATCATACCCATTGCAGGGATTGTAAGTAATGATAGAAGATGCACTCCAACTGAAAGTCCTATTAGATAGCCAATTAAAACTAACCATCTACTAGCATGAGGTTTGTCGGCTTCTTGTTCCCATTTCATGATACACCAAAAAGTAGCTGCTGTAAATAATGATGACATAGCATAAACCTCTCCCTCTACTGCTGAAAACCAAAATGAATCAGAAAAAGTATAAGCTAATGCACCAACTATTCCACTTCCTAAAACAGCAATTATTCTCCCTAAATCAATTTCTTTTTCGTTAGTAAAAAATAGTTTTCTACCAAAAGCTGTAATTGTCCAGAATAAAAATAAAATAGTAAAAGAACTGCAAAGGGCAGACATTATATTAATTGCTACTGCAACTTCTGATGTCCCTTGGGCTGCAAAAAGAGTGAAAATTCTACCAAATAATTGAAATAATGGCGCTCCAGGAGGGTGTCCAACTTCTAATTTATAAGCAGTAGCAATATACTCTCCACAATCCCAAAAACTAACTGTTTGTTCAATAGTAGAGAAATACACAAAAGATGCGATTAGGAAAACAAGCCAACCAGCAATGTTATTTAGTTTTTTAAATTGATGCATAATAGAATTTAACTTTTTTATTAGGTTGGCGAATTTATAAATTTTTAAGTTACAATTATACATTAATGAAAATATGATTAAATATTTTGTACTTATGAGTTAATTGTTATTTTTGCCATCCGTTTTACGGAATGCCCGATGGTGTAATTGGCAACACGTCTGCTTTTGGTGCAGAAGAGTCTAGGTTCGAGACCTAGTCGGGCAACATTTAAAAAGTACTGATTTATCAGTGCTTTTTTTTTTAATGCAACAATCATGGTTTTTGACACGTAATACATTGAAGGTGTGTATATATTTCTTATATTTGCGAATTCCCTTTTAGGGAAACGACAAGTATTGTTAATTAAAAACATGTGTTATGAACGTAAAGTTTACAAAAAATTTATTGACTTTTATTTTTGTGTTTTCTCTAGGATTTTTTATGAATTCTAGTATGGTGAGTGCTCAAAATTGTGATGTGCCAGTTGGGTTGAACACATCTAGTATTTCAAATTTTAGTGCTACATTAAATTGGAATTTAGACGCAAATGTTGATCATTATAGATTAAGATATAAGGAAAACGGATCTTCAAGTTGGTTGTATGAGCACAATGCTACTGGAGTTAGCTATGATGTTGCTAGTTTGAATCAGTTATCAACTTATATATGGCAAGCTAAAGCTTTTTGCTCTTCAGGCAGTATCCCAACTTCAACATGGTCAGTTGTAGATACTTTTGTTACTGCAAATTATCCTGTGGATTGTAATAATACTCCAAATGGGACTGCATTTATTGATAGTTGTGGAAATTGTGTCGGAGGCACTACTGGAGATGTTGCATGTATAGATTTTACTCCATCAGTGAGTATTGCTTTAAGTACAATAGAATGTAATGTTCTGTCGGACATTACTTTTGTTACTAGCCAAGATGCAAATGAGCCAGACATTTCTTCATCTATTTTCTCTTCTGATGCTGGATTTTTTAATTTTACTGGGTTAAATTCTAATGATGTTATAGGGTCTGCAGATTTTATTGCAGGAGGTGGGTATATAAATGTCAATACTACTTTAATGGTTGATTTTATTATTACTCTAGATAAAATTTCTGTTAAAGCTGTAGATAATGCAACAAGTCAGATATACGGTTCATTTACTATTGAAAATGCAAGTGGTGGAATTTTAGTTGTTGCAACATCTTCACCAGACAATAATAATGTGACTAGTGGAAATAGTCAAACAATTTTATTAAATGGGTTATTTACAAATCCTGATACAAGCGTATTGAACTTTACATCAATAATTAATTCAGAACTTGGTGATGTCGATAATCAATCTTTAATCGAAACAATTGAATGTTTTGATTGTGACGGTATATTAGGAGGAACTTCATTTACTGATAGTTGTGGGAATTGTGTTGGTGGAAGTACTGGTAATGTAGCTTGTATACCTTTTTCTCCAACTGTTTCGGTTTCACTTTCTAATATGGACTGTGATAGTTTAACAGACTTAACGATTAATGTAAGTCAGGATCCTAATGAGCCAGATATGGCAACTTCATTATTCGCATCAGATTTAGGTTCTTTTGATATTTCTAATATGACTTCAGGGGATGTTATTGGCTCTGCAGTAATGAGTGCTAATGGAGGTGCGAATACATTTAACACGACTTTAATAGTAAGTTCAATTCTATCTTCCAGTCAGGCAATTATACAGTCTCAGGATATAAATACTGGATTAGTTTTAGGGACTTTTACTATTATTAATTTAAATCCAGGTGTTAGCATATCAGCTTCCTCTGTACCTGATAATAATAATGTTACTAGTGGTAATTCTCAGACAATAATTTTCTCGAATGTATTTATAAACCCACCCGCAGGCACATTAACTTTCACTTCTACTATAAATTCTGAGTTAGGAGATCTTGATGTTCAGAATTTTCCTTTTGCAACAGTTTGTGTAGATTGTAATGGTGATTCTGGTGGTGGAGCATTTACTGATAGTTGTGGGAATTGTGTTGGTGGAAGTACTGGTAATGTAGCTTGTATACCTTTTTCTCCAACTGTT
>UPTG01001639.1_pt1 | contig 16337 bp, 9 predicted proteins | sample 2160121 | NCBI WGS metagenome assembly UPTG01 (sample SAMN06266255, study PRJEB28933) | marine metagenome | isolation source: Columbia River Estuary | place: USA:Columbia River Estuary, USA | collected 2014-07-27
TTACTCATTTTATAAATTAAAGACTTCCTTCAAAAAAAAAGAGGTCTAATATTCTAATTTATAATGAAAAAATTATTAATATTTATTTTTACACTGGTAGTGCTTACTTCAAACCTTTACGCACACACCTCTCATTACAAAGACTTTAAAAAGATAGAGATGGAAATTTTAAAAGATGGAAAAGTGATTGGGTATAATTATTATTTTTTTGAAAAAGTTGATGACATATTGATAATTAAAAATCAAATTCAATTTAAAGTAAACCTATTTGGCATTGAAGTTTTTAATCTCGAGGGGTATGGAGTAGAAAAACATAAAGATGATAAACTGATATCATACGAGTCAAAGACTTTACAAAATGATAGAGAGAAATTTGTAAATCTCATTTATGATTCTAAATCAGATAAATTCAAAATTAATGGATCATCTTATATTGGTCTTGCAGATACTAAAAATATAATAGGAAATTGGTGGAACCATCAGATATTACAAGCAGAGTCGCAAATTAGCCCTATATCAGGCAGTATAAAAGAACAGGTTGTAAATTTTTTAGGTAAAGAAAAAATTGAATTATATGGAAGTATAATTGAGGTCGACCACTTTAAATTGACATCAAAAGATATGACCATTCCTAAAGATAAAAGACTAGATTTCGATGTTTGGTACGATAGAGAAAAAGCAATGATTGTAAAAGTTGCTTATTCAAGACTTGGAAACTGGGAGTATAGATTAAAGAGTTACAAATAAAATTTATTATTTAATTTTAAGAGATAAATCTTTTGCACTTAGCCATCCTGACTCAAGTCTTGATCCAACAAACCAGTCTGCGCATACACCCAATCTTAAAGAACTATTCCAGTAACTTTTTATTTTAAGTGGGTTTGAATTAAACGCATACTTCCATCCATGATTTTTTGAATGTAAAATTTTACTTTTTTTAAAACCTGTAAGTTTAAAAAATTTATCTATTAATATTTTAGAATTTTGTAATTTATTAATTCTATTATTATTAATGACTTTGTTTGCCCATTTAGGAGTACTTTGAAGAGTCCATAAATCATAATTGCTCTTAAATCTTTTTTTACTATTTTCATAAGCAGCCCACCCCAGAACTGAGTCTGAGAAAAAATAACTACTGATTTTTGATCCTAAATTTTTAAACAATCCACTAGCGTGTTGTAATTTAGAAATAAACATTGTTCTTTTTATATTGATAGAATTAACAATTTTTTCCGACTTTCTAATACCAAACTTATCCAATTTCATCATATCTTCTTTAGACATAGATAAAATCTTTTTAACAGTATCAAATCCATTCTCAAAGAATTGTTTAACAACACCTTCACCTAAATTATCAACTTCCATAATTTTAAAAAATGATATTAGTTGTTTTAATTTTTGGTCATCAGTTTCTTCCAATGTTATTAACTCAACATTGTTTTCGTTCCATCCAATTTCAATACTCATATCAGGTAATTCGAATCCAGTAGATTTAACCACATCTACTAATTTAGGAATAACACCACCACTACGAGTTACTTTAATAATAGAACCTATTCCCAATTCATTAACTTTCATAAATTTAGCATTGTTACCAGTAACATTAGTTACATTAACACCATCTAAATTTATAGACTTAACATTCATAACTGGTTTAATCAATCCTTGTTTTGATATATCCCAAGTAATATTTTCAATAGTTGTTTCTTTAACTTCAGTGAATTCTCCTTTATAAGCTCTAGCGTAACATGGATTGTTATTTCTTTCTCTACCTAAACCATCTCTAATAGATTGTAAATTAACCTCAACTATAATTCCATCTATTTCATAAACTTTACTCCATTCTTTTCAATGATTACATAGCCGTAGTCAAAGTGGTTATTTTCTAATGTTGTTCTTCCTGCTCTTCCAATTAAATTCTTTAGATTTAACGTTTTCTGGTCTTCATTTCCATTAAACATAAAATTATTAATCCAAACCACATCGAACGGCATATTAATTCCTTGAATTAAGGTAGAAGTAGAGAAACAAATCTTAGCATGCTTACTATTTACAAAATCTTCAATAATTAATCTTGCTTTTAATGGAATTGAGCCATGATGAATTACTATTCCTTTTCTCATTAAAAAAAGTAATAATGATTTTTTTTCATTCTCATTTTTTGTTCCGAAAAAATCTTCTAATTTAGTTACAAATTCAAGGGCTCTTGGGTCTTCAATATCATCACATAATTCAACATATTCAGAATAAGTCTCCATGAAACTTCCGTCATATATCTTGGCTTTTGAGATAAAAATCAATGCAGTCCCATTGTTTTGAATAATTTCTTTTATTAGGTTACCATCAAGTGGTTTTCCACCCACTTTATCTTCAAATGGTGAAAAATATTGAAAGCTATTTTTAAAATGTTCAACGTATATTTTTCCAACAGTTTTTTGATTATATGTTTCTGAATCAGTATTATTTACAATATTATGTTTTAAAAATTGAGCTTCAGGATTAACAACAAACGGATGAGTAAAGACCTTTTTTATATTATTAAGTTTTTTGTCTATCCTTCTAACAAAAGAATCAAATTTCATCCCTCTTATTCCTTCTTCAGAAAGTTGTGCTTCATCCAATAATATAAGTTCAATATTAAGTTTATCAATGTTTTTAAATAATTCTTCTCCTCTTTCTGGGGTGATAATGAATATTCTATTTCTAGTCCTTTTAGTATTTACAATTTCAATAAATGGTAATACTAAAGTCTCATTTGATACTAATTTCTTAACCTTAATTAAATATTCTGAAAGTAATGCTCTAGAAGGTATAACAATGATAATATCGCCAGCAGTTTCTTTAATTATTTCCTGAAATAAATGTGATTTTCCAGCACTAGTGGGTGCAGAAAATGAAAAATTAGTATACTTTTTAATTGATTTATATGCGTCTGCTTGAACTGGTGTAAAGTGATGTCCAGTGTCCTCAAAAATTGATTGAGCAAAGGAATTATAAATTGCTTCAATAAATGAGTTTGGCTCACCAGTTTTATAAAACAATCCCATAAGAAACATGAGCTTTGATTCATATTTCTTAAAAAAAACTGGCTGATATTTTTTAATATAATATAATGTTTCTAAGTGATTTTGGTTGATTGGACCATCTTTATGAAAATCAAATAGAATAACATCAATTATTTCAGTGTTGAAATTGTCATTAAAAATTGTTTCGTTTAGCATATTTCAACGGCTATTAAATAAAGTTCTTTGTGTTTTATTATTTCGTTTACTACTTCAGAGTCTAAAGCATTATTGAAGATTGTTAGTATATTTTCTCCATTAAAAGAGAATGCTGCTGTATAACCTTTATGTCCATTTGTTAAATGTGTGATAGTTTCATCTTCTAAAAAAGGTCTCAACCATAATAATTCAGCATTATCTCTATCATTTATAAAATCCCCAATTTGGTCTAACGCTTTTGCTCTTGGTGTTCCTTCTAAACTAAATTTAGCTTCACCAAATATTAGATATTTACTTGAACTTATTGAATGAAAATCGAAACCTGGGTTGCCAGAAATTTTTTCTTTTAATAGTTCTGCTAAAGGGATTTTAACATGAGAAAAGTTTGTTTCCAAAGCATGCTGAGCAGAATATGACACTATGTACTCACCTATGTCTACCGTAAGGTTAGTTGTTACTTTAGTAATAATGTCGTTTATGATTTTATTAATTGTTTTATCAGCATTAGTCCTGAATGTGATTTTTGACAATTCATCAAGGTCGTTTATCCAGCTAGTATTAGTAATGTGTTCTTGAAATTCTTGAATTATTGGTTTAAAATCAGAAATTTTAATATGAATGCAGTTAATATCACAGTCTGAAGCTGAAGATAAATCTTTAAAATCTTTTTTATCTAGGACGTTTATTTTCATTTGTTTTTTTCGGTTAAGCCACTTAATATAAGTGGCCATAAAGTAGCTAATATCTATTCAAATAAAAGCAAATTGTTTCGTGCGTAATGTATCACAACAACTGATACCAAACAATCCCTAATTTTAATGATATTTCATCTAATTAATTAGGGATTTAGTTTGTTTCAATAAAACACAAATAACCGAAAATCAATTATTATTAGTTTACGGAAAACCACATTTTCAAATATAAACATACAATTACCAAAACACAACCCGTATTTACACTTGTTTTCAACAACACAAAGCACTTATCAACCTCTTTTAAACTCATTACCCAACCACACCAGCAACTTATGCCAAACGAAATAGATATTGCGTTCTAAGAGGCTTTAAATGTGTTGTGTTGTGGTTTGGTGTTTGTGAATTAAGAATTGGATTTAGTATTTGTTTTGTTGGATTGAAAAAGGCGAACCGTTTTAATTGCTCGCCTATGTTTCTTTAATTACTTTATTAATAAATCCCTTCTTTATCAAAAAAGCTTTCCAAATCTGTATAAAATTTATCTTTGTCAAATTCTTTAACCTCTTTTTTTGGTAAAGAATTAAAATTAGAAAATGAATTTAAAATTTCTCGAGCTAATATTTTCAAACCGTCTAATTCATTCGAATCAATAAAGCTATTATATAATTCATTGTCAATTTTTATATCATAACTAAACGATTTACTTACAATATATTCTACCCCTGTAAGTTTATTTTTAGTTTTCTTATAACTTATGTATTTTGGCTTTCTTAATTTATACCATTCTTCATACCCAATTTTAGTTTTAATACAAATTATCCCTATAGAGACCTCTTCTAAATCATCTCCATAACTTTTATCTTTAAAAAAATAAGTGATTTTTTGAGATAATTCAATTATTGATTTTGCTTTTTTTTCAGCAGAATTATCAATTTCTAATGTTAATTTTAAATTCATTTTATCTAAAAATTTTATTCCCCGCAGGTAAATGACCATTAACCATAAAATAACTATATATTTTAGCTTTTTCCATGGCTTTAATTTGTATTTGAGTACCGCTAAACTCATTATATTGACTAACTCCACCAGCTCCAATACCTCCTAAGTCACTCGAATTGTATCTACTAGCAGGATTAGTTGTTTCTCCATATTTCCATACATCACCAGCATTTAAATACATTGTTCCAGTAGGAATACTGCTTCCAGCTGTCATAGTTGGATATTCTCCACTTGTATTTGCTCTTAAAGAATATTGAACCCCAGGAGGACCATCACTAGCTCTATCTAGTATTCTATTAATTTCTATATCTCTTTTCGCAGTTAATGCTACACCTGCAATAGCAGCTATTCCATATCCAACCCATTTTTGAGGAACAGCATCTGACGGGTCAGGTGTTGCAACATCAGCACCAATTCCTCCTATAGCCAATCCTAAGCCTGCGTAACTTTGATTTACCATAGCAATTTGTCCTTCTGTGCTAGACATATCAGCTGATGTTTTAAGTGTTCCGTTTTCTTTAAAAAAACCTAAATCCCCTAATTCTATATTATCTCCTTGAACACTTGTATATTGAGTCCCGTTTGAATAATAAGCGGCATTACCACCATAATGTTCTTCAGCTGATGCTTGGTCAACAACCCTACTATCATATAACATTTCACCATTAACATGTACCCAATCATCAGCCTGCATTCCATCAGGGTCAACAAAATACATTGGGTTATTATAAGCATAGTTATATGGTGTCCATCTTCTACTATTTTCAGACAACGGGTCAATATTCATCCATCGTCCTAAAGCAGGGTCATAATTCCTTGCACCGTAATCATACATATTAAGCCCTAGCTCGTCTTGCAGTTCTTTTCCGTTGTATTTATACTTGTAACTAGGTTCAACAGCTGCAGGTGGCATAAATTTTAATTTACCCGTCCCAGATGAACTTTTTGAATATAACAATACATCTGAATTATAATTAGTATGTTTTAATCCAAATGGATAATAATGATTTTGTTCCATTATTTTTACCCCTCCTGTTGAAGGGTCAACTCCATAACTTACTCTTATATTCCCTAAATGATCTGTATAATTAAAAACATAGTCATAAGATCTTGTATAGGTAATTACTGCGGGTCTGCAAGTAATACAAGTAACTTCTACAAGTGCTGCATTTACATAACCTTCTGCATGTGGGAAAAATTGTAATTCGGTATTTTTATATTGAAAACCACCACTCAAATATGTTGTTATATTATCATCACTACTCACAAAATTTTCAACATGTTTACTTACCTTTTGTCCTGTTGCATTATAAAGATATGTGATTTTTCCATTTGCACCAAATTCTATTTCTACAGGTAAATTTAAATGATTATAAATAATATTTGTAATTCCCTTATTTTCATCACTTATCATATTACCATTTGCATCATAAGTGTAATCAATAGAATTGTCTGGATCATAATTACTATCTACATCATCCTTAAATCCTTGAGGCATTCCTGATAGATCTGCAACTATCTCCAATTGATTTGGATTTTGTTGATTATAAGTATATACTAAATTATCAATGATGACCTCAGGAACCATGTTATTACTATCCATATCCCCGTTTCTAAATAAAGTTTGGATGTTTCCATTTTTATCATATGACAATCTCTCTAAAAAATAATCTGGAGTTGATGCATTCTCTGGCTTTGAATAATTAGCTTCTAATAATCTATTTAAATTATCGTAGCTATAATTATATTTTCTTAAAACATTATCATTTGTTTTCCAATATGTTTCTGATATGTTTCCATTAAACAGTGGCGTAGCATTTGTAGGGTTGTTATAGTTTATCTTAAATGAAAACAAATCATTATCTGTAACAATATCTGATGTGTCATTAATTGATTTTAACCAACCTCTAATATTGTAGCTGTAATCTACAGTTTGCAAACCAAGACTTAAGTCTTCTCCACCAACTTTTTTACTAATTAATTGCCCTAATTCGTCATACGTATTAGACGTAATAAGCTGCTCTGGTTCTGAATTAATCTGTTGTTTATGTAAGGTTAATCTATCTTGGCCTGAATATTCAAATGTGTCTGTAATGGTTATTTCTGTAGCATTGTTATTATATTTATGCTTTGTTACAGTATATAAAGTTTTTCCAGACCAGTCTAAATTTGAATCTATTTGTGTAAAACCACCTAAATAATTAGATGTATTAACTCTTACAGGACGGTACTTATTGTCGTAAAAAGTATATGATGTTTCAGCATTTGTATTGGACACATCATCTAATATCCTTATCCAAGAACCTGTTGGCAATCCTTTTACAATTTGAGCAATTGGGTAAGTGCTCGTAGGTAATGTTGTAACTGTTGAAGGAGCATTAGGAAAATCATAATCATCATAATAATTTATGGTCAAAAGCTTAAAATCAACAATAGGTAGTACTTTGTTAGTATACCCAACATTAATATTATCAATAGAATTATCAAAAATTGTCTCTGCAAAATGAATGCCGTCTTGCTCTACTTGATATGATTTTCTACCTGAGTTAGTAACCTCTCTTCCAGTATAATACCCTGTATAAATAACTCTTCCAAAACCATCGTATTTAGTAATTAACCAACCTTTATCCTCTTCATTCGTTGCTCCCCAAGGATTATAAGCAGAGCCTGTTGCAACAGGCATATTTTGAGTATTATATACAATAAATTCCCATTGCTTTCCTGGTAATTTCTTTTCTACTAACCGATTTCTTTCGTCATATTTATATTGATAACATAGTTCATCTAATAAATTTATTGAACCATTTGCTAACGGAGGAATCACATAAGTTAAATTACCATATTGGTCATAAACATAATAGGTGTCGTGTTCAATTTCTGTTTGATTAAGTGCATTATAATTAGAATAGGTTCTTTTTAAAACTATTTTCCCTTCTTTGTCTTTAAATTCTTCAGTTGTGTTATTTTTACCACTAGTCCAATTTTCATCTTTTGTAATGGTTTTATACAGTTCCATTTTTTCATAATATCCAAAATCAGAAAAACTTATATCATACAATTCTAATGACGAATTCCAAATAGCAGAAGCTTTTAACAACTTTACTTCATCCGCTTCATTTGTTTGGTATTCAAATTTAATTTCCTTACCTGACCCTAACACCCAATCATTTCCAGGTGCGGATTGTTTATACACCCTACTCAACGGAGAAAACTCTAATTCCTTTTCACTAAAAGGATTAGTAGTAGCTTCAAAATTTGGATTTCCTGTTGTAGCTATACTTGGACTACTATAATAATTTGAAACATCTGAATTAGCTGATGTATTATAATCCAAATTCGGCGTACTATTAACATATGGTAAATACTCTTTGGTTTGTCTGCCAAATTCATCGTATCCTATATGCGTAATAATATCTTTTCCTGAATTAGATTGTTTGTGAACTACTTGTTGAATTGGACGCCCTAATCCATCAAAATAACTTACCTGTACATTTGCGGCAGTAACATCTGGGTCTGTAATAGCTGTTTGGGTAGCTTGTTTATATGTTATTGCTTTTGTGTGGTTTTGGTCTAGACTTTGTCCTAATACAAGAGCAGGTAATATATATATTATATAAAATATCTTTTTCATCTTACTTTCGTTAATTAGGTCTATAATTAATTTTATTTTCTTGCAAAATGTTTCCGTTTTTATCTTTTATGAATTTTAATCTCTGAAACTCATCATATTCATAATTAATCCTATCTCCTTTTGGATCTATAATAGACTGTATAAGTTGAGCTTGAGGGCTGTAATTATACACCGTAACCTGAGCATTTGGAAGTGATGTAGTAAATGGATTAGTATAAAAAACTGGCGGATTATTTTCATCAAATTCTATTGGATTTAATCCACCATTCATGGCTATTAAAACTTCAGAATAGGTAGCATTAATTATTTTATAAACAGGGTTTCGCTGTAAGTTCCATATATAAATCACTTTTGTTCCGTCTGCCAAAGATATTTCTGTTGGATTTCCATTTACATCGTATTTATGATACACAACCCTATCTTCAAAAGGCTTTAACTCTTTAGCTGACTGTACCTTATGCAAAGACAAAGGAGCTAATTCATTAAAATCTTTATATATAAATCTTGAAGAACCAAGTTTTATATAATTTTTATAAGTTTCTATTTGAATTGGCACACCAATTCTATTTTCATCTTTTAATCTTAAATAACTAGGTCTGTCACTTAAACTTAAATCTGTTAATTGATTAATAAAATAATTAGTCGCATAATAATTTTTTGTTATATTAACTTCGTTTATACTGTTTGTTGATATTACAGAACTAGGAAGACCTGCAAGGGAAGTTAAATATTCATATTCTGTAGTATTTACTATTTTTTTGTAATCGTTTTCAATATTACGATTAGCCCATTCTTCAAAATAAGGGTCTTGATCATTCCTTATCCCATCTCCATTGTGATCTCCAAACTGCCAAGCTACTGGATGATAATTTACATTGTAAGCACTTAATGGCACCTCTTCAATAAAATCCTCTGTAATGCTTTTAATTAAAAATGGCTTGTACGCTATTGTTTTACTTGTTCCAATATATAAATCATAAATACTAATATTACTTAAACTATAAGTTGGAAATAAATTTTTTATCTCTAAATCATCTATAAAATTATACTCTGTAAAATTATATTCGTTTTTTGTTTGTTTAAATTTAAATAACAAATTGTTGTTTTTCTTCCAAACTGACTCCTTCAATAACAATCCATTAGAAATAGCATTATTATTTGCATTTGCATTTTGATTAAGTTCTAAAAATTTATATACAAAATAATGGTACTCATTTCTAACCCCACCATAATGGTTATCCGGGAAACTTCCACCCCATGGATAATAGTGTTGTTGCTCTTTGTTTTTAACAATGTGAAATTGTTTTTCTACGCCTCCGTTTTCAAAATCATCTCCACCATAGCTAATTGAAATATTTTTATAGATGGAATTATTTCTGTTTGTAGGCAAACCATTGTTAATTACATTAGAATTTAAAATTAGAAAATAACTATACGCTGGATAAACGTTTGAAATTGAAGAAAAATAATAATCTATATGCTCTCCGTAAGTATAATCGAAATTAAAAAATAAAGGTTTATATATATCTATATTACTTTCAACTGGATCTTCATTATAAAGATCTTTTATGCTCTTATAATAATATCTTTTAACAATTGGATCTTCGTTTATAGAAGGATAGTCCTCAGTTCTTTTTATTCTTATTCCTAGTCCATCATTCGGATTTAGTCCAGTCACATATGTAAAAGAAGTAGACACTTCCATGGGTGTTGAAGAGAACATCTGAGTGTTTTGAGAATTTATTTTTACATCATTACTTCCAGATTGGCTACCAAAACCCATTTCAAAGGTGTATCCATGACCTTTAGCTAAACTAAAAGGTAATGTTGTTTGAAATGACGTTTGTACATTATCAACAGAAGTAACCGTGCTTGGAAAATAATATCTTTTTTCCTTCACCACATTTGTTCCTACATTTGTCATTTTAACATAAATATAATTATGATAATCTAATCCCGAAGCTGATTGCGTATTTATATATAAATTAATAAATACTGTTTGTTGTTTAAAAACGTTTTCTTCGAAGGTGCCATCTTCATTAACAAAAGTTGAAGAAATTCCAGTATAACTTTTGTAAACAGAATTCACTAAAGGATATGGGGCAATACTTCCCATATTACTATAAATCTGCATTCCTTTAACCTCTGTAATTTCTTTTTTTGTCGCTGGTTCGTATTCAAAAGTGGTGAAACCTCCAGTAGGGTGCACTATTTTCGTTAAAATACCGTTTGTAGCATGCTCAAAATAAGGCTCTCTATCAGCCAATGAAGAGCCTTCAAAATTTGAAGCATTTAAAATTCTTTCTGTTTTAGGATCTTCCAAATTAATTCCTAGTTCTTGAAAATATTCTAATAGACGTTTAGATGTGTTTTTAGGCAATAAATTGGGGTTGTTTTTTCCGTTATAAAAACCTAGATAGTCTTGTGAATTTGAAAACAGACGAGGAACTAAATTAGGATTTTTATACTCAAATTTATATTTATTGTTTTCCAAATTATTAGTTGCATCTTTAAAAATAATTTCTGTTAAGAAAAATTTATCTTTTGTTCCATTAATTAAAACTTCTTCATCAGGAAAATACTTTAAGTCAATATTTTTAAAACCTAAATTAATGTCTTTTAGAATCCTATATTTAAACTCTATACTTCCATTTTGACTTAACTCATTTACTTCAATGGAATTAAATATTATTTGAATTGGAGCTTGTGGGCTCCATATTCTTTTTAAAAATTTACCATTAAATACAATGTTTTTAATTGGATGGTCGTTTAAATCAAAATTTTGAAATGGCTCCGGAGTAATAGAAGAATTAATATTTGGACCAAGTGCGCCAATTAATTTATGTTGTTTTTTATCTCTAATACTTAATTGATTGTATTCATCTTTTGTGTGGTATTCAAAATAAATTTTGTCTCCTACTATATTTTCAATTTTTATAAGATAAAAAGCTGTTTTAGCCCTATTTCCAAATAATGGTGGACTAATTGATCTATCAACCAACCTAGTTTCTTCTACCGCATAAGCAACTTCCGTTGACCCAAGAAACGCGGTTAAGCCGCCTAGAAAATATTTTGTTCCATCAGTAGTGGTTATTACAAATTCATAATTATCTCCAAGGCTGAAATTTCCTATAATTTCAATCCTTAACTCACTTTCTTTTTTTGTTAAAATAGCTTCAAAATTACCATTCTGGTCTTGTTTTAAAAAAAATGACCCTGAATGACCTGGTATAGAAAAATTGAACTCATCTGCCTGAGTATCAAGATTTTCATGGTTAAGTAAATCATTTGAAATTTGAGCTGAAACGTCAAATCCAAGAGGAGTATAGATTTTTGAACTTTCCATTTCATAAGCAGAATAAAGTTTTCTACTCAAATGATTAGTTTCGTCAGGCAAGTCTTTAACGGTTCTTGTAATAACACCACCTGCGCTTAAATTCCAACTATTTCCTGTCCAACTAGGGTTTTCTATTACTTTTACTCCTCCTCCAGAATAGGTTAAGTTAATAGGTAAGATTAATTGCCCAGCTTTATAATTATGTAAATTTACTGAATGACTAATATTACCAGTCGACTCATCAAATTCAACGTTCCCATATTTTGAAAACCCTTCTGCTTGAGGGGATGGCAAAACCAATTCAGGCAATTTATATGTATTACTATCTTGAGAAAAAACATTTAAGCTAATTAATAACAAAAATGATATAAAATTTAGTTTCATATTTTAATTTTTAATTACTTTAACACCACCCTTTTCAGTGTCAGTATTAATTTCTACAACATATATCCCTTGAGGGTAATTACTTAAATTCATAGGAACTGTTCTCTCCCCATTTATTTTAAAACTTTGTAAATTTCTTCCAGACAAGTCATATAATGAAGCTGTTCCATAAGTATATTCAAAATTGACAATTACATTTGTGTAGCTACTAGCTGGGTTTGGTATTGCCTCTAATGAAATTCTTCCTTTAGGGGGTTTTGTGTTATCTCTCATTTTTACAACCCAAAAATCATTACCTCCTTTGGCTGTATTTTTATCTCTTGAAATACCACCATTTGAGGTCCCCGTAAGTAAGTAACCACCATCCCTAGTCTCAAAAAGCTTCTTCATTACTTCATCACCTTTACTACCTACTATTTGCGTCCAAATTTCTTCTCCTCTTGCATTTATCATTAATGCTATATAGTCATTAATTCCTTCTTTCTCTTTTTTAAGGCTTTTGTCTAAACTTTTTTGTCCATTTAACTTTACCTCACTTTGAGCAAACCCTCCTATTAAATATGTTCCATTTTGATTTTCAACTATAGAAGTCAAAACATCAAATTCACCGTAATTATAGGTTTCTTGCCACACTATATTTCCAATCCCATCTAGTTTTAAAACCCAAAAATCAGTTCCATTTTTATTTGAGCTGGATTTAGAATTTGTAGCTCCTGAATTTGAGTTCCCTCCAACAATAAAACCACCGTCACTAGTTTGTGATAAAGCAAATAAATTATCGTCTTTATCTCCCCCTAAAGTTCTTTGCCATTCTTCTACTCCTTCGTTATTTAATTTTACAATCCAATAATCTCCTAAACCATAGTTAGGAGCTGTTTTATTTCCAGATACCGGAGAGTTAGAGTAGCCTCCTAAAACAAACCCTTCATCTTTAGTTTGAATAATACTTTTTAATTCATCTATATAAATTCCTCCAATGGTTTTTTGCCAAACAACTACTCCTTTTGAATCAAGCTTAACTACCCAAAAATCTAAATTACCTTTAGAATCTTCGTTCTTCGCATAAATATCAACTGGAACATTTCCGTCAACTTCATTTTTATCCGAGCTTGAGGTTCCACCTAAAAGATATCCTCCGTCTTTAGTTTGCGTAATACTCAGTAATTTTTCTTGACCACTTCCGCCAATAGTCTTCTGCCATAATTCAGAACCTTTTGCGTCTAATTTAATTATCCAAAAATCTTCTTGTCCTTTTGCATCTTCTTTTTTATCAATTCCTTTATTTGAACTAGATGTACCTCCTAAGATAAATCCCCCATCATTTGTGATTTGTATACTCTGCAATAAATCAACACCATTACCTCCAAAGCTTTTTTGCCAGTCTAAATTTCCATGTTCATCCATCTTCCAAAGCCAATAATCAAGATTTCCTTTGTTCTTGTCTTCCTTATTTCCGTTTTTACCAGAAATTGAACTTCCTGCCAAAATGAAGCCATAATCAGGAGTAGGAATTGCATCGAATAAATATTCCGCATGTTTTCCTCCATAGGATTTTTCCCAAAGGATGTCTTGGGCAGACATAAAATTAGTAACAAGAAATAGAATTACTAATTTTAATTTTAATGGTATTTTCATTATATATGTGATTTAATAATCGCGCAAAACTAACATTTAAAAAATTAAAACCAACAAGTATAAACACCTGTTTTTTTAAGTAATTGACTTACAATATGTTACAATTAAAATTTGTGTAATTTTAAGAATTACTACAAAATATACATTGCAGGTTTTCTGTAAAAAAGCATAAAATAATCAAATTAAAGACTGCTTTTTTAACAAAGTAACAAATGGAAGTAACACTGTAATAATTGATTTAAAATAAAAGACAGCCTTTTGAGCTGTCTTTAGTCTTCATTAAAGCATGAGGTTTCCTATTCAATTTATAGGCTTATAGTATATTAATTTTTAGTTTTCCAAATAAAACCTCCTGCCTTATTTCTCTCACCTCTACAACACTTTGCTATTGATGTTTTATTTATTCCTGTTATTTTATAAGCTTCAGTAATTGAATCAAATGTATTTATCAATTCATTACTCAAAGAAAATTGCTCTACTTTTTGCATTCTAGCATCTTCTTTTAATCGAAATGTAGTTGTGTAATTCCAAACAAAACCATTACTTGTACATCTATCCCCTAAACAAGCATGACTGATTGAGTCTCTACTAATTTCATTAGTTTTAGAAGCTTCTGCCAAAGTTTGAAATGTTGAAATTAATTCTCCCGTTAAATTAAATTGATAAATAATTTTTTTAAAGCCGCCTCCTCTATTTGAGTTATAACCATTCTTAAAGGAGTCAAATTTTTCAATGTAGTGAGTTTCTTTTAATGCTAAATCATTCAAGCATGAAGCTGAATCAATTTCTTCCCAAATGAAATTATCTTTACCATATTCTAAAATTGCTTTTTGAAATTTATGATTATAATCCTTATTTGATTTATTTATATGATCTCTTATTCGTTCCTGTAAATTTTGTGTTGTTGCACCGATGTAAACTTGACCATTAATTGTGTTGGTCACTTTGTAAATAATTCCTTCTATCATCTTCTTTCTTCGTTTATTAAGTTTAAAATTTTTATTATTTAGCAACTGTAAAAACATTATTTAAAATTGCTACTTCGTTCATTGTTTTTTCTACTAAATCTCCAACACTTTTTTTACAAAAAAGAGCATCAAACGTATATCCAAGAACAATATCTTTTTCGTTTAAAATTTGAATTGCTTCACTCATAATTTTAACTTCTAGAGTAAACAATTTACTCGATGTAATTTCATGACCGTATTTATATTTATCTTTTATTACTTTTTCTAACATTTTAGGCTCATGTTCTTTGTAGTAATTATAAACTATACTTTTCTTCATTTGCTCTGGGTGTTGATTAAAAAAAGCTAAATGCTCGATTTTTATCATTTTCACATCTACGTTTAAAGTTTGGGCAATTTTCTCATGAGTAATATATTTAATTTTACCTCCATATATTGCCATTATTAAATTGGGGTGTAGAGCTTTAAAATCTTTTTCTATAGTTTCTTCACCATCTATTTTTATTAATGATCTTATCCAACTATTCATAGTATTAAAAGCGTCATAAACTCTACCACCTGCCTTTTTAAAGCTTGGAATAGGTATTTTAAAACCTTCATCGATTAAAAAATGAAACTTAGTTATTCCCATTTCCACGAATGAGATGTTTTTATAATCTTTAATTTTTTCTCTTTTGCGATTGTTCAGAAATTTTAATACTTTACCTTTCTTTGTTCTGTAACCTTCTTTAATTAGTCTTTTTGCATGAGCAATGATTTCTTTGTTTGTTGGCAAAGTTATCCTACTACATAATTGTATAAGATTGTTGCCAATAATGTTTTGTAAAGCATTATTTAACTTTATTAAATGTTCTTGCTTTTTAACAATTAGTAATGGCTCATTTTTAATCGTATATACTTCAAATCCTTTCCCATGAAAGCAGTCATTAAGTTTGAATTGTTTTGACTTATGATTTATGCGATAAATTTCTTTTCCTTGTGAATCTGTCTTAACTATTATTATAGGTTTTACTCTTTCAGAAGAGTATTTTAAAACATTTAAGATGTGTGTATAAATCCATGTATTGTCTTTATTAGTCTTTGTTAGTTCATCAAGCTTTTTGGAGCTTAAAGTTATCCATTCGTCTTTATATAAAGAGGGCATTAAAAATGAAGCAACTAGTAAGCATAATTCTATTGACTTATTTCTATCTAGACTTATTTTGTCAAGCAATGCTTTTGGAATTTCTCTTTCTATTGTTCTTCTAACTCCCTTTGGTATCTTAATTTTTGCATAATCAATTAAAAATTTCGGAGAAGTGGTATTTTGTGAAGTATCAAAACTTGTGCTAATTCCAACTAGTAAAGGGTTTGTGTGATAATCTCCTTTAGTAACATATATATAATTACTAATATTATTAATAATATTAGATTGAAATAATATTATGGGATTAATTGGATTTGTCTTTTTTACTGATGTTTTTTCAT
>UPTG01001641.1_pt1 | contig 16327 bp, 16 predicted proteins | sample 2160121 | NCBI WGS metagenome assembly UPTG01 (sample SAMN06266255, study PRJEB28933) | marine metagenome | isolation source: Columbia River Estuary | place: USA:Columbia River Estuary, USA | collected 2014-07-27
GATCAACCTGGCGGAGTAATTTTCCGATATACAACATTTGTCGCTTTCTAGCGTTGCCTTTGGTGATACGCTTGTATTCTTTGATTGCAGCCTCGATCTCAGGATAGGGCAGGGCGCTGAGTTGCGCCTCGGAGAGCTGTGCCAGTTGGTTCCCAAGATCTGTAATGTCTTTTGCATTTTGCTTTTGTTGCGACTTGCTGAACGGTTCGATATCCGTCATGTGACTGCTCCTTCAAGCATAGAAGTAGGTTGCCATACCCAGGAAGGTTAAAAATCCGACCACATCGGTGATGGTTGTTAACACCACAGTGCCCGCAATGGCCGGGTCAATGCTGAGTGCTTTGAGAATTTTTGGCAGCATGGCGCCAGAAACTGCGGCGACCGCCATATTGATGGCCATAAAGGTGGTACCGCCGCCGGTGTTGACGGTTACACAATGCCGTGGCTGCCAGCCGAGATATTCGGCGACTGCCTCAGCGTGATACAAGATGGGTTCCGCAAACGCATTGCAGGTTATCAGTCCATCGCAATCGGTGAGAGTGAGCCCGGCATCTTTGATGGCATTGAGGGTAACCTCGACGCAGAGTTCACGTGGGCTTTTATCGGGGACGACGCCAACAGCACTCTCTGCCATGCCGACGAGTGCGTATTGACCTCTCACTGTTTGCGACCTCATATGATCTGACTTAACGCTGTAGCTGGGCAGTAATGATACCGGGGGCCAGCACTTCATCGCGGGCATTTTTGACAAATACTTCTAGCGTGAGGGCACCACTGTGAGGATCATACTGCGTCACGGTGCCGCCGGCTGTGACCGTCTCGCCGACAAAGGCGGCAACACGATTGGAGTATTCGATGCCGGTAATCGTGCCGGCATCGTCCAACCATTCGTCGACGATCTGATGCAGCCAATCACCCAACAATGGCCCTGCTACTACCAAGCCCTGGTAGCCCTCCACCTCAGTTGCGTAGGGCATGTCAAAGTGAATTCGGTGGCCGTTCCACAGCGACGCGTTATAGAGCATTTGCTGCACGACATCGCAGTGGTGATGTCGCTCCGGGAGTGCCATTCCGATCGACGGTTCAGGAGTCATCGTAATATCCTCGTTGTCTTCTCGCTCACGACGAGCTCGCCGGCATCATTGCGGATTTCCATCATCACTTCATAAAAAATAAGCGCACCGCTACGGCCAGCTTTTTCATAAATGTTAGATAAAGTGCGTGTGGCGGTTAGCCAATCGCCCGGTTTGATGGGTTGGTGATATTGGATATCGAGACCGCCTGCCATGGCTTTTTCCAGCGGAAACTTGGGCAGTAATCGGTCGGTAAACACGCCATCGGGTGACAGCGTATCGAGGGGGACGACATCCCAAAAAAGATGCAGGTGAAACAGGGGAGGTGCCACATCGCCGTCGAGATATTTTTGTAACCGACTCCCGGTCGCCACGGCGTATTTGCGAATGTCGCGGCGCGTGACGATTTCACGTTGAGGGTCACTTTGTCGGCCTATGTGGGACAGCACCTCTGTCGAAAGTAAGCCGGTCATACTTTGCGTGACTCCGTTTGCCAGTAAGGATCTCTCAGCTCTCGTTTAAGTATTTTGCCGGTTGGCGCTTTGGGTAATGCGTCAACGAAATCGACTGTCTTGGGTTTTTGATAAGAAGCGAGGTGTTTGCTCGCCTCGGCAATGATCTCTGTTTCAGTCGCGGCTTGGCCCGGCTTGAGTACGACAACGGCTTTTACGGCTTCGCCCCACACATCGTCGGGCACGCCAAATACCGCTGACTCTAAGACCGCTGAATGCTGGTGGATCGCCGCCTCCACTTGCGTGCTGTAGATATTCTCGCCACCTGAGATGATCATGTCTTTGGCTCGGTCGACGATGAAAACGTAGCCTTGCTCGTCCCAAACAGCAATGTCCCCCGTCCACATCCAGCCATCGCGTAGGGTTTTCTCAGTCAGGTCGGGTCGTCGCCAGTAGCCGATCATATTGGCTTCTGAGCGGACGATGATTTCACCGTAAGCGCTGCCATCTTTCAGTACTGGCCGACCTTCGGGATCGACAACGCGAATTTCTGAAACAAAGCCCTCTCGTCCACAGGAGCCCAACCGCTCGGGGTGGTCTCCCGCGACAGCGCGCTGGTGGTCCTCCTGCGACAGAAAAGTCATGGTCATGCCTTCTGTTTGTCCATAACCTTGAATCATCGTGCACGGGAAAGCCTTGAGAGCAGCTTCGACCACGGAGCGTGGCATCGGCCCACCGCCATATTGAAAGTTACGGAGACTGCTCAAATCGTAGTTTTCAAATCCCTCAACGGCCATCATCCAGTTGATCATAGTGGTAATGCCTAAAAAGGCGGATACCCTTTCCTGCTCGATGACCTCCAGGGCTAATTGGGCGTCAAAGTTAATTAAGACGACGGGGCAGCCATGCGCCATGTAGTTCATCGCTAAAGCAACCGGTATGTGGAACATTTGCCCCGTCAGCATGTAAACATCTGTGGGCACAATGCGCTCAGCAATCGATTGGTTGAGCATGCCCATGTAGAGAGAGTGGTGAGAGTGCAGTGCACCTTTAGACTCCCCGGTGGTGCCGCCGGTGTAAAGAATCAGTGCCGGATCTGATCCGATGACCTCGTCCTCACCGATCACTGCGCCCACAGCGGCGCCACTGATCAGCTGTTCATAGTCAGCGTTGGCGTCGGATGTGAAGACGAGTGAGTGCGGAATGCTCGTCTCGTTTGCAAGGTTGTCCACCAGCGCTGCATATTCTTCGGAGCCGACGATCAGGCTGGGCTCGCCGTCGCGTAAAATCCGCGCCATCTCGAGTTCACTCAAACGCCAGTTAAGCGGTTGTGCAATGAGGCCGCAGCGAGCACAAGCATAGAAAATCTCCATGTACTGGATGCAGTTTTTGGAGAGGATCGCGACCCGATCGCCCTTTGCCAGCTCCAGTGTTCCTCTCAATCCGTTGGCCAAGCGCTGCACACGATCCTCTAGATCACCGAAACTCATGCGTCGGTTATTAGGGATATCAATCAGCGCCTCGCGAGAGGGGTCGAGCGCCGCGGTTTTCGCTGGAATTAGGCCAAGATTCATGTCAGCGCCTCAATAGCCGCTGTCGAGATCAATGTGGCGTTTCACGACCTGCCAGGTGCCCTCGCTTTGTTCGACGATGTCGCGATAGACGCCAGTGGTGAGCAGCTTGGTCTCGCCATGTTCCGTGGCAAAGAGCGTCAGATAGGACGTCGTGCTAATCACACCATCAGCCACGTCAAAGAACACGTTGGTGATGTCATGCCGGCGCACATCAGTTTGTGTCGATTTGGCATTGCGATAGAGCGCCATGATGTCTTCTCGACCTTGAAAAGGACCGACGACGTCCCCGCCGGCGATCTGCATGCTCATGATGGCATTGTGAGAGAAGCTGGCTTCGAGGTGATCGAGGAGGCCCTGGTCATAGTAATAAGCCATGCGGGTGAGTAGCTCAGAGATGGCGAATCGGTCTTCGACTGATGGCATGATGTGAATCCTTAGCAGGTAGCGTTATGCTTCTATTTGGCGCATTGGGCGCTGTTTACTTGTTTAGAACAAGCCACTATGCACTGTAGGCCATCACACCAGTGAGGATCAACCGTTTCTAGAGTTTTGATCCCCGCGGAACGCTGACGGTGGTGGGCATCATTGTCACAAGCCGGTAGTGTTAAGTTTATCGCCGAGATATCGATGAAAGGATGCACGTTATCAATTGGATCGTAACAGTGTTGCTTGCGCTAATCCTCGTGGCTTGTGGCGGAGGGGGTGGCGGGAGTTCTGCTCCTCAGCCAGCTCCACCCCCAACCCCTGCGCCGCCAGACGGCAATGGTGCCGGAGAAGACAGTTCCGGCGATATTGACTTGACTGATGCTTGTGAAGTGCCCACTCAAATCGATTTTGTTGAGGCCGTTACGGACAGCTGGTACCTCTGGTACGACGAAATGGCGACCGTGGATAAGTCTGAGTATGACTCAGCGCAAGCGTATCTCGACGCTCGTCTGACGCCACTAATCAATGAGGGTCGCGATCGCGGTTTTTCGTATATGACAACGATCACCGAAGACGAAACCAGTATTGGCTCAGGCGCTTACGTGGGTTTTGGGTTTCGTACCGCTTCAGAGGGTGCTCGCCTGTTTATCATCGACGTGTTTGAAAGCGGGCCAGCCTGGGCGGCGGGTGTGCGAAGGGGAATGGAGCTGATCGCCGTCAATACGGGTCAAGAATTTGAAACGCTTGAGGCCCTGAGCGATCGCGAGGCCACCAATGAAGAGATTTTTGGTCCGCGGGAAGTGGGGGTGGTTCGAGACTTCCGATTCCTGCAGACCGGAGCGGTCACAGATCTCACGGTAGCCAAAGCTGAGCTTGCCCCGCCGGCGTTGGCGGGCGAACCGCTCCTAATCGAACGCTCTGGTCTCTCTCCGGTGGGGTACCTGCACCTTCGCCAATTTATTGATGCGGCCATCACGCCCGCGGAGGGCTTTTCATCTCTCGCTGACGCGACTAAGTTGTTTAAAGAGGCGAGTGTCACAGACCTTATTATTGATCTGCGTTATAACGGAGGCGGCCTTTTGAGGGTGGCCGATACCATGATGGATTTATTGGCGGGCATTACGGCGACGGGTGATCCCTCCTATAAGATTCAGGTCAACGATCTTCATCCCGATTTTAATGAGGATACCGATTATTGGGGCCTCTTTGACGAGTTGCCTGACACGTTTTCGCCTCTGCGTATCGCGTTTATTACCTCTCGCTCCACGGCCTCTGCCAGTGAGCTGGTGATTAATGGTCTGGATCCGCATGTCGAGGCTGTGATGATTGGAGAGAATACTTACGGTAAGCAGGTTGGTCAGGGACGCTGGGATATGCATGCGGCCATCGAGGGCCTCGAACGTGCGGACTGTGATGTCGCTTTGCGACTGACGGCGTTTGAGCTTGTCAACGGCGAGAACCAGGGTGGATATCACCAGTTGGGGCTAGACGGGACGGGTCGATTTACGCTCTGCTCAGCCAAGGACGATATTTTTAGCGCGCTGGGAGACCCGGAGGAAACCCTCGTCGCCACGGCACTGAATTGGTTTGCCGATGGGACTTGTCCTCAAACGGTCTCTGCCGGTCGATCTTCGCCGCAGGCGAGGCTGAGAGCTGGACTAGCCCCTTGGCTGGCCGCGGAATATATTCCAGAGCGAAGGGATGATAATCTCCGATAGCGCCCTTCCTGAATGGCTCATCCGTGGGCATAGACATAACGGCCGAGCAGGCCAGCATAGGACTAAACAATAATGAATGATGCTGCAGGCCTTGGTGAGCTGTTTCAGAATATCGTCGACCGACGCCGCTCCACTCGGGATTTCAAGCCGGACCCCGTCCCGCGTGAAGTGATTGAAGCCGTTTTGTGTAATGCCCAGCGTGCACCGAGCAACTGTAATACCCAGCCATGGTTTGTTCACGTTGTCACCGGCGAGACGTTGGAGCAACTTCGCACTGAACTGCCGGCGAAATTTGCGGCGGGTGACATCGCGCTCGATTTTCCTTATGACGGCCAGTACGACGGTGTGTACAAGGAGCGCCAGTACGCTTCGGCGACGGCGTTATATGATGCGTTGGGCATCAGTCGAGACGAAAAGGCCGCGCGCAATAACTGGTTCATGCGCAACTTTACGTTCTTCGATGCGCCCGCCGTTGCTTTTTTTACCCTGCCTTCACAGTTCGGTCTGCGCGAGGCCTGTGATCTTGGGATGTATGCGCAAACCGTTATGCTGGGCCTGGTAGCGCATGGATTAGGATCCTGCCCGCAAACGTCCTTGGGCTTTATGGCCAATGTGATCCGACCTGCCTTGGGCTTGGGCGATCACGAAAAGCTAATGTTCGGTTTGTCCTTCGGCTATCCGACAGAGGCCCCGGTGAATCAAGTGCAAACAGAGCGGGCTGCCCTGCGCGACGCGGTTACGTTTCACGAGTGACCCCGGCGGTTTGAGTGCAACCGCTTGCGTGGTGTGGCGATCGTTGTGTGTGCCGGCGATGCCTGCCGCACTCAGGCCCGTGTTGTCAGGCGTCGTTGCGCGGCGCAGGCAAGAACTCGGTAATGTTGAGATTAAAGCCCGACAGGGCGTTAAAGTGCAGCGGTGCTGACATCAGCTGTAAGTCGCTCAGCCCCAGATGTCTGAGAATTTGCGCGCCGGTGCCAATCAGTCGGTAATTTTGAGGTGGCGCTGGGCGTTGCTCGGCGTGGAGTAGTTGTCCCAAATCTTCGAGGATGGTAGCGGGGGTCTCAGTGCCTCCGAGCAACACCACTGCGCCGCAACCTCGTTGGGCGACGTGCGCCATCGCTGCGCGATAAGACCATCCTGAGGGTTGATCCATGCCCAGTTGGGTGCCCAACAGATCTCTCAGGGTATTAACGGGTTGCACTCGCACGGGCACTGAACCAGCGTCCAGCAAATTACCCAGAGTGAGGGCAAAGTGCAGGGTATCGTCTAGCAGATCTCGGAAGGTGTGAAGTCGAAATAAGCCCCACTCGGTGTGCACTGAATCCTCACTGTGGAGCTCAATTGACTGTTCGTGCAGTGACCGATACTCAATGAGGTCGGCAATCGTGCCCATATTCAGTTGGTGCGCTTTTGCGAACACTTCGAGCTGAGGTCGCCGTGCCATGGTGCCATCAGGGTTCATAATCTCAACGATCACCGCAGCGGGTGCTAGCCCGGCCATTCTGGCAAGATCCACGCCAGCCTCGGTGTGGCCGGCGCGCTTGAGTACGCCGCCGGGTTTGGCCACCAGTGGAAAGATATGTCCCGGTTGCGTGATATCGCGAGGCGTGGCGCTCTCAGCGACTGCCTGCAAAATGGTATGTGCGCGCTGTGCTGCGCTGACGCCCGGGCTAATTTGCTCAGTCGCGTCAATCGAGATCGTGAAGTTGGTTTCATGCTGCGAGCGATTATCGCGCACCATCAACGGGAGGTTGAGTTGACGCGCGCGCTCTGCAGTGATCGGCATGCAAATCAAACCGCAGGCCTCGGCGGCGAAAAAATTGATGATCTCCGGCGTGACTTTTTCCGCCGCAATGATGAGGTCGCCCTCGTTCTCTCGATCTTCATCATCCATGAGGATGACCATGCGGCCAGCGCCGATATCATCGAGTAGCGTTGGGATATCACTCAGCATGACCGTCTCTTCGCGCCGTGCTTAGACGAGTTCAATCGCGACAGCGGTGGCTTCACCACCACCGATGCAGAGAGCGGCAACACCGCGTTTTTTGCCATAGTGCTCTAGGGCATGCATCAAGGTCACGATGATACGAGACCCTGTTGAGCCTATGGGGTGCCCTTGAGCGCAGGCACCACCGTGGACGTTGACGCAGCTGGGGTCGAGTTTCAGTGCATCCATCGTCAACATCGTGACCATGGCAAAGGCCTCGTTGATCTCCCACAAGTCGACATCTGAGACGGTCCAACCCGCTTTGGCGAGCACGTCTTCGGCCGCACCAATGGGGGCAAGCGTGAAAGCTTCTGGTGCCAAGCTGTTGCGAGAATGCGCCACGATGCGCGCTCTGGCAGTCAAGCCGTGGGTTTCGACTGCTTGCTCACTGGCCAATAGCAATGCACTGGCGCCATCCGAAATGGAGCTCGAATTGGCCGGTGTAATCGTGCCGTTCTCGGCAAATGCCGGCCGCAACTGAGGGATTTTTTCGAGATTTGCTTTGTGGGGTTGTTCGTCGATAGAGACAGTGTGCTCTCCACGGCGCGTGCGAATTGTCACCGGGGCAATTTCTTTCTGATTCAGCCCGTCGTCGATCGCTCGCTGCGCTCGAGTCAGACTTTCAATGGCAAAAGCATCCATGCCCTCTCGGGTCAGGCCATGCTCGTCTGCGGTTTTTTGCGCAAAGGTGCCCATCGCCGCGCCAGTGTAGGCATCTTCAAGGCCATCGATAAACATGTGATCGTAAAGTTTGGTGTGTCCAAGACGCTGTCCCTTGCGACCGGTCAGCAGGACCTGTGGCGCATTAGACATGCTCTCTAGCCCGCCACTGATCACCAGTTGATTGGTACCGGCAGCAATACTGTCGACGGCAAAGATCGTGGCTTGCATGCCACTACCGCAGGCCTTATTGACGGTGACTGCGCCTGTCGTATCAGGGATGCCCGCTGCCAACATGGCTTGCCGAGCCGGGCATTGCTTGAGCCCCGCGGGGAGCACGCAGCCCATAAAGACCTCATCAATGGCCGCAGCAGGTGCTTGGGTATTAGCGAGAGTCGCAGCAATAGCGCTGGTACCGAGCTCGGTCGCTGATGCCTCAGCTAAGTCACCCAAAAGTGCACCCATTGGGGTACGGGCACCGTTAATGATCAGTACGTCAGCCATGGTCTCGATCTCAAATCACACAGGGCTGGGCATTTAGCCCGAACTGTGGCGGCCCTGCAAGTTCAGTCTGAGGGGGGATGTGGCGCGAAGGCTTTTTCGCGGACCGCGATGCGATAACCGCTTGGCGTCAATCCGGTTTGTTCTCGGAACATGCGGGTAAAGTGAGAGGCGTCGGTCAGGCCCACCGCATGGCCTATTTCCATGATGGATAGATTGGTCCGACGGAGTAGCGCTTGTGCTTCATCTAATCGCCGTTGCTGGCGATACTCGGTCATTGACACGCCGGTGGCGGCACTAAAGCGTCGCGCGAGGGTTCGGGCACTGACGCCTAGCTTTTGCGCCATGTCTTGCAACGGGATGACCGATCGAAGATCTCTGCTGATCTCGATTTGTGCATCGACGATTAACTCATCACCGTGCAAGTCCCTCGGTGCACCGACTGGAGAGGGCGAGAAGCGCTGACGAATTTCGGGCGAAAATTGATTCTCGATATGGCGCGCCACTCGCGGTGAAAAAATTTGGCCACATAAAAAGACCATGAGGTCAGCGACAGAATTGACGCTGCTGACACAGAACACCTGATCCGATTGCGTGATCAGCTGCTCGCGTTCAAGTTGCACCATCGGATAGCGTTTTTTGAAGTGATCAAACCAGTGCCAGTGCGTCGTGGCTGAGCGGCCATTCATTTGCCCGGTGGCGGCCAGTAAAAAGCTACCCGAACCAATACTGACCGTGAGTCCTCGTTTGCTTAGGTGTTGAGTGATCACCGCGATATGCCTAGGATTTTTTTGCAACACACGATGCGGCTGCCTCCAGATCGCCGGAATGATCAATAGATCCGCTTCTGTGAGTGCATCGAATGACTCGGTCAATACGGTGAGTCCACTTTGTAATGTGAGCGGCCCCCCTTGGTCGCTGAAACATTGAAAGCTCAGCGACTGCTGGGCACTGCGGCCAAGCGCTTGTGCGGCACCCGCCAATATTTCCATGGGGAGCGTAATGGAGGAGGCCAAAATATCCTCATGGAGCAGCGCTGCAACACGAAAAGTCGCCGTCTTGTTTGTCTTTTTACGCATAATATATGACTGTATACGCATATATTAATTGTCTGTCGAGGGTACACTGCGTGCCACAGCCCGACCACGATGGGTGGGCGGTCATGAAAAGGATGGATGCAATATGCTCAGAATGCCGGTGATGGTCGCTGCGGGTGGCGTCAACAGTGCAGGGCGGACGTCCCGGCGACATGCTTACCGCAGGATGGTGTGGGACCATCTGAGTGCTGACGATCGTGCCGGCACAGAATCGGCTTTGGCCCAAATGATGGGAACGCAAGATAGCTCGCTGATACGACATCACACGTTGGTCAGAGAGATAGAGGCCGACTGGTTTGATCATCGCGCCGTGCCGTGGCATCGGCGAGCGACGATAGCGGCCGGCCAGTCAGATCAGTGCTTTGAGTACAATGCGGGCGCGATGAGTGACGGCACGGTGATTGGGGGTGGCGCCCAAGTAGTGGAGGGTAAACGGGTCCGACTTGCGCTCCAACCTGAGTCCGAAGTGCTGTTGCCGAGTACGCGGCAGTTCGAGGTCAGTAGCGCAGGTCAACTGCCTACGGGCTTTGATCCGGGGGCACTCTACCCATCAAGGAACCACCCGCGCGCCCTGCAGATGACCGTTTTTGCGATGTCGGATGCGTTGGCTGATTTGGGCATGGATTGGCCCAGCTTGGCGGCTAAAGTGCCGGCCGAAGCGATCAGCGTTTATGTGTCGAGTGCGATGGGACAGCTAGACGACGCGGGTTATGGTGGCATGATGCGATCGCGCTGGCAGGGCCGTCGCGTGAGTTCGAAGCAATGCCCGTTGGGTTTCGCGGAAATGCCGGGCGACTTTATCAGTGCTTATATTCTGGGCGCGATGAGTCGCACGGGTCCTGCGCTCGGTGCTTGCGCCACTTTTCTCTACAACCTCCGGCTCGGTATTGATGATATTCGCGCAGGTCGATCTCGCATCGCAATAGTCGGTGCGGCAGAGGCGCCGGTCAATGCCGAACTGATGGACGGCTATTTGGCGATGGGTGCGCTGGCAACGGATAAAGGCTTGCGGCAACTCGACGGTCAGACTGACACCGAGCAACCGGATAATCGCAGAGCCTGCAGGCCCTTTGGCGACAATTGTGGCTTCACGATGGCGGAATCTGCCCAGGTTGTGATTTTGATGGACGACGCATTAGCGATCGAGCTGGGTGCCCCCATTCTCGCCGGTGCGCCTTTCGTGAGTGTGCGAGCGGATGGCGCTAAAAAATCCATTTCGGGGCCCGGAGCGGGGAACTATGTGACGATGGCTGAGGCCGTGAGCACGCTGCGTAGCATGTTGGGTAGTCAGCGTTTGCAAGAGGGCGGGATGGTGCAGGCACACGGTACCGGAACACCGCAAAACCGAGTGACGGAATCGACCCTACTTAGCAAGGTGGCCCAGGCCTTTGATATCAAAGACTGGCCAGTCGCCGCGATCAAGAGTTTTGTAGGCCACTCCCTCGCGGCGGCGGCCGGTGATCAACTCACGGCAACTCTCGGGATTTGGCAGCACGGGATCATACCCGGTATCCATACGATTGACGGCTTAGCGTCGGACGTGGAAACCGCGCGTCTCTCGTTCGCACTGAGTGAACGAGAGATCGCTGATCGAGACTATGCCCTCATTAATAGCAAGGGGTTTGGCGGTAATAACGCCACGGCCGCATTGCTGAGTCCGCGCACAACAGAGGCCTTACTGCAGCAACATCATGGATCTGCCGCGATGACGTCGTGGCGGGCTCGCCTTGAGACGGTGAAAGCAGCGCAGGTCGCGATCGAAACGGAGCGGCTCAAGGGTGAATGGTCACCGACGTATCATTTCGACGAGGGTGTGCTGACGGATGCTGAGGTGTCTCTGACAGACACGTCGATTACCTTGGGGCGGCAGACCATACCGCTACGTGGCGCCGTTCCAGAGGGTTGGCAAATCGATGGCTAGGTAATAGATTGGCGATCCCTTTACGTTACCTTTGGAACACAGGCCCATGTCAGCGATTGACACCTTACTCAACCGTAACTCACACGCTCGACTGGTTGACCCCGGTCCAGATGCGGCCGAGCTGAATACCATTCTGCAAGCGGCCTTGCGCGCGCCCGACCATGGTCGCTTGCGTCCTTGGCGGTTTGTGGTAGTGGCTGGTGATCGGCGGCAGGCTCTGGGTGATGTGTTTGTGAGGAGCCTGCGGCTAAAAGGCGTCGATGACCCGGCAAAGCTGGAAAAGGCAGCCAACGCGCCGTTGCGCGCGCCGCTCATTATTGCCGGTCTTCTTCATGCGGTCGCGCATCCCAAAATTGCGCGAGAAGAACAAGCTCATGCGGTAGCGGCAGCGCTATCTGCGGCGCAATTAGCGGCCGAAGCGATGGGTATTGGCAGCATGTGGCGAACCGGCGGCTATGCGACCGATCCATCAGTGATCGAATCGTTAGGGGGCGCAGTGGATGATCAGGTGATTGGTTTTCTGTATTTGGGCACCCGGGAAGGGCCGCAGAAACTGCATCCTGTAGAGTCGCTTGATACTTTTGTCAGCTACTTTTAAATTGCCGACCACGTTTTAGGGATAGCGCACTCACCATGTTGAAAAAACCTTGGCTGCACTTTTTAGTGCTGGGTTTATTTCTGTTTACGGCGGGCCGCTGGGCCTTCCCTGTGCCCAAACCGATACTGGGACCGCCCAATGCAGCGCGGCTGAAGGCAATGATCGAGAACTACAGCCAATTCAGTCGCGATGACATTAGCCCTACTGTGCTCTCTAGATTTATTGATGCTGAGTTGCGTGATGAGCTGCTTTTTCGAGAGGCGCTTCAACGGGGTTTGCAGTACCGCGATGCGGCGATTGAGCAACGGATCATCCGTAATATGCGGTTTTTAGATGCGGATACTCAGGCTGACGATGCCACGCTGGTCGAGCAAGGCTATGCCCTGCGCTTGCCGTTAACCGATGAAGTCATTCGCAGACGGCTCGTTCAGATCATGGAGCGACTCATCGTAGCGACGGCGCGCAGTGCACCGCCCACACCAGATGAGATTGCTGCGCGTTATCAGCGCGACATCAATAGTTGGTTGGAGCCTCCACTTTATAGCTTTAGTCATGTTTTTTTGTCAGTTGAACGTGCCGACGAGATGCTTCAACTCATCGCGGCGGTGGAGGCTGACCAGATGAGCAGCGAGCAGGCGAGAGCACTGGGTGCCCCGTTTCTGTCGGGCTATGACTTTAGGTTGCAAAGCGCCGAGCAAATGAGCCGGGTGTTTGGTGTGGTGTTTGCGGAGCAGCTGACGGCACTGGACCCCGCGCCCGGTGATTGGGTCGGGCCGATTACCTCGGCCTTCGGCCAGCATTATGTTTTCATTGCCGCGGTGCAGCCCGAACGAACGATGCCGCTGGAAGAAGTGAGTCTGAAAATAGAAGGAGCGCTCGTTCGTGAGGCTGAGGAACGCGCTGTGGACGACTGGGTAAGCAATGCGTTTATAGGATACGAGGTGGTGCGCTCATGAGGTACCTGCTCTGTGTCCTCACACTATTGTTGTCGGTAGAGGCGGGTGCGCATCGCTTTGCGCCGTCATTGTTAGAGGTTCGGCAACTCTCGGATAATGGCTTGACAGCAACTTGGAAAACGCCAGCGCAGAAAGTGTCGGCGACACCCATTGAGCCGCAGTTCCCTCCCGATTGTAAACGCACTTCCGAGTCTCCCTGGATCCAAGAAGGGACCGGCGTGTTGCGGCAAATACAGCTGACCTGCCCTGACGGCATAGTGGGAAAGACAGTGTCGGTCAGTGGTTTAGGTGAGAATCAGTCGTCTGCCTTACTGAGAGTCTATCTGGCCGAGGATGTTTTTCATCAGGCAGTGTTCACCGCCGATCAGCCGTCTTTTTTGGTGCCTACTGAGGGCACCCCAAGTGCGGTCATCCTCGATTACAGCTGGCTGGGTGCTGAGCACATCTGGGCAGGACCGGATCATCTCTTATTTGTCATGGGCTTGTTGCTGTTGGTGGGGTGGAACCGCAGACTTATTTATACCGTAACCGCGTTCACGCTGGGGCACAGCGTGACATTGGCGATGGTGACGCTCGGCGTCTTTGACTACCCGGTCTCGCTGGTGGAGTTCATGATTGCGTTGTCAATTTTTGTGCTTGCCGTTGAATTGGCGCGCGGGGATGTGGGCGGACGCCTCTGGCGGCAACCTTGGTGGCTGGCCGGTCTCTTTGGCTTGTTGCACGGCATGGGGTTTGCAGGTGCGCTGGCAGAGACAGGGCTACCGCAATCTAATATTCCTCTTGCACTACTGTTTTTTAATGTGGGTATCGAGCTGGGCCAACTGGCTTTTATTGCGTTGCTGGTCTTGGTGGCCGCGATCGGGGCCCGATTGGTCGGGCCCCGGGTCAGTCTGTGGCGCCCTCTGCCGGTCTACACACTCGGTGCATTGTCGGCCATGTGGTGCATAGAGCGCGGTCTAGAGGTGTTGGCCTAACCTCTCATTCTAGATTCTCATTCTAGATTCTCAGTCTAGATTATCGATTGCCAGGCCAATTCTTCATCGGGATGGCGGGATGTAGTGCGATGGCAAGACCCTCGTCGATGTGATTTTCGTTTTCTAATACATCTCTGCGCCGCACAAAAGCCGTTCCGCTCCGTGTATCGACCGCATCCGTGACCTCCATGCCGCCTTCTCCTGAGAACACGCGCCCTAGGTCCATGTTAAACCACGCAATGCGCATAGAGGCTGCGGCCACTGCGCGAGACCAATCAAACTCCGATGTCACGCCACTACCTGCGCCCTGAATGGCTGGTTTACGGGTCACCCCGTCGAATCGAGTGATGCGATTCAATCCCTGCTCGTAGTAAATATCTTTTTCGATGATGTCGGTAAAGATAATGCTGGTGATATCGGTTTGCTCTCTAAGCTGGTCACGCACAGCCTGCACAATTTGAATGAACGATTTTTGATTGACTCGCCCAGTGGTGGGGTCAATGGGGTCTCCATAAATTAAGATCGCATTACTCCAGCGTTGCGCGAATTCTCGCTGCGGCCTGACGGTGTAGCCGGCACCTTCAAGGTATTCCTCGACACGCTGATCGACAAACAGCTCGCGTTTTTTGAGATAGTTGCGCGACGGTCCACCTAGATTCACGTTGGCAATCACGACAACGTTGCTCTCGAGTTGGCCAAAGAGCGCTTCGTCGAAGATATTGGCGGGGGTGGTGACGTTGTATCCTCCACCCACGGTGGCTGATCCGCAGGCCACAAGCAGCGTCATCAGGGTCGTCGCAATGGCGAGGCGACGGAGCGTGAGCCCCAGTGTGGCTTGACGCAGTTGCCGCGGGAGTCGTAATAGAGAGTGCCCTGACATTTTATGATTCCTATTGGTCGGAGGGCCTATGCTACCAAAAGGAGAATCGCGGATGAACACAACGATTTACGCGAGCACCTCAGGGCAAGGTCCCGATGTGTTGTTACTCCATGGCCTCTTTGGGCAAGGCAGTAACCTCCGGGGTATCGCCAGAGCCTTAGAGGCCGAGTTTAGGGTGCATTGTCTTGATTTGCCCGATCATGGACGCTCGTTATGGCTGGACGAGGCGTCTTTGGCACATTACGCCCGGGCGATTGTGCTGTGGATGAGTGAATCAGACATCTCCAGCGCGCATGTTGTGGGGCATTCCTTGGGTGGCAAGGTCGCGATGCAATTAGCGCTGAGTCATGCGTCGCTGGTCAACCGATTGGTGATTGCTGATATCGCGCCCGCTGCCTACGCTGGGCAGCACTCCGAGGTCTTTGATGCGCTTCAGCAGGTAGTTGAGGCTGGCTGTGAATCGCGGCAGGCGGCGGGCGAGCTCTTGGCCGGTTTGATCCAGGACCCTGGAGTGAGGGGGTATTTGTTGATGGGTTTGGAGAGAAGAGCGGGCACCTATGATTGGCGCTTTAATGTTCAGGGGCTGTTGAGGGGATATGCCCAGCTCTGTGCGGCGCCTGATTTTGATCGCGTTTTCACAGGCCCAACATTGTTTCTGCGTGGCGCCGATTCGGGCTATGTCCGCGCAGAGCATGAAAGCACCATGAAACAATGGTTCTCGGAGAGTCATTTGGTGTCACTGGCAAAGGCGGGGCATTGGCTCCACGTGGATCAACCAGAGGCTTTTTGTGATCAGGTAAGGTGTCATTTTCGGGGGTGAGTCGGCACCGATTGTGCAGGGCGGCTATTTTAAGGTGCCTTGTCATCAAAAGTGTCCACAGTTTCTGTGGATAACACGTTGGATAATTTGTTTACCTTGCACTTTAGCGCCGAGAGACAGTGTGCTTTATGAGATTGGTCAAAATTTAACCAATACTGAATTATCCATATATAACAACTACTTATGGCGTACCTGTGAGGCGCATTGTGTGATGTGCGTCATAACCACCGTAAAAGTATATCGCCAGCGCATGGTGTGTATAAGAAGTTGGCAGGTGCTACTACAGATCTCTGCTCTCGTATATCCCCTAGCCCGCTTTTTTTCAAAAAAATAGGGGTCGCGGTGCCTTTAAGGCCCACGATACCGGCAGCCGGTGTTGCAGGTCTCTTTGATTTCCACTTCGGTCAGTTCGGGAAGGCCGGGCTTCAGTCTTTGCCAGATCCAGTGAGCGAGATTTTCGCTCGTGGGATTCTCTAAACCGGGTACGTCGTTGAGGTAATGGTGATCGAGTTGCTCATATAGCGGCGCAAATGCTTGTTTGATCACATCAAAATCCATGATCCAGCCAGTTTGAGGATTCACTTCGCCGCTGATGGTCAATCGGACCCAGAAGGAGTGGCCGTGCAGGCGCGCGCACTTATGCCCCTCAGGCACATGGGGCAAAAGGTGGGACGCCTCGAACTGAAAGTC
>UPTG01001642.1_pt1 | contig 16326 bp, 15 predicted proteins | sample 2160121 | NCBI WGS metagenome assembly UPTG01 (sample SAMN06266255, study PRJEB28933) | marine metagenome | isolation source: Columbia River Estuary | place: USA:Columbia River Estuary, USA | collected 2014-07-27
AATGTTGAACAAATTTCACACCCTAGCCCAGATAAAAACGAAAACCCCGCAAATTTTTGACCTATTTTTTCTTTTTATTTGGACAGCGACCATAGAAGCTGACCGAATAAATTTAGAAAAAAAGAGCTAAAATTGTGGAGTTGTAGTGGATAGCTGGAAAAAGCTACAAAAAAAATCGTACTTTTGCAGATTCAAAATAAGATTATGAATAATATTGTTGCCATTGTAGGAAGGCCTAATGTTGGAAAATCCACATTTTTTAATCGTTTAATTCAGCGAAGAGAAGCTATTGTTGACTCGGTAAGCGGTGTTACACGTGATCGAAATTATGGAAAAAGTGAATGGAATGGAAAAGAATTTTCTGTAATAGATACAGGTGGTTATATAAAAGGTTCTGATGATGTTTTTGAAGGAGAAATTCGCAAACAAGTAGAATTAGCAATTGAAGAAGCAGATGCTATCATTTTTATGGTAGATGTTGAAGAAGGAATTACTCCTATGGATGCTGAAGTTGCTAAGTTACTTCGTAAAGTAACGAAGCCAATTTTAATTGCAGTAAATAAAGTAGATAATGCAATGCGTGAAAAAGACGCTGTAGAATTCTATAACTTAGGTCTTGGAGATTTTTATACAATTGCTGGAATGAGCGGAAGTGGAACAGGAGATTTACTAGATGCTCTTGTAGAAGCTTTACCAGAAATGCCAGAAGCAGTAGAAGAAGAAAATCCTTTACCACGTTTTACAGTTGTAGGTCGTCCTAATGCAGGAAAATCTTCATTTATTAATGCATTAATTGGAGAAGATCGTTTTGTAGTAACAGATATTGCAGGTACAACTCGTGATGCAATTGACACTACTTATAACCGTTTTGGATTTGAATTTAAATTAGTAGATACTGCCGGAATTCGTAGAAAAGCAAAAGTAAAAGAAGATTTAGAATTTTACTCTGTAATGCGTGCGGTTAGAACCATTGAATATTCAGATGTTGTTATTTTAATGGTAGATGCTACACGAGGTTTTGAAAGCCAAGATCAAAATATTTTTTGGTTGGCTGATAAAAACAGAAAAGGTGTTATCATTTTAATTAACAAATGGGATTTGGTTGAAAAAGAAACCAATACCATGCGTGATTTTGAAGCAGAAATCCGTCGTCAAATTGCTCCTTTTACAGATGTTCCTGTTATTTTTACCTCAGTACTTACAAAACAACGTCTTTTAAAAGCTATAGAAACTGCCGTTGAAGTTTTTGAAAATAGAAAAAGAAGAATTTCTACAAGCAAGCTAAACGAAACCATGTTAGAAATTGTTCAGCAGAACTCACCTCCTGCTACCAAGGGTAAATTTGTAAAAATAAAATATTGCATGCAATTACCAACACCAACTCCTCAGTTTGCGTTCTTTTCTAACCTACCTCAGTACGTAAAAGAACCTTATAAACGGTATGTTGAGAATCAATTAAGAGAACATTATAACTTTTCCGGAGTTCCTATTACCATTTACTTTAGACAAAAGTAAATTCTTTCATATAGTTCTAAAAACCTCTCAGATATTGTCTGTGATTTCATACTATTTCAGTAATTTTATATAAAATTAAGAGAGATGATTACATGGAAAGACGTTATTCACTTTTCAGTGAATGGAAACCCCACGCCTCACAAAAGAGTAGAAAAAACTGAAGACGAGTGGCGCGCAATATTAACGCCAGATCAATTTCAAATTAGCAGATTACATGGAACTGAAAGACCTCATACAGGGGCTCTTTGTGCTATTTTTGATGAAGGAGTTTATCAGTGTGTTTGTTGTGATACCGAATTGTTTGACGCTAGCATTAAATTTGATTCAAGTTCTGGATGGCCAAGTTTTACGCAACCCATCAATGAAAATGCCATCAAATATATCAAAGATACAACCTATGGAATGGTGCGTGTTGAAGTTTTGTGTAATACCTGTGATGGACATTTAGGTCATATTTTCCCAGACGGGCCAAAACCAAGTGGGCTTCGCTATTGTGTGAACTCTGCATCTATGAAATTAAAAAAAGCATCTAAAAATGAGTAATTTCAAATTAGCCACATTTGGCGGTGGATGTTTTTGGTGTACAGAAACTGTTTTTTTAGAAGTTAAAGGTATTGAAAAAGTAGTCTCTGGATATTCTGGAGGCACTGCACCAGGGAGACCAACCTATAGAGAAATATGCTCAGGATTAACTGGGCATGCAGAAGTTATTCAAATTACATATGATGCAAGTATTGTTTCTTACGAGACAATTTTAATCATCTTTATGACCACACACAACCCAACTCAATTAAACAGACAGGGAGCAGATGTAGGGACACAATACAGATCTGTAATTTTTTTTCACAATGAAAAACAACAAGAAATTGCACAGCTAATTCTAAAAGAATTGGCACCACATTTTGATGCTAAATTAGTCACAGAAATTAGTCCTTTAACTATTTTCTACGAAGCAGAAAAAGAACACCAAGCCTATTATAAAAACAATCAAAATTCTGGTTATTGTTCTTATGTTATCAATCCAAAATTACAACAATTGAGAACCCTGCATGCAGACAAATTAAAGTAATCCCAAAAAAAATATCACATTTATTTGTAAAGTTTCACAAGTATAAACGAATAAAAATTGAACATACAACTAACAAATTTCTTTACAGACCAGCTACCTGCAGATCCAAATCTAGAAAATACTAGACGAGAGGTCCTAGAAGCTGTGTATTCATTTGTTAGGCCTATTAAAACCTCAAATCCTACATTACTTCATGTGTCTGATGAAATACAACAAATCCTTGGGTTTTCTAATGAAGATATTCAATCTAAAGAATTTTTAGAATTTGTGACTGGAAATAGTGTTTTAAAAAACTCAAAACCCTTTGCCATGTGCTATGCCGGACATCAATTTGGCAACTGGGCTGGTCAATTGGGTGATGGAAGAGCCATCAATTTAGGCGAAATTAAAGACTGGGCTGTTCAACTAAAAGGATCTGGCCCAACACCTTATTCTAGAACTGCAGATGGCTTGGCGGTACTACGCTCTTCTGTTAGAGAATATTTATGCAGTGAAGCCATGCATCATCTTGGAGTTCCATCAACAAGGGCGCTATCATTAAGTTTAACTGGTGATCAGGTGTTAAGAGATGTCATGTACAACGGAAACCCAGCACACGAGAAGGGCGCAATTGTTTCTAGAGTTGCTAAATCATTTTTACGCTTTGGGAATTTTGAGATTTTTTCCTCAAGAAACGATATTAAAAATTTAAAAATACTCACAGATTATACCATAAAAAGTCATTTTTCACATCTAGGAAAACCTAGTAAAGAAGTGTATCTACAATTCTTCCAAGAAATAACCAACAAGACATTAGAAATGATTATTCATTGGCAACGAGTAGGCTTTGTTCATGGGGTTATGAATACAGATAATATGTCTATTTTAGGCCTAACAATAGATTACGGACCGTATGGTTGGTTAGAAGGTTTTGATTTTGGATGGACGCCAAATACAACAGACAAGCAACATAAGAGATATAGATATGGAAACCAACCTACCATTGGTTTGTGGAATTTATATCAATTGGCAAATGCCTTATATCCATTAATTGAAGAAGCAGCTCCTTTAGAAAAAATCTTGGAAGGTTATAAAAGCAACTTTGAGAAAAAGTCTCAAGACATGATGCGAGCTAAATTAGGATTGACTTCTGCTAAGCAAACAGATATCAATATTATCCAGTCTCTAGAAAACAATCTTCAAGCAACAGAAACAGACATGACTATTTTTTTTAGAACATTAAGCTCTTTTAAGAAGAATCAGCCAGAAAAAGGAGTTGAATTAATACAAGATGCTTTTTACACTCCAGATACCATAAAAGGAAATGTTTTAAATAATTGGAAACAGTGGTTTGATGACTACGCCAAACGATTGGAAGATGAAACTACATCAGCTGATGAACGTCAAAAACAGATGAACAAAATAAACCCAAAGTATGTGCTCAGAAATTACATGGCGCAGTTGGCTATAGACAAGGCAGATAAAGGAGATGTCTCATTACTTGAGGAATTGTATTTAATGTTAAAAGAACCATATTTAGAGCAGCCAAAGTTTGAGCATTGGTTTGCAAAGAGACCAGAATGGGCAAGACATAAAGTAGGATGCTCTATGCTGTCTTGTAGCTCTTAACTCTAGGCTAAATATAGTATTGTATTTAGGTTAATTTACCAACTACCAGAGGCACCTCCACCTCCAAAGCTTCCGCCTCCAAAACCTCCACCAAATCCGCCACTACCAAAGCTGCCTCCTGAAGAACTGCTGCCTCCAAATCCGCCACTTCTACCCATACTGCTTAAGATGAGTATATCTAACAATGCTCCTGAACTAGATTTTCTTCCACCGTTTCTTCCTCCTCTATTTCTAAAAATAAAAAATAAAAATACCATGACTATAAACGGAATAATACTAGAAAAACCTGACCCTTTATTCTTTCTTTTTCGTTTTCTAGTTTCTTTAAACTCACCTGATAAAACCTCAAAAATTCCATCGGTACCTTTATCCAATCCTTTATAGTAATTCCCTCGTTTAAATTCAGGAATAATTCTAGATTGTATAATTCGTTTAGACATTAAGTCTGTTAGACTTGCTTCGATACCTCTTCCAGTTTGAATGGCAACTTTTCGATCATCTTTAGACATCATTAAAATAACACCATTGTCTTTCCCTTTTTGACCAATTTTCCACTTTTCTGCCCAATTGGCTGCTAGATAATTAATATCCTCTCCCTTTAACGAATTAATAATAATTAAAACAATTTGGGTAGAAGTAGAATCTGAATATCTGAGTAATTTTTGTTCTAATCTTCTTGCTTCAGAGGAAGAAAGTAGTTTAGAATAATCATAAACACTAGTTTGTTTATTTGGAATGGTGGGGATTTTATATTGCGCCAGACTACTACCTACAAAGAAAAGTCCAAAAAATACAACTAATAAGATGTTTTTCATGAGCTTTTAGAGATTTCGTTAGATAATTCATCGATGTCATCGACTTGATATGGGAAATGAGTTTTTAATTCATGTCCAGCTTTTAAAATTCCATCTACCAATCCTTGTTTGAAATTTCCTTTCCTAAAATAATCCTGCATCATTTCTTTAGTATTATCCCAAAAATCATCTGTTACTTTATCATTGATTCCTTGATCACCAAGAATCACAAACTTATGGTCATTAACAGCCACGTAAAAAAGAACCCCATTTCTTAGTTCAGTTTTATGCATTTTTAACTCTGCAAAAACCTTGAGTGCATGTTCATAATGATCCTCATCTGTGTGTGCCTCTATATGAACTCGAATTTCTCCTGAAGTATTAGTTTCTGCTTCTTTGATTGCATTTACGACTGCTTCCTCGTCTTGAGATGATAAAAAAGAATGTAGTTGAGACATTACTCTTTATTGTTAAAATCAAAGTTTACTTCTACTGCATTTTCTGAGCCAGGTGAAGAAGAATACAAGTCCATTCCTTCAAAACCAAATACACCTGCTAAAAGACTGTTTGGAAAAACTTTGATATGTTTATTATATTGATTTACTTTTCCGTTAAACCGATCTCTTTCCATTTTAATCCGATTTTCTGTACCCTCTAATTGATTTTGTAATTCTAAAAAGTTTTGATTTGATTTTAAATCAGGATATTTCTCAACTACTACTAGTAATTTTGATAATGCACTTGATAAGCCAGACTGAGCTTGTTGAAACTGAGCTAGACTAGCTCCCGTTAAATTCCCGGCATTAATGGTTGTAGAGGTAGCTTTAGCTCTAGCATTTACAACTTCAGTTAACGTTGATTTTTCAAAATCTGCAGCACCTTGTACTGTTTTCACTAAGTTACCTATCAAATCATTTCTTCGTTGATAAGCACTTTCAACATTAGACCATGCAGCTTTTGCATCTTCTTGATTTATAACTGCAGTATTATTAATTCCTTTAGCCCAACTGTATCCTACATATAGTATTACAACTATAATTATTAATGGAAGCCACTTTTTCATTTATTCTGTTTTTATAGTTAATTAAATATTTTCATTCTATAAAGATGTTCCTCCGTCTAGCGTAATGGTTTGACCGGTCATAAATTTTGTTTGATCAGATGCTAGCCAAACTATTGCATCTGCAATTTCACTGGCTTTCCCATAACGTTTCATAGGTATAACACTCTTTAGAATAGCATCCATCTCAGGTTTTGCGTTAATTAACTGATCTAATAAAGCAGACTCTGTATAACCGGGGCAAACAGCATTTACTCGTATATTTTTAGTTGCATATTCCATCGCTGCCGATTTTGTCATTCCTACCACAGCAAATTTACTAGCGCTATAGCTAATATTATTGGGAGAAGCCTTCAACCCTGCTAAAGAGGCAATATTTACAATATTACCATGTCCTTGTTTTAAAAATTGCTGCAGCGCTACTTTCATGCAATAAAAAACACCTGTTTGGTTTACAGAAATTACCTTATCCCAATCTTCTAATCTAGCTTTATGTGTTGGTAGTAAATTAGGCCCAATTCCCGCATTATTTACAATTACATCTAATTTTTCATAATTACTTAGGGTTTGATTTACTAAATCTTCAACTTCATTAAACTTAGTGACATCTGTTTTAACAGCTAGGGATTCACCTCCATTTGTTACAATTTGATCTGCTACTTTTTTTGCACTATCAAAATTAATATCAGAAACAACTACTTTTGCCCCATGACTAGCAAAATGAATTGCCGCTGCTTTTCCAATTCCTGAACCAGCTCCTGTTACTATTACTATTTTATTTTTTACTTCCATATTACTTGATTTGTTTGTTTAGATGATTATTAATTTAACACTCTGTAAGAGTATTTATTTTCTTTAAAAAATTATTTACAAAAAATTAATCGAGAATCAGACAATGCTAAAGACCTTAGATCTCTAGGATAATCTTTCATTGCCATTAATTTCATAAACTCATTTTTATTGGCATATCGTACTATAAGTACCTCATCCCAAAGAGACTCGTCTGAAGGCCCTATAATAGTGGCAAGTGGCGATCCTTTAAAAATAATCTCCGCGTCTAAATTTTTGAAAAAAGGAACGGCTGCCTTTAAATAATCTGCATACGTTTCTTTACCAGTTTTTCCTGTTTCAGTAACTATTTCTTTATAATTCAAATAATTGAGCATAAAAACAGCTTGTCCATCGGGAAAGTCTTGTAATTGCTTTATACCACTTTGTAAATCTATTTGCCCACTCATTACTAATCTATAGAATTTGTTTTTATAGATTTTAACGCTAAATTACAGCACAACTCTGCGGCTTTATCTAGATTAGCAAAACGAGGATCTGAAGTTAACCCCTTACTATATCTGTAATATATTTGCTGAGCTATCACCGCTATTTTAAACAAGCCAAAGGCATAATAAAATACGATATTATGAATATCTCTTCCAGATTTATTTGAATAAGAAGCTACTATTTCACTTCTAATTGGGTTCCCTTCAAAAATTGTTGGAGAAGGAATTCCTTGCTTTACAAAATCATGATCTGAAGCCAACGTCCAATACCCAAGTGATGTTCCTAAATCCATTAATGGGTCACCTAGTGTGGCCATTTCCCAATCTAAAACAGCAGTAATATCTTTCCAAGAAGTATCTTTAAATACTACATTGTCATATTTATAGTCATTGTGTATTAAACAATGTTGATAGGTTTTTGGTTGATGTTCTTGCATCCATTGCATAACTTCAAGAGCTGCAGGAACATCTTGTGTTGCTGCTTTTAGGTATTGTTTTCCCCAATTAGTTACTTGTCTATTTACATAACCTTCTGGCTTTCCTAAATCAGATAACCCAACCGAATTATAATCTAGTGTATGCAATTCTGTGAAGGTATCTAACCAAGTGTTGGCAATAGTTTTATAATCATGTACTGGGATGGCCCTCTGTTTTGCTTCTTTAAAATTTAGTATAATTCCATCTACTTTTTCCATGATGTAGAATTCACTTCCTAAAATAGCTTCATCGTTTGAATACGCAAACATCTTTGGAACTTTAGAAAACTCTTTTTTTACTGCAGTTTGTACTTTAAACTCTCTACTCATGTCATGACCACGTTTAATAGCTCCAACTGGAGGCTTACGTAGCACATATTCCTTATCCTCTAAAGATATTAAATAGGTTAAATTAGAATATCCGTGTGTAAACTGCTTTACAAATAATTCACTTTGAAGCGAATTAATTAAATGATGGTGGTGTAAAAATTCTTTGAGATTTTTTTCAGGCAACTCCTCTCCTTTTCGAACTTCTTGTTTAGACATAGTTATAGTTTTCCATAAGATCGAATAACACTTTTTCCTAACTGATACATATGAACTTCATCTGGGCCATCTGCCAATCGCAACATCCTTGCAATTGCAAAATAATGCGCCAAATGTGTGTCTGGTCCAACACCTTTTCCTCCAAGAATTTGAATAGCTCTATCAATTACTTTTAAAGCCATATCTGGAGCAACAATTTTTATCATTGCGATGATATCTTTAGCATCTTTATTGCCTAATTTATCCATTTTATCTGCCGCTGAAAGTGTTAACAATCTAGCTTGCTCTATTTCACATTTAGAAATAGCAACTTCCTGACGAATATTACTAAAATCATAAAACTTCTTGCCAAAAGCTTCACGCTCTAAGGTTCTTTTAGACATCAGTTCTAGTGCATACTGAGCCATCCCTACAAGTCTCATACAATGGTGAATTCTTCCAGGCCCAAGACGTCCTTGAGCAATTTCAAATCCTCTCCCCTCACCTAAAATTAAATTTTCTTTAGGAACACGAACATTGTTTAACTCAATTTCTGCATGACCCTCTGGTGAATCATAAAATCCTAACACAGATAGCGGTCGAATAATATTTAGTCCAGGAGTATCTAAAGGAACCAACACCATACTTTGTTGTTGATGGCGATGCGCCGTTGGATCTGTTTTACCCATGACAATGGCTACCTTACAATGTGGATCCATACCACCGCTAGACCACCATTTTCTTCCATTAATCACATAATGATCTCCATCTAACACAATAGAGGTTTCAATATTTGTAGCATCTGAGGAAGCTACCTGTGGCTCAGTCATTAAAAATGCCGAACGAATTTCACCATTCATTAAAGGGGTTAGCCATTCATTTTTTTGAGAATCACTTCCATATTTGGCTAAAACTTCCATGTTTCCTGTATCTGGTGCAGAACAATTAAAGATTTCTGAAATCCAAATACGTTTCCCCATTATTCCTGCTAAAGGAGCATACTCTAAGTTTGTTAAACCTGGGCTTAAGTCTCCATAATCTTTGGGTAAAAAAAGATTCCACAACCCTGCTTCCTTAGCTTTTTGCTTTAACAGTTCAATTTTAGGCCAACGAGTCCAACTATTTTCTGGATTTTTTTGGAAAGCGTAAAATTCATCTTCTACAGGTTCAATGTGTTTTTCAATGAAATCACTAAGTTTTTTTTGAAGGTCTACTGATTTTTGAGAATATTCGAAGTTCATATGTTTATTTAATTTTAACCAGAGATCATATATCCACCATCAGCGGTGTATACTCCTCCTGTCATGTATGCACCTGCATTTGAAGCTAATAAAGCAGCAATACCTATCATTTCCTCTGGCTGTCCCATGCGACCGCTTGGAATCGTTTTTTGCACTTTATTTAATAGCTTTTCATTAGTCCATAAAGCGGCACTAAATTTTGTCTGAATTAATCCTGGACAAATGGCATTAGCTCTTATTCCATATTGACCCCACTCTTTGGCTTGATTTTTAGTAAGCATTAAAATAGCAGCTTTACTTGTACTATACAATCCTAATCCCAACCCAGGAGTTAAAGCTTCTACAGAAGCAATATTAATAATGCTTCCATTTTTATGTTCTTGCATATGAGGTAAGACTAAATTTGACAATGCCCATGGTGCTTTTACATTTACATCCATAATCTTGTCAAAAATTGCTGGGTCTACATCTTCTATGGGTCCAAAAACTGGATTAATAGCTGCATTGTTTACCAAAATATCTATACGTCCTAGTTCATTAATTGTTTGATCTACCAGAACTCTCCTCTGATCTTCTTTACCAATATGGCAAGCAATTCCAATTGCTTTTAATCCTTGCTCAGTAAATTCTTTCACAACCTCATCACAAGCGTCTTGGCTTCTACTACTAATCACTACTTGTGCCCCTTTTTCGGCCAATCCTTTTGCGATAGCTTTCCCTATTCCTTTACTAGAACCTGTTATGATTGCTACCTTTCCTTCTAAATTAAATTGTTGATCTGTATTCATTACATTACAGGTTCTGTTTCTTTCTTGATGGTAATGGATTCGGAATTCAATAAAATTTCAGATAATCCTGTAGTTTTTGGCAACTCATATGTAAAGAAGTATTTCATCGTATGAATTTTACTTTCATAGAACTCTTTTGAATAGGTTCCATTAGATTTAGCGGCTTTTGTTGCATGAACTCCTAAATCTAACCATGTCCAACTCATTATTATTAGACTAAAAAATTCCATAAAAATTGAGGCGTCAGCAAGATACCTTTCATAATCACCTTTCATCGCATGGGGCATTAAATGACCCAATACTTTTTCTGTAAGTTTTAATTTTGCTCCTAGCGTATTGGCGTAAGATTGTAATTCCTCTATTGCTGAGGCCGCTTTAATTGTTGTCATAATTTCAGCAGAAAGTAATTGTAATGCCTTACCGTTACTCATGGTTACTTTTCTACCCAATAAATCTTGAGATTGAATTCCTGTTGTTCCTTCATACAACGCAGATATTCTGATATCTCTGTAATATTGTTGTAAAATAAAATCTGCACAGAAACCATAACCTCCTAGTACTTGTAATCCATTATTTACAGAAGCAGATCCAGCTTCTGAAGGATATGTTTTTACAATTGGGATAATCATTTCCAACAGAAGATTGTATTTCTCTTTTTCCTCTGGTGAAGTTGCAGTTTCTATGATATCGTAGTATTTAGCTGCTAAAAAAACCAAACTCATAGACCCTTCCACAACAGACTTTTGCATCAATAACATTCTTCTGACATCTGGATGTTCTATGATTAAGGCTTGTTTATCCGCTGGGTTTTTCTTACCGTCACTTGATAACTTTCTACCTTGAGGACGCTCATTTGCATATTGCAAAGACGCATGATAAGCCGCACAAGCAATACCAGATGCTCCTCTTCCTACCGCAATTCTAGCAGAGTTCATCATTAAAAACATGTACTTTAATCCTTCATTTGGCTCACCTACAATCCATCCTTTACAGTCGTCTGCATCTCCAAAACCTAGATGAGTAGTACAATAGCCTCGTTGTCCCATTTTCTGAAAGTCTGCTACTGTTGTCACATCATTAAATTCTAGTGATCCATCACTTGATGGACGATTTTTAGGAACTACAAATAAAGAAATCCCTTTTGTTCCTTTTGGTGCTCCCTCAATTCTAGCGAGTACTAAATGAACTACATTTTCAGTAAAATTATTATCTCCTCCAGAAATGAAAATTTTCTGTCCTGTTAATTTATAGTATCCGTCTTGGGTTGGTGTTGCCTTTGTAACAATATCAGACAAAGAACTTCCAGCTTGTGGCTCTGTTAAACACATTGTACCACCCCATTGGCCAGATAACATATTTGGCACATATGTTTGGTTTAATTCCTTGTTAGCAAAATGAATAATAAGCTCTGCAGCTCCTTGAGTTAACCCTGCATAACCAGGTAAATGATTATTTGCCGCATCTAAAATATAAGTAGCAGCGGTATGTGATAAAAATGGAATTTGCATTCCTCCATCTTCATAATTAAATGGGGCTGAAATTAGACCCATTTCTCCTCCCTTATACATCATTGTTTTTACTTGATCATGCACAAATACTTTCCCGTCTTTATGGTAAGCAGGATTCTCATCCATTTCTTTTACATACGGGAATAGTTCTCTATCAGCAAACTCTTTAACTGAATCTATAAACATGTCTAGTGATTCTTTATCATGATCTTGGAAACGATCTCTAACTAAAAGCTCCTCTAAATTGTGAATATCATAAAGAAGGTATTTTAATGTATCTATATCAACATATTTTTCAGCCATATTATCTTACGTTTTTAAAAATTGATGTTTAATTTTAACTTAATGCACGAAGATAGGACAAATAATTATAAAATACTATGCATGCATAGTATTTTATAATTGATTTTTTATCTTTATTAATTCTGCTTTTACAAATTCTAATCTACTTACGATTTCATGATTGTTTATCGTACCGATTGGATTTTTCTTTAATTTTTGTTTCGCCCCTTCTAAAGTAAAACCCCTTTCTTTGACGAGGTTATATATAAGTTTGAAATTGGAGACATCGTTGGAAGTAAATAAACGATTTCCTTTCGCATTTTTTTTTGGCTTGATAATTTCAAATTCTTTTTCCCAAAATCTAATCAACGATGTATTTACAGAAAAGGCTTTAGCCACCTCTCCTATCTTGTAGTATCTTTTTTCGGGTAAATCTATGTGCATATTACTGAATTAATCGTAGGATTGCCCTTCTTCCTCAGAAGCAATTTGCATTGCTAAAAATTCTTCTGGAGTTAAATCTCCATAATAGAAATTGATAGGGTTTAAAGCACGACCGTTTTTATGTACTTCGTAATGTAAATGGGAACCAACAGATCTTCCGGTATTTCCCACATATCCTATAATATCTCCACGTTTCACTTTTCTGCCTTTTCTAGTAGCAATTTTACTCATGTGAGCATATACTGTTTTGTATCCAAAGCCATGTTCTATGTATACAACTTTACCAAAAGTTGCACTTCGCTGAGCCAAAGACACCCTCCCATTTCCTGATGCATAAATTGGTGTTCCTGTTGCAGCTTTAAAATCCATTCCTTTATGAAATTTTCTAATTTTTAAAATTGGATGCATTCTATATTTAAAACCAGAGGCAACATAGGATAAATCTTCTTTTTTTATTGGCATAATTGCTGGAATTGAGGCCAACATATTTTCTTTTTCTTTAGCTAAAGAAACAATTTCATCTAATGATTTAGATTGAACAACCATTTGTTTTGATAGAATATCTAATTTTTTTGTGACATTCTTTACGAGTACAGAATTATCATAACCATTAAGGTAACTATATCTATTGACACCTCCAAAACCAGCTTTACGTTGTTCTTCCGGTATTGGATTTGCCTCAAAATAAGCTCTGTAAATATTATTATCTCTTTGTTGGAGTTGAGAAAGTACAGAGGAGCTTTCGTCTAATCTTTTATTTAATAGTTCATAATTAAATTTTAGATTTTCTAATTCTCTTTGTTGGGAAAGCTGATCTGGAGTCTTTAAAAACTGACTTAATACAATAAAACCTGAGAGCATAATTAAAATAATACCAAAAAAACTGAGAATAATGATCTTGGAAATATTCCCTTTTGATTTTTCTACTCTACGATAGCTTAGGGTATCTGAGTCGTAATAATATTTTACTTTTGCCATAAATCTAAATATGCTACTTTTGTTACTATAAACTACTAGTTAAAAAGTAATTTATAAATTAACAAAAGCAAATTTACAAAATGTTTCACTAACTATAACTTTGACTCATTTCAAGTATAAATTTTTAACATTAACGGTAAAAGAAAATTAACTTTTGATTTATGAAATCTAAAGAAATTCGCTCACATTTTTTAAATTTTTTCAAAGAAAAATCCCATCAAATTGTCGCTTCATCACCTATGGTTTTGAAAGATGATCCTACGTTGATGTTCACAAATTCTGGGATGGCCCCATTCAAAGAATATTTTTTAGGAAATAAAATTCCAAAAAACACAAGAATTTCTGACACTCAAAAATGCTTAAGGGTTTCTGGAAAACATAATGATTTAGAAGAGGTTGGATATGACACCTACCATCATACCATGTTTGAAATGTTAGGAAATTGGAGCTTTGGAGATTATTTCAAAAAAGAGGCCATAACATGGGCTTGGGAGCTATTAACAGAAGTGTATGGTATCTCTGAAGATATGCTTTACGTTACAATTTTTGAGGGTAGCACGGATAAAGATAATTTACCAATAGATCAAGAAGCATTTGACCTTTGGAAAGAAATTGTTCCTGAAGATCGTATTCTATTGGGAGACAAAAAGGATAATTTCTGGGAAATGGGTGAACAAGGACCTTGTGGACCGTGTTCTGAAATTCATGTAGATATTAGAACTGATGAAGAAAAGGCAGCTGTTGATGGAAAAAATTTGGTCAACAAAGATCATCCTCAGGTTGTAGAAATATGGAACTTGGTTTTCATGCAATACAATAGAAAAGCTAATGGAGCCCTAGAGGATTTACCAGCAAAACACATAGATACAGGAATGGGATTTGAGCGTCTGTGTATGGTTTTACAAAATGTAAAATCTAATTATGATACAGATATTTTTACTCCATTAATCAGAGAGATCGAAGCAATTTCTTCTGTTATTTATGGTGAAAATGATAAAGAGGATATCGCAATTAGAGTAATTGTGGATCATGTAAGAGCTGTTGCTTTTTCAATTGCTGATGGACAATTACCTAGTAATACAGGTGCAGGCTATGTGATCCGAAGAATTTTGAGAAGAGCTGTTCGTTACGGATTTACATTCCTACATAAAAAAGAACCTTTTATGTATAGATTGATAGACATTCTTTCTGAAAAAATGGGAACTGCATTTCCAGAATTAAAAGCTCAAAAACAATTGATTGAAAATGTAATTAAAGAAGAAGAAACCTCTTTTTTAAGAACATTAGATCAAGGACTTATAATGTTAGATACAATTATCGAAACTTCAGATTCTAAAGAAGTTTCAGGTAAAAAAGCTTTTGAGTTGTATGATACATTTGGATTTCCAATAGATTTAACTTCACTAATTTTAAGAGAAAAAGGGTTTGTTTTAAATGAAGACGATTTTCATATTGAAATGAAAAAACAAAAAGAACGTTCGCGCTCTGCAAGTGAATCTTCAACTGATGATTGGACCTCCATTAGCAATATTCCTGAAATAGGGTTTGATGGTTATGATGCAACAGCATCTGAGGTAAAAATTACTCGATTTAGAAAAGTTACATCAAAAAAAGAAGGTGATCAGTATCAATTAGTTTTTAACCAAACCCCCTTCTATCCAGAGGGCGGAGGGCAAGTTGGCGACAAAGGATATTTGGAAGATATCCATGGAGATGTGCTTTATATTTTGAATACTAAAAAAGAGAACAATGTTGTTATTCATTTTACAAAAAACTTACCAAAAAATCTAGAAGAGCCTTTTAATGCTGTTGTAGATGAAAAGCAACGTCATAGAACCTCAGCAAATCATAGTGCAACTCATCTACTTCACCTGGCCTTACGTGAAGTGCTAGGAACACATGTTGAACAAAAAGGAAGTGCTGTAAATTCTAAACATTTACGGTTTGATTTTTCTCATTTTTCCAAATTAACTTCAGAGGAGTTACATGATGTGGAATATTTTGTGAATGCGAGAATTGAAGGAAAACTTCCGTTGGAAGAAAAACGTAGTATCCCAAAAGAAGAAGCAATTGCTGATGGTGCAATAAGTTTATTTGGTGAAAAATATGGAGATAAAGTTAGGTCTATTCGTTTTGGACAATCTATTGAATTATGTGGTGGAACTCACGTCCCAAATACTTCAGAAATTTGGCATTTCAAAATTAAATCTGAAGGAGCTGTAGCTGCTGGTATAAGAAGAATTGAAGCAATTACTATGGATGCCGCTAAAGAATATTATCTAGAAAATAACAGTAGCTACCAAGAGATTAAAGACGTACTTAATAATCCCAAAGAGCCTGTTAAAGCAATTCAAGCCCTTCAACAAGAAAATAGTGCATTAAAGAAACAACTAGATCAGTTGATAAAAGCAAAAGCTAAGCATCTAAAGAGTGATTTGAAAAATGAACTTAAAGAAATCAATGAAGTTCAATTTTTAGCAAAAAAAATTGATTTAGATGCAAATAGTATCAAAACGCTAGCATTCGAATTAGGAAGTGAGTTTAAAAATTTATTCTTATTGTTTGGAGCTGAGACAAATGGAAAAGCGATTTTAACCTGTTATGTATCAAAAGAAATTGTAGCTAGTAAAAATTTAAATGCAGGAACTATTGTTAGAGAATTAGGAAAGTATATTCAAGGTGGTGGAGGTGGTCAAGCATTTTTTGCAACAGCAGGTGGAAAAAACCCTTCAGGAATTCAGGAAGCTTTAGAAAAGGCAGT
>UPTG01001655.1_pt1 | contig 16264 bp, 14 predicted proteins | sample 2160121 | NCBI WGS metagenome assembly UPTG01 (sample SAMN06266255, study PRJEB28933) | marine metagenome | isolation source: Columbia River Estuary | place: USA:Columbia River Estuary, USA | collected 2014-07-27
GCAAAAAGTGGTGCAAATTTTAGTTTAAAAGCTTACTTTAATCTAGTGAAATAAGTGTTGGTTGTAATCCTGCTACTATAGATTTCTATTTGTTACTTATTATACTTAGCAAAACACTTCATTTTTATTTTCTGGATGTTAATTTAATCCAGTCAAAATATATTCGTAAATACTGTTGTTTTTTTGTTCAATAGGATTTAGAATACTTTTGGTAATATACTTTGGTTTAGTAATCATTTCACGTTGAATCATTTCTCTAATGGTATCGTAAAAATCTATGGACGTTTTTCCAACCAACAATGGAGAAAGGTCAGTATCAGATTTCCACAATTTTAAAACTTTCTCGAACCCACTTAAATACAAATAGTCTTTAGTGAACCCGCCACCTCTGAATACACGAGTTACAATAGTATAAGCATCATCTACGGAAACATCTTGATGTCCTACTAAGAAATTAAAGCAATCCGAAAAATTAGCTCCGCTACACATCATGTCTACGATAACAACTCTTAGCGCCAACTTTTTTAAGCGTTTTAGCGTTATATTGCCGCTTAAGTACTCCGAAAGAATAGCTAACCCTTCTTGGGTTTCTGTATTTACTGGTAGTCCTAAATTAAACAGTTTTAAATTTTGTTCTATTGAGTTTTGAGTGGTTACCATGTGAACTCCAATTTCATGTTCAATAAGCGCATTCACATCTTTTTGAGTAAATCTGGCATTAGGGCTAATAAGAATGGTTTTTTTAGAGTTTAAGACCATTACTTGAGAAATAACTCTCTTGCTTAATTCGATTTTACTTTTAATCCCATAATTATCTAAGCCTTCTTTAAAACAAGTTATCACTTGCTCTTGAGATAGAAACGGAACCCTTTTTGGTTCTGATGGAATGGCTGGTAAGTGTAGTATGTAATTAGCATTGTCAAGATCTTTTGCACTGGGTCGTCCAAAATAACCGAGTGAATTATACAAGAATTTTTTAGTTCCAAGAGAGGATAATAAATCAATCTTATCAAAGTAACTATTTACCACAGATTCATAAAGCAGTCTAATAGAAACATCAGAGATATCTTGAATACGCAAAGAACTAAGCTGCTGTTTTAGTTCAAATGAATTTATTTTTATAGGTGCATATTTAAATTCAGGAAGCACTGTAAATTTATTTCTAATAAATTGTTTTTTCTGGGAGTACGTGTTAACTGGGTTAACAGATGCTAACAACTCAAAATTCCTTAAAAGTTTAAATAACTTTTTGTCTACTGACTCAATTGCAGGGTCCATTTTTTTATCTAATAGTTGAGAGCTATTTTTAGATTTCCAATTGGTATTATTTTCACTAAAAAACTGAGCATTGTTTAATATAGCATTTTTTAATTTTTGCTGTAATTCTCTTATTATTTTAGGATAGTCTTCTCCAGTCAATTCATTGCAATAGACTTTTTTTACTTCAGTAGCTAGCACAAGTGTATTCTTAAAATTCTTGGTGATAAATTCTAGATTATAACCCCTGCCTTTAAATACATCATTAATTTTTGTTTTATTGTTGATTCCATCTAACTTAATCGACTTAAGCTCTTCTATCCAATTATCTACAAAAACGTTATATTTTTTCTGATTTATTCCCTCAGTTCCAACGTTAAACAAAGGCACGTCTCTTTCCCACCTCTGGTAATTATAAGAATGCAAATCGTACACCACGCATGAGCCGTATAGCTCTTCTAATTTTGAAACAATGGCATATACCACTTTGTAAAAATTAAAATGCTTTTGTTTACTCTTTTGTTTTTCAGTTGGAGTCAATGGTCGATTCCAAACTTTATTTCCCCAAGCTTCTTCATAAATACAGTCTTCTGGTCTTCGATTTAAATCATATTCAAATCTAGAATCTAAGCCAGAAATTGTGATTGGCATTGCACTTATAAATACACCGGTATGAGGGTCTTCTTCGAACCATCTTTGAAATTCATCTAAAGTGATTTTCTTCTTAAGCTGCTCACGAAAATTACTTCCATCATGAATGGCAGTGCAGCAATAAGGCACGTATCTATTTATTTTAATACTAAACGAATTATCAAAAGCAGTAGCTTCAAAAGTTTCTTGTCTTTCAATCCGTTTTATAATGTCATTAATCTTTAGCTTTTGCATTTTTAAACAAGTGTTTCAGGTCTAAAATCTTCTTTTAGCTTATTTCTGCTTTCTACTACTTTTTCTAAGTAGTTAATTATTTTTTCTTGCAGCTTTACCTTGTTCAATTTATTTATATCTGTTATGGTTCCAGGGCTCATGACGTTTACTTCAATAAGTTTACCATTTATTAAATCTAGACCCGCATAATAAATACCATCTCTCACCAATTTTTCACCAATCTTTTCGCAAAGAATTTTATCTTCCTTAGTCAATTTGTATTTTTCTACAGAACCTCCGGCAGAAATGTTAGAACGAACGTCTCCTTTTATCGGTACTCTTTTCAAAGCTCCAATGGGTTTCCCGTTTAACATTAAAATTCGTACGTCTCCTTCTTCAGCTCCTTCAATGTATTCTTGGAGTATAACATAAATAGAATGATTCCTATCTCTATTGATATAAAAGTCTAGCAGTGAACGTATGTTTTTCATTGCTGACTTTTCAATAATAATTACACCACTTCCACCATAGCCATCCAGCGGCTTCATAATCATTTTATCATTTTCGGATTCTTCAATAATTCGCAATAAATAATCTATATTCTTAGAGACATGAGTTGCAGGAATCAACTCTCTTTCTGGATCAAAATAAGCTGCTGTGTAAATTTTATTATTGGCTTCTCTTAATCCATCAATTGCATTCATAATGAATACATCATCTTTTATAGAGTCAAGAAAATTGAGCACTAAACCATCTAAAGGTGGATTGTCGCGCATGAATATGACATCAAATTCGCTAAGCGGACACATTTTCGTATCAAACTTAACCATTTTGTAAAATGAAGTTATGCTGCTAGTTAATTTTCCTCCCAATGTTATTTGCTTGCACAAACTAAGTGTAACACTTTCTCTTATAGTAAGATTAGAAGGGTGTGTTATTGAAACCTCATGGCCTCTTTTAACTGCTTCATGAATAATTCTTAAAGTTGAATCTTGAGAAGCTATTACTCTTTCCCAAGGATACATGATGAAACAAATTTTCATTTTTTTCTTTTTTAGTTAATTTTTTATCAATCTAAATTAGGTCAATCTGACCAGAATCTATTTTATGTTTGCTAATGTTTTAGCTAAACTGCGTTTCAATGTAGTTTAGGTTTTGTTGGCAAAACGTGACTTTATATTTTAGACGTTTAGTTTTCTTTTGCCTATCAGACAGCCATATCCCGCTTGTACTCTTCGTAAACTTCACGGAAAAGCTGTATGTCGCTTTCAAACGTTTCAGGAAGTAATGGACCGAATGAAAATCGGAAGAACCTACTATAAGGAGACACATAATCAGGATCCTTGGAGTGTGGTCTTCCCATATCGCAATCTGAAGCGCACAGAATTGCTGCTCCTCTTTTAAAGAGTCGATTGTTAAGCTCAGTGTTGGTCATTCCTTCTGGGAGCTCCAACCAATGATAGAAACCGCCTTTACCAGTATAGACTCCAAGCTCCATTTCCTTAAAGGCCTTTCCATATCGTTCTCGCTGCCAGCTGTAATGCTCTTCAATTGCTTTTCTAGCTTGTTTTACCCGGTTTGGTTCCAGAAGCTTTACTGCATATTTCTGAGATAGATGACTAACTCCTCCCATTCCAAAGCTAGAGTAGTTAGACAGGGTCTCAATGTTTTTCTTGCTGGCAACTATCCAACCGATACGTATCCCTGGAGATTGAAGCCCCTTGGTACAAGCACCAGAAAGGAATACATTGCTATTGTCGAGATCTTTAACGTATTGAATTCCGCTTACTGATGGTGAATGAAACATTTCATATGCTTCATCAAGTAGGATTCCGCAGTTAGGCTGTTCAGCCATTTCAATCAGTTCTTTTAACTCATCTCCAGAGCGTGTTTGTCCTGATGGATTTTGAGGATTTGAAATAATCGGCATGATGCTCGTTTTTTGATCGAGTCCAGCGCGGTTAAAGTATTCCGAATTATCAGGATGAAAGTTGTTCTCTTTGGTGTAAGGAATAATTTGTTTATTGGCTTTGGTTTGATGTAATATATCTAGGTATGCTGGCCATTCGATATTCCCTATTCTAACTTCTACATGCTCCTTAAGAAATGCCAGTACAGAGTAGATTCCAGGTCTTCCTCCAGCAAATACCATCACATTTTCAGGCGCAATAGTAGAACCATATTGGGAGTTGTAGTAGTCTGCAATAGACCCCCTCAACTCTGAGTGTCCCCATGCTTTAGGATATAATCGATCCTCTGGATTAATCTCTACACTTCCTGGCATGGAAGGGCCATTGAATTTTTCCAATTGAGTGGTGAGCGGAAACCCTTGAGACCAAGGATGTGTTCCTTCTTCCCCCATAAAACTGCCGAAAGAGTCTTTGAAGGCATATAATGTTTCATAAATCCCCATTGGGGGACAATTATCAGATAAGAATGATTTGATATTTTCTTTCTTATCCTTTGATAGTCTTGAATAACTTGTAACCCTCTTTGCCATTTAATGTGTATTATTTTTAGATAAATTTTCGGCAAAATTACATTACTCTAGCGATATAATTTTCTCTATACATAATAATAAGTGAATAAATCTTATATATTTGCTTTATAAAAACAATATCACTAAAATGGATGAATTTGATAAGAAAATCCTTGATTTTCTCCAAAAGGATGCTAAACTTACGGCAAAAGAGCTGTCTTATAGACTGTCTCTCAGTCAAACGCCAATATATGAGCGAATTAAGAAGTTAGAAAAACTTGGAGTTATAAAAGGCTATGTTGCTATTCTAAATGCAGATATAATTAATAAAAGTTTAATCGTTTTTATGAACTTTACCATTAAGGAGCATGGACATAAAAGACGAAAGAAATTTATTGATGATATATCCAAATTAAAGGACGTCTCAGAGTTATATCACACTTCAGGTGCTTATGACTTTCTGGCAAAAGTTAGATTCTCTAGCGTAAAAGAGTATCGAGATTTTTTAGTTAATCATATAGCAATAGTTGAAAATATCAGTGATATTGATAGTCAAATTGTTCTAGAAGAAATAAAAGCTTCTACATATATTAATTTATGAATTTCATTCTTATAATGAAAACTTGCACAATAATTCTCTAAACTCATATTCAATTTTATTTCTGAGATAAACTTACACCATTTTTACTTATTTCTAATACAGAATTTATTCCTAATCTTACGCACCTATTATCAGATAAATGTCCAGCAGGAAAGCCAAAACAAATAGGGAAATCATAATTCTTAGTATACTCTAAAATTATTTGTTCAGCTGTTTTCCCAAAAGGGATAGAATTATCATTCATATCACTCATTCCCCCAACAATTAGACCTTTTAATTTTCCCAACATTCCATTGCGTTTTAAATTCATCATCATTCTATCAATATGGTACAGATACTCATCTAAATCTTCAATAAATAAAATCTTACCTGATGTATCAATATCCGAATGAGAACCTAATAATGAATAGAGAATAGATAGATTTCCCCCTACAATATGGCCCGCAATTTTTCCAAATTTATTAAGTGGATGAGCTTTGCATTCAATACTATTAAAGTTTCCAAAAAGAGATTTTTTTAATGATGATAAACTTTCCTTAGTATTACTTTTAAAATTGATGGGCATGGTAGCATGTAAACTAGCAATTCCTAGATTATTCAAATGGGAATGCAAAACAGTTACATCACTATAACCAACAATCCATTTTGAGTTTTTTTTCAAATTATTAAAATCAATAGAATCAATTATTTGTACAGTACCATAACCTCCTCTAGCGCATAAAATTGCTTTAATGCTATTATCATCAATCATGCCTTGCAAGTCAGCAGTTCTTTGCTCAACTGTTCCTGAGAATTGATCCTCTTCTTTAAATAAGTTAATTCCAAAAACAACTTTTAATCCCCAACTTTCAATCGTTTTTATGGCAGGACTTAACTCTTCTATAGTAATCTTACGAGCAGTAGAAATAACACCAATTTTATCGCCAGCCTCTAATTTTTTAGGAATTATCATTGTTTTTCTTTTACTATGTTATTATTAGTTTCAGTTCTAGTATCTAAAAGCGTATCAGTCATGTGTCCATTTTCTAGTAACTAAAACTTATCTTTGCGAAAATAATTTTTTCTAAGAGAAATGAGTACAAAAAGATACACAGTTACGTCCGCACTACCTTACGCTAACGGACCACTACATATTGGGCATATAGCAGGAGCTTACTTACCAGCAGATATTTATGTTAGATATCTAAAAGGAAAGGGGCATGATGTTGCTTTTGTTTGCGGTTCAGACGAGCATGGTGCTGCCATTACTTTGCGTGCTAAAAAGGACGGAGTATCACCACAAGAAATTGTAGAAAAATACCACAATATCAATAAAAAAGCATTTGCTGATTTTGGCATTGACTTTAGTATTTACCATAGAACTTCTGATGAATTACATCATGAGACTGCTCAGGAATTTTTCAAAACATTAGAAGAGAAAAATGTCTTCACTAAAAAAATAGCCGAACAATTTTATGATGAGGAAAATAATCAGTTTTTAGCGGATAGATACATAAGTGGCCAATGCCCTAAATGTAATGCTGATGGAGCTTATGGTGACCAATGTGAAAAATGTGGTTCGACACTTAGCCCTGAAGAATTGATAAATCCAACCTCAACTTTAAGTGGAAAATCACCCATAAAAAAAGAAACTTCACACTGGTATTTACCAATGCAAAAGCATGAAGAATGGCTAAAACCTTGGATAGAAGATGGATTATTAAATGGAGAAACCCATCATGACCCTAAAACTTGGAGAAGTCAAGTAATTGGCCAATGCAAATCTTGGATTGACGGAGGTTTAAAAGCCCGTGCCATGACACGCGATTTGGATTGGGGAGTAAAAGTCCCCGTAAGAGATGCAGATGGTAAAGTGCTTTATGTTTGGCTAGATGCTCCTATTGGTTATATCTCGGCAACTAAAAAATGGGCCGCTGATAATAATAAAAATTGGGAGGATTACTGGAAAAATGATGAAACTGAATTGGTGCATTTTATTGGGAAAGATAATATCGTTTTCCATTGTATCATATTCCCTATTATATTAAAAGCGCATGAAGGGTATATTTTACCTACCAATGTTCCTGCAAATGAGTTTTTGAATTTGGAAGGGAAAAAACTTTCTACTTCTCGTAATTGGGCAATTTGGTTGCCTGGATATTTAGAAGATTTTAAAGGACAAGAAGATGCCTTGCGTTACGCACTCTGCGCCACAGCTCCTGAAAGTAAAGATACTGATTTTACTTGGACCGACTTTCAAGCAAGAAACAATAATGAATTGGTTGCTATATTTGGGAACTTCATTAATCGTGTAGTTGTATTAACCAATAAATATTGGGAAGGAATTGTACCTAAATTTAATACACTTGAAGTTTATGATAAGGAAGTGTTGGAGAAATTAAAAGCATTTCCTGATAAAATTAGTGTCTCAATTGAAAAATATCGTTTCCGTGAAGCGCTAGTTGAACTGATGAATTTAGCTCGTTTAGGAAATAAATATTTAGCAGACACTGAGCCATGGAAATTAAAAAAGACTAATGAAAAAAGAACAGAAACTATTATGAATATTTCCATACAGATTTCAGCTTCTTTGGCTGTATTATCTGAGCCATTTATGCCCTTTTCATCCGAAAAATTAAAAGGATTATTGAACCTTGATAACATGACTTGGAAAGATGCTGGAGGAATTATTATTGCTGATAATCATAAAATAAAGCCTGCTACTCATTTATTCAGTAAAATTGAAGACGAGAAAATTGAACAGCAATTAGAAAAACTAAAGCAATAATAATTACTATGGATGCATAGCAAATACTATATTAGCCACTTAAAATATATCATATGAAAAAATTAGCTATACTCCTTGCTCTAACTTTTCTTAGTACTTTAACATTTTCCCAATGTAATGGCAGATATCAAACTGAAATATTTAGCTCAGTTACCAAAACTACAGTTAACTACTCAGATGTTTATATTGACAATGCACATGAAATGGACATCTACACCCCAGATGGGGATACAGAAATAAATAGACCTGTAATTCTATATATGCATGGGGGGTCTTTTTATGGTGGTGACAAAACATCGACTGATTGTGTAGATTTCTGCGAAAGCATGGCAAAAAGAGGTTATGTTACAGCTTCTTTAAACTATAGGTTAGCAACAAACGTGGTAGGATTTTTAACAAGCAATGAAACTCAATTTGAAACTGTCTTAAAAACTGTTTCTGATGCAAAAGCTGCTATTCGGTATTTTCGGAAGGATTTTGCTGCTGGAGATTCGTATGGAATTGACCCTAATACAATTTTTGCAGGAGGGTACTCTGCTGGAGCAGTAATTGCAATACACCACGCTTATATAGACATTATCTTTGATTTACCTTCTACAACTACAGATAATGATGGGAGCTCATTTAATGTTCAATCAATTGCAAATAATATAGGTGGAGCTTATGGTTTAGAAGGGGATGCTGGAAATTATGGCTATTCTTCAGATGTAAATGGAGTTATTAGTTTTGCTGGTGGAATAAATGATGTTGGCTGGATAGATAATAATGATGAGCCGCTAGTTAGCATTCAAGGGACTAATGATGTAACTGTTAGTTATAACTGCGCTCCTGGGTTAAATAATTCATTAGTCCTCACTTTATGCGGTTCTGCAGAAATGCACTCACAAGCTGATTTAGTTGGAGTAATTAATGACAAATTAATATTTACTGGAGAAGGGCATTCATGGGCTGCAAACGGGAATATCAATTCTAAGTTTATACAGGCAATGGACTTTACAACAGACTTTTTATTCCCTTTACTACCATGTAATAGTACCACATCAATTTCAGAAGGAAATACAAGAAATAAACAACTTACTCGCATTACAGATATGCTTGGGAAAAATGCTAATTCAATAAGTAATGGTCCTTTATTTTATATCTATGATGATGGTAGTGTAGAAAAGAAAATAATCCTCCATTAGTTGGCAAAAAACAATAAACTAGCAAAAGAAGGGGAGCTTATTGCGTTCATGATTTTGCAAAGGGATGGGTTTACAATTCTAGAAACAAATTGGCATTTTCAAAAAGCTAAAATTGATATTATTGCTAAAAAAGATGGTTTTCTTATTTTTATAGAGTTAAAAACTAGAGGGAGTAGGAAATTTGGGAAACCATCAGACGCTATCGACACAAAGAAAATCGCACTTTATAAAGATGCTGTTGAAGGCTATTTAGAGCAACACCCAAGTGAAGATGAAATCAGGTTTGATGTAGTCAATATTATCATTGGCAAAGATGAAACCCAAATAGAACATATCCCCAATGCATTTAAGTATATTTGCAAAAATTTTCAAGATGAGAAGAGAAGGCAAAACTAGAAGAGACTTTAGCGAAAAACCAAATCCTAAAGCAAAATCTTCATTTCGTAATAGACAGAATGAAAAAAAGACTGTAGATGACGGAAAAATGAGATTGAATAAATTTATTGCTAATGCAGGAATTTGCAGTAGAAGAGAAGCAGATAAATTTATTGAAGCAGGTGTTGTGACAGTTAACGGTGTTGGCGTTACTGAAATGGGATTACGAGTAAGTAAGACAGATGAAATAAAATTCAATGGACAAAGATTAAAGTCAGATCCTCCAAGATATGTACTTTTAAACAAGCCTAAAAACTATTCTGGTAGAGTGGATAGTGCTTCAAGTACTACCTCAGTAATGCAACTAATAAAACAAGCTTGTAAGGAAAGAGTTTATCCTGTAGATAAACTGAACAAAACAGAAACTGGATTGTTACTTTTCACAAACGATACTGACTTAGCAAAAAAACTAGGGGCTTCTAAAAAAAATATCAAAGAAATTTATCAAATCACTTTGGATAAAAACTTAAGTCAACTGCATCTGGAAAATATCCGAGAAGGGATTTTTATGAACGGAAGAACCATTAATATAGATTCAATATCCTACATAAACGGAAAAGATAAAAACGAGATTGGCATTGAAAATAGCAATGGAGGAATAAAATTAGTGAAGCAGTTATTCGAAAAAATAAACTATAAGATCATAAAATTAGATAGAGTTTTTTTAGGAGGACTAACTAAGAAAGATTTACCAAGAAAACATTATAGACATCTTACTCAAGATGAAATAAATATTTTAAAAAGGCTATAATTTATACCAGAACTATAAGTCTATCGTTATTATTTTGATTATCGTATTTTTATCGACTTAATGAAACAATTTATTAAACGCATTTTCCAAACACTATTAGGAATTAGTCTACTCTTACTAATTTCAGGATTTGTTATTACCTATTTTTTTAGCGAAAAGGTTGAAAAAACAGTGATTAATAAAATCCAAGAGCAAATGACCTCCGAGTTAAAACTAGGAGATGTTGCTTTTAGTTTATATGAAAAATTCCCATCTACATCCGTAAAAATAAGTGATTTACTTGCTTTTGAAAAAGATGGATTTGGTAATGACACGCTCTTTTATGCAAAAACTACATATATTGAACTTAGTATCGTTGACATTATACTAGGAAAAGTTGACATAAAAAGAGTTGTGGTTGATAATGGGAAAATCAATATAAAATATGATATTGATAGCAATCCTAATTTTGCTATTTTCAAAACTAATGGAAAAAGCAACAATAAACTAACACTTAATAACTTACTGTTAATCGATACACATATTAGTTTCAACAGAAAAAGAGTTAATATTAATTGGCAAACACAAGAAGCTTTTATTGGCTTTACTGAAAAAAATATAATCATAAATGCTAAAATATTTTCTGAAAAATTAATCGTAAACAATCGAGATTATATTAATAAAAAACAAGTGATATTAAATACTGCTCTGGAAGTAATAAAAGACAGTATTCTAATTCAAAAAGGATCAACCCTTCATATCGAAAATGTAAAAATTAAATTATCAGGGGAAATTTTTCAAGGGAAAATACTTGACCTAGATTTTGCTTGTGAAGAGCAAGAATTGATCAATATTATCAAGAATACTCCTGAATACTTAAAATCAATATATCATTCATTTCAAGCGAATGGAATTGTAAACTGTAACGGAAATATTAAAGGATTAATTAGTAAAGAGTCTAATCCATATCTTGAAATGGTATGTAATATTGAAAATGGAAGTTTAAATTTAAAAAGTCGACCATTCATCTTAAAAAATGTAAGCCTAAAAGCTAAAATAAATAATGGTGTACAAAGTGGTTTTCATAACACAAAAATTGAAATTAGTGATTTTGATGCAAAAACAGAGAATGGTTACCTAAAAGGTGATTTTAGTATTCAGAACTTAAATAAATATTATTTAACAGCTAACCTGAATTCTAGTTGGGATTTAGCCGAAATTAATCATTACTTTGAAGACTCTCCATTTTTTAATTTACAAGGGAAGCTGAATGCAAATACTCAATATTCAGGATACTTCTCGTTTGACAACAAGTTTACAAACTATTTTCTAGCTGCTAATCATACTTCAAAAACTAATTTTAAAGAGGCAAGTTTTACTTATAAGAATTTTCCGCTTAAATTTAATTTTAATACTGCTGAATGTACATTTAAGAACAATCTAATTGAAGTAAAAAATAGTGCTTTTACAATTGCAGATAGCGACCTTGATTTTGCGGGAGATATCACTAATTTAATTTCATATATTCTAAAAAAGAAAAATACAATTGATATTACCGGAAAGTTAAAATCAACTTATATGAAGTTTGATGAGTTGCTCACTTTAAAGGATACATCAGCAGGAAAAAGTTTAGAAACTATGCCTATTTGGATTAATACAGATTTGAACACAAACATAACAACCTTTAGCTATGACGACTTCATAGCTTCAGATATAACAGGTCAATTAATCTACAATAACCAAAGCCTAACAGGAAAAGATATGTCGTTAAATAGCTTAAATGGTAATATAGCTGGAAATTTCAAATTCTATGAGTCGGAAAAAAATAAGCTAACACTACTTTCTCAACTTAATCTTAATCAATTAAATATTAGAGATGCTTTTTTGGCTTTTAATAATTTTAATCAAGATTTTATAACTGCCGAACATATTAAGGGAATTGGTACTGCAGAAATACAAATGCAAGCTACATGGAAGCCTGGTTTTATTTTTGAAAAAGAAAAGTTAAAGGTAAAATCTCATTTGGTTATTGAAAAAGGAGAATTGATACAATTTAAGCCTCTTGAAAGCCTATCGGATTATGTAAGTCTTGAGGATTTAAAAACAGTACAATTTTCAACTCTAGAAAATACAATTGAAATTGAGAATAAGGTAGTTACTATCCCTACTATGGAAATAAAATCATCTGCATTATCTGTTTTTATATCAGGTAGCCATACCTTTGAACAAGAAATAGATTATCGAATTAAACTCTTACTTTCAGAATTAATGTCAACTAAATTCCGAAAGAAAAATACTCAAGTTAAAAAAACTGAATTTGGAGAGGTAAAAGAAAACGGAAAGATATTTAACACTATCTATTTTAAAATGACTGGAAATTCTGAAAATCCTAACATCTCATTTGATGGTATACGCTTTAGAGAAGATGTACAAAAAGGAATTACCCAAGAAAAAGAAACAATAATGACTATTATTAAGGAAGACATCTTACTAACTAAGGAACAAGAAAAGCAGGAAAAAGGGCAGGATGTTATCATTGAATGGAATGATGAATAAACAATAAAATGGATATATATTCTAAAAAACAAAAGTGGAAATTCACACTATTAGGTTTTGCAATTATTATTGGAATATCTTCCATTTTTGTAACCAATCGTTTGGTAATACAATTAAAAAATGAAGAGCGTAAAAAGATTGAGCTTTGGGCTTACGCTACTAAACATTTAGTTAGTATCACTGGAGAAGGTGATTACTCTTTAGCTATAAAGGTAATTTCTGAAAACAGCAATATTCCTGTTATTTTAGTTGATGAATGTGATAGTATTTTAGAACATAGAAATTTCAATTATTACAGCAAAGTGGATAGTATTTTATTAAAGCTAAGGCTAATAAAAAAGAAAGAAATTACAAAATCATATCTAAGAAGTGAGCTAATAGAAATACGATCAGGTGAAGAAATCCCAATTGAAATTAATATAATAGGAGACAAACAATGGATTTACTACAAGGATTCAGCATTGCTTTATCAGTTAAGATACTATCCAATTTACCAATTAGGATTTATTGGCTTATTCATGTTTATAGCTTACTTTATGTTTAGTGCCAGCCGAAATTCTGAACAAAATAAGGTTTGGGCAGGTATGGCAAAAGAAACAGCTCACCAGATAGGAACACCTTTATCATCATTAATGGCTTGGGTAGAACTCCTAAAAGATAAAGAAGGGACAGAAAGTATGGTTTTTGAGATGGATAAAGATATTAAAAGGTTAGAAACTATTACAGATCGATTCTCAAAAATTGGATCAAAATCAGTATTGAGAGAGACGGATGTAGTACAATTAATTAGTCAGTCTGTAGAGTACTTGAAATCTAGAATGCCTGTCAATACTTTATTTACTCTTGATTTTCCAAACAAAAAAATTATCATTCCAGTAAATAGTATATTACTAGAATGGGTTGTAGAAAATTTAGTAAAAAATGCAGTTGATGCAATGAAGGGAAAGGGAGAAATTAAAATCTCAATTACTGAAAATGCTAATAATCTTATCTTAAATATTGCAGATACAGGAGGAGGAATTGATCGCTCAATACTTAAAAATATATTTAAACCTGGAGTAACTTCAAAAAAAAGAGGATGGGGTTTAGGGCTTTCTCTTTCTAAACGAATAGTTGAGCAATATCATAAAGGAAGTATTTTTGTTATGCAATCCAAAAAAGGAGTAGGAACAACCTTTTGTATTAACTTACCCAAAAATCTAAATTCTACAGCTTCCTAAATTATTTTTATTCAGATAATTCTGATGATATTCTTCTGCTCTGTAAAAGGTTGAAGATTCATTTACCTGAGTTACAATTTCATTTTCCCAATTTTCCTGCTGTTCTTTAATTGACTGCTCAACCTCAATCAGTTGTTGCTCATTATGATAAAAAACAATTGAACGATATTGCGTTCCGTTATCAAGCCCCTGCCTGTTTAAAGTCGTTGGATTATGATTCGCCCAAAATAGATTGAGCAAAATAAAATAACTAACTTTTTCTGCATTAAAATACAAGTCAACTACCTCAACATGGTTGGTAGTTCCGGTACAGACTTCTTTATAAGTTGGGTTATCAGTATCACCTCCCATATAACCAACGCTAGTAAGATAAACTCCTTCAGTTGCTTTAAACAACTTTTCGACTGACCAGAAGCAACCTGCTCCAAAAGTTGCTCTTTGCAGCTTAGAATAGGATTTAAAGCGTATGCTCAATGAATTTACGCAATGGCGTGTATCCTTTGCAGTAATTTGTTCCCCTACAAAAACATGTCCTAGATGCCCATCACATTTTTTGCAACAAATTTCTGTTCTTACTCGACCACCACTTAAATCTTCATAATGAGTAGTTGCACCTTCAATTTCATCATCAAAAGAAGGCCAACCACAACCCGAATTAAATTTTGTATTGGATTCGTACAAGGGGTTATCACAAGCACGACAAATAAAAATACCGGCCTCAAAATGCTCATTATATTCTCCAGTAAAAGGAGCTTCTGTTCCTTTATCTTTTAGAATATGTTTTTCTTCAAAAGTGAGTCCTGAAAAATAATCTTTAATCATAAAACCAAAAGTAGTAAATTATTTCAGTTGAAGGTGAGTTTTTAATTTTTGGGTTACTTGCCAACTATTAGCACTTATGCTTTGTACAGAAAGTGTCGCGCCTGATATACCATCAATGCTATTATTATAAGTTAAGAAAGAACTAGTATTAATCTTCTGAAATTGTTTTAACCACCTTTTATTACATATTTCAGCTCCATAATTTTCATTATAATTCAGCACGTCTATCTTTAAAATATCTCCTTTATCACTAAAAATCATATAATATTCAAACTTATGAAATTTAGACGGGGCTTGGTCAAAAGCTAAATAACCCAAATCAGCAATTTTAAATAAACGTGTAGGACCAAACTTAGAAACTGTATAAATCTCTGAAAAGCTAAAGTCAGCCGTATTAAAAAGAGCTATAGTGCTTTTTTCTATTTTTTTCCAATCTCTAGCATTTAATACATAAGCGCTAGTAAATGAAAAAAATAACAAGGCAGCTACTATTAAAGTAGCCACCTTGCTAATATTGTTTTTAAAATGCATTAATCAGAAACGTTTTTAAAACCATACTCCTATTCCAAAATTAAATTGTCCTGTCTCTTCTTCAGAGCTAGCATTAGATTTGATTTGATAATCTGCTTTAAACACAGCTCCTTGTGCAACTTTAAAACCTAAGCCAAAAGTCATTTCTGTTCGATTATAAACATCATTAATCGCAACCCCTTCAGATTCTGCATGTGTATTATAATTCTCATATCTAGCGAAAGCAATTAATTCTTCCGTTTCACTTTCAATAAAAGGAATAATACCATCCATTAAGTTATAGCCTACTTCAGCATAATAACCTGTGAGTTTACTTCCTAAGTCTTTACTTGTAATAGCATTGTACTGATCAGTATTTGATAAGTTAGCAAGAATATATTGCCCTGTTAGTTGCAATGACCCCTTATTATATCTTGCATCAACACCAAGCATTTGAATTCCAATTATAGTAGAATCAGCAGATGCCACAGCTGATTCATCAGCTAAATCTAATCCATCATATGCTTTACTCTCTGAATCACCTACATAAGCAGAAAACCCTAGATTTAAACCTGGATGTCCATAATAAGAAACTCTACCTGCAAAATCAGGATAAGTAATATATGATTCTGCTCCTTTTTGTCTTCCGCTTCTTAATCCGCTTTTCCCGCTAAAGACACCACCATCATTATAACCATTAAAACCATTTACCAACATAGCTTGATAGTTTATTGAATGTTCAATACTTCTGCCACTCAACCCAATACCCATTTCTCTCCAGGTAGTAGGAATAATATATTTATCTACATTTGTTCTTTCCACTCCATTAAATGATGCTG
>UPTG01001656.1_pt1 | contig 16264 bp, 14 predicted proteins | sample 2160121 | NCBI WGS metagenome assembly UPTG01 (sample SAMN06266255, study PRJEB28933) | marine metagenome | isolation source: Columbia River Estuary | place: USA:Columbia River Estuary, USA | collected 2014-07-27
ACAATGCCAGGCTAGCGCACTGCTCGGCCCCGAACAGAGCGTCGTTCGACCTCACGAGCAGCAAGCGCCGAGGCCCACGCCACGGGCCACTGCCACAACGGCGCCAGGAACCGAAGCCCCGAGGGTAGGTGCGAAGCTTTGACAGCCATCGCCTCCGCCGGAGACCGTGCTCGACTCTCCACCGTCAGGGAGTCTTCATGCCACCTAAATTCCGACGCCACTGTCTTGAGCGCTAGGAGCGGTCCGAACTTTCTCAGCCGCAGGAACATATCGAGGTCTAGCGCGTACAACAGCGAGGGGTTGAAACCCCCCGCCCTCTCGATAGCGTCAAGGCGAATCACGGTTCCCGGGTGGGGAATAAGGTTGGGGCCCCAGGCAAGCAACCATGTCGCCATTATTCCCGCCCTATTTCGCGAAATGACAACACCATCATCATTGACATAGTCGCACCACCCGTACGCCGCCGATGCCTCAGGGTGTGCATCCAGAGCCGCGACGAGTCGGGTAGTTCCTTCTGCCAGGATTCGATCGTCATCGCCCAACCAGATGTAGAACTCTTCGCTTGTCCGAGACGCGAGCGCTGCGTTGACCGCATCTGCCATTCCCGTGCCGGGATCATTGATAAGGAGCGCCCCATGTGATGAGGCCATTTCTCGAGCCTCGGTCGCTTCAGCCGGCGCCACTACACAGAGTGTGATCTCCATCACCTGCGCGAGCTTGTCACACGATGCCAAAGCAGTCTCAAGGTGGGAAAGGCGCTGACCTAACGTGGGTAACACCACCAGCACTCGTGAGCTGCTCACGCAACACCCTTTCCCTCGTCCAAGCTTTAGGCTAGTAACAATCACACAGGTTCAAGGACACTATGAAGCTCACCGACATAATCTACATCGCGGGCCACCGAGGCCTGGCTGGCTCCGCTATCTGGCGTCACCTAGAAAAAGCTGGCTATCAGAACTTAGTCGGGCGTAGCTCTGCTGAACTAGATCTCACGAATCGTGATGCCGTTTTCCAAGAAATCCAGAGAATCTCCCCTGACATCGTCATTGATGCCGCGGCCAAAGTGGGGGGTATCCACGCCAATGACACCTATCCTGCCGAGTTCCTCAGCGACAACCTACAGATTCAGGTAAACCTGATGGATGCGGCTAACGCAGCCGGCGTTGACCGCCTATTTTTTCTCGGCTCCTCCTGCATTTATCCGAAGTTTGCCCAGCAACCCATCGCGGAATCGTCTCTGTTAACTGGTGAGCTCGAAGAAACAAACAGTGCCTACGGCATCGCCAAAATTGCCGGAATCCTTCAGGTTCAAGCAGTTCGGAAACAATTTGGGCGACACTGGATTTCCGCGATGCCAACAAACCTTTATGGCCCCAATGACAATTACCACCCAGAAAATTCCCACGTTCTGGCAGCGCTCATTCGAAAGTTCCATGAAGCCACAAATACAGGCGCATCAGAAGTGGTGATTTGGGGTACCGGGACGCCCCTGCGCGAGTTCCTTCATGTAGACGATTTGGCTTCAGCAGTCGAGTTCTTGCTGCAGCACTATGACGAGCCCGGCACCATCAATATTGGATCAGGCCAAGAAGTGTCGATTAGTGAACTCGCTTCGCTAATTTCCGAGGTGGTGGGCTTTGAGGGCGCCATCACACAGGACCCATCTCGTCCCGATGGCACACCACGAAAGGTATTAGATAGCTCGAGGCTGCACGATTTGGGGTGGGCGCCATCGTGGACTTTGCGCGAGGGAATTGAGGACGCGTACCGCTGGTTCGTCGAAAACCACGAGAATCTTCGCTCGGTTTAACCAGAGAGACTCTGGCTACGAACAACCCACACATAGCCGCCTTCATCAGGAGCGAGGTCCAACGAAGACCCCGTGGCCAATCCAATTACCCCCTTCGACAGGCTGTAATCCTTTTCGTCGCTTACGAGCACCACAGAGCCTGATTCGACAATGACGAGCGCCGGTGTGGCGTCAAGGTCGATATGGACCGACGAGTCAACCGCAACGACGTCAAAAGGTGCTGGAAATTCTGAATACAGCAGCCCCACGGAGGAGGCCCGGGGCTGAACTATTCCGGGTGATTCACGTGATTCAATCTGTGAGACCTCGAGGAAAGCACCCACGTCAATATGTTTAGCACTCAAGCCTGCGCGCACGACATTGTCACTGGGCATCATCACCTCGAGACCGAATCCTTCCACATAGGCATGCACCTCCCCAGGGTTCACGAAGAGAGCCTGCCCACGATCGAGGCTCACGTGATGCATGACTAAGGCAAAAAGAATGCCAGCGTCACCACTGTGGTGCTGTGAGAGCTTTGCCACCAAGGAAGCATCCAGTGCCGACTCTGGTTGAGAAGAGCCAACTACAGCATCGTGTGCCCACTGTTCGATCTCAGAAATCACGGTCGATAGGCCGGGGTCCCCCGAGAGCGCCCACCTTACAAAACCCTCTACTGACTCCCCTAGGTGGGCAGTGAGCGTCTCGATTACTTCCCACGAAACGCCACCGGCTTCTAGGGCCGCAATGCGCTGGCGAATCACCGATGCTGGAACAAAACCCCATAGGGCCTCAAAAGTCTCTGATAACGCAACAATGAGCTCGGGTTTTGCAAAAGTGTCTTTATAGGTCCGCTTGGGGTCATCCAGAGCAATGCCCTCAGCGTTTTCTCGCGCAAAGCCCCACTTTGCATCTTCTGCATTGGGATGGACCTGAATCGATAAAGGCTGGGATGCTGCCAAAAGTTTGACCAATAAGGGAAAAGAGTTACCTGTGGTGCTCAACCACGAAGCCAGCGATTGTTCGGTGCCCTCGACGGCAATCGTGCACTGGCTTGAGGCGTGGTCACCAAACCACAATTCAGCCTCAGGAAGGTTGGAGTCGCTAGCGCCTGTGAAGCGCGACAGTGCACCGGGAGTTCCCCAGGCATAATTCTTGGCAATCGATGCCAGCTCATAAAACATAGGACGAGCCTAATCGGCGTTGACCCCCTGAGCTGGGGAGCGCACTGGCCAAGGCCAGGTCTGCCAGAATGTACACGTGATGGCATCAGCGAAAAAAGCGGATAGAGAAACCCATGCGTGGGTTGTCGTTCCTCTGTTCAATGAGGCAGAAGTCATTGGTTCCGTCATCGAAGATTTGACCCAGCACTTTAACCACGTGGTGTGTATCGACGATGGAAGCAGCGATAACAGCGCTGCTATTGCACACCAAGCTGGGGCTCGGGTTTTGCGTCATCCCCTCAACCTCGGTCAGGGCGCTGCGCTCCAAACCGGTTTTGATTACGTCAGTGCTCAAAAAGGTGCCACCCATGTTGTTACGTTCGACGCTGATGGGCAGCACCTTGTCAGCGACGCGCTTGAGATGCTGGAGTTAGCCAGGCGCAAGAGAATCTCTGTGATGTTTGGTTCCCGATTTCTTGACAAACGGAGCAAGCCAGGGTTGAAGAAACGAATGGTTCTCAAAGTTGCGGTCTTAATGACAAGAGCCATCACTGGATTGCGCCTTACTGATGCTCATAATGGCCTCAGGGTGTTGAGCATGGAGGCAATCGGGAAAGTGCGACTAGAGCAAAATGGAATGTCGCATGCGAGTGAAATTGTTCACCAGCTGGCCAAAGCAAAATTATCGTGGCGTGAATATCCAGTAGAGGTTCTCTACACGGAATACTCCAGGCGAAAAGGTCAATCCTTACTTAATTCCATCAACATCGTTATCGATCTTCTGGTCCGATAGGAGACGCCGTGCTGAGTCAATGGGTATTACTGGCAGCCTTGGTGCTTGCTGGGGTTTATTTGCTCAAAGCCAAACGAAGTGCTTCACAGCAGGCATTTCGTCGTCTATTTATTTTGGGGGCAATATTCGCCGGAGCAGGCGCAGTACTGAATCCCGACCTCACCAACGTGGTAGCGGGCTGGTTGGGTATTGGTCGAGGAGCTGACCTACTGCTCTATAGCTTCGTCATTTTTGCTTTGTTCTATGTCGTTCATCAATACCGCCGCCAACTATGGCAAGAAAAAGTCACCACAGATCTTGCCAGGTCGCTGACGTTGACTCGAGCAGCTCTTGAGGACTCTCAGCGCAAGGACTAGCCCAGTCGGACTAACTCAGTCGGACTAACTCCCCGAGCGTGATGGCTTGGCCAGAACTCAGGCTTGGGTTCAGTGAAAGCACGGTCGAAAGCGTCACAGAGCGACGCTCAGCGATGCGTTCTGGAGTATCTCCACTTTGAGCCCGGTGGAATGTCTTGGTTGTGGTGGCGGTGCCGACCTTTAGCCGTTGCCCTTCATAAATTCGATTCACATTCGAAATGGAATTCGAGGCGGCCAGGGCGCTCACCGTGGTCTTGTTACGAAAAGCAACCCGAAGCAAGGTGTCGCCACGAGCAACGGTGTAGAGAACATCCGATGTGGAAGTTTCGGAGACAATGGGCTCAAGAGCGGGAAGCGGATCATCCGAGGCATCAGAACCACTCTCCGAAGCGGCATCTCCCTCGCCGGCTCCTACAGCAGCAGCCTCATCTGATCCTTCGGCGGGCGTATCTGAGCCCTCAGCCGGCGCCTCACTGCCCTCACTCCGTGCGGCACCTGCAGAAATAACAATGGAAGGATCAAGAATCACCGGGGACGTGACCGAGTTGACGACGCCACGCTTGGTGATGGTCAATACCTGACCTACCCGAATCAGGGCGCCACCGCGAGAGAGAGAATTCTCTGTCACCACCGCACTCACAGCAACACCGCTCGCCCGAGAAATTCCCCAGACAGTGTCGCCAGATTTAACCGTGTGTTCGACCACCACGTCTTGGGCCACCTGGGTCTTTTGGACCTCCAGCTCAGACCAGTTGGTTCCATCACTGGATTCATAAGCCGTGCCGTTACTCAACAGCACGGCGTAATTGCCAGCGGAGCTTTGACCGAATTCAGACACTGGGTTTGCTGTGGAAGCACCGGGAACATTTCCCAACCTTTGCCACGAGGTCAACCCGCTGGAGGTGGCGATGGTGCCATCACCATCAACAACCATGGTCACACCATCTTTGGTCGTAGCGCTGGTGCGGAAATCCTTGGTGGGATTGAACCAGTAGTTATAAACGCGCCAAAAGTTTCTGTTCCCATAAGCACTGCAGGAATCTCCCGTGGAGGCAAGATTCGTAATTGCGGCCTCGTTGGGCGTATAGGGCGTGTAGTAATGCAAACCTGCAGTGGCTTGGTTCTTGAACACGACAGGTGTGGTCCCACAAGAGGATTTCGGGTGATACCTCACCGAGGACGTCACCCCTACCGGGAACCAGGTAAAGAATCTGCTGGTCCCAGGAGGGTTTGAGTAGCGTTTGAATTGCTTAGCAGCGTTATAGACCTGGTTGTAAAAACCGAAATACTTCTCATCACAAGGTGCAGTGTCCGGGCAGGCATATCCAGTGGCCCGCTCAAAACGTGTCGCGGAGGGGGCGCTGAGCGTAATCAAGGATTGTTCCTTTTGAATCAACACCAGTAGGGCTTCAACGGACACCCCACACGCGGTAGAAACCTTATTCACGATGGTGGCGGCGGATTCGTTCTCACCACCCTCGTAGGCCTGGCATAAGACTGTTTTTTCGCGATCAAAAGTTGTCTCCGTGAAGTCTTTGAGACAGACATACCCTTCGCGACAATCGGGATTTCTTTGGTTCAAAAAGGCTTGAATAGCCTCCACACTCATCGATCCGGATCGAAAGAATTCGGCATCAGAAATAATGTTTCCGGGATCAAAGGCTGAGCCCAGAGGCAACATAAATCGTGTCCAGGTCTTGCCGTCACTACTTCTGGCGGCCTCGAAATAAGAGGTGGCCAGAAAAGAATCACCCGTCCACACCACCGAGGTAATACCGCTCTTCGTGAGACCAAAACCACTTGAGGTCCAGCTAGTTCCGGAGTCTTCAGACCAATACAGCGCACCACTGGAATCTGCCCCCACCCATAGCGAGGAATTCTTGGCGCCCTGGACAATCACGGGAGACGCTTCTTCCGCATAGGCAACCTGCGCCGAGAGGCCCTGTGGCAACACAAAAGAGGCCGCAGAAAGCGCCATCACGACCACGCCCGAGAGGGCAAGCTTCAACCAGGACTTCACATTCCTCAGGGTAGGCAATTGTGTCACCACTGGCCTGTATTGAGCTGGAGTGTGTTGGTTTCTCAGTCCGGTTCGTTAACCAACGAAATATCTCGAATCACGTCCAGTATTCCTCGGGCATAGCGGGAATAATGGCCTCGGAAATAACGTCCCATGACGGGCAGAACCCGCTTCGAGCGAGAGATCGGCAACCTCGCTCGCCAGGCGTCGTGTTCGAGTTTGGCGCGCAGGGTGCCCGCAGATTCCGCGCTCAACCATGACGGTGCGGAATCAAGAAGCTGGTCAATTCCTTGATTTCGCAGCGCTTTTTTATCGTGAAAGGCGCCCCATGGTTCCCTCAGACGCCTCCTGGCCTCAGCTGAGTCGGTCTTGACGGCTCCAATTTGATTGGATTGATGTTGTCGATACCGCGTTAATCTCAAGGGCTCGAAGATAACTCCGTGCTGGAGTGCCGATACCAGCGCCAGCCATTCATCATGAACCCACCCGTGAGGTATGGGTAATGCGCTTTCGAGCAACGACTTTCGCAGCATCAGCGTCGCACCCGTCACGAGGTTTCTCCTCATCAACGCATCCAGTGCGGCGCCCGACGAGATCGCACGGGATTCCCCCGAAGTCAAGCGCAGGGTGTTCATCAGCGAACCAGAGGCACCACCCGTGTCAGAAATGATGGTGGCATCAGAAAAGACCAGTGACGCATCAGCGTTGGTCTCCAGCGCAGCGACAAGGATTTCTAATTTCGAGCTCTCCCACACATCGTCTTGATCAGACAGCGCAATCAAGTCATAGTTCGCTTGTGTGAGAGCCGCAGCAAAATTGGCAGCAGGGCCCAGTGGCTCCTGGCGCTGCACTATCGTCCATCTAATGGAGGGATCCGATGCCGCTGATACCCGATGAACAATGTCCATCGTGTGATCGCTCGAGCCATCATCTGAGACCACAATCTCTCGAGGAAGAATGCTTTGGTTCAGAATGCTCTGAAGTTGTTCTTCGAGAAATTTCTCACCGTTATAGGTGCACAACACAACCGAGATTTCCGGAGGTGCTTCTTCCTGCAACATGGTGGGTTAGCGACGAGGTCGAAGTTTGCGCAACACAGCCCTGGTGAGGGATCGGAACTCGCCGCGGAACAAACGTTGGAATCCACGTCCTAGATCATGAACACTAAAGCGTGGTGGTCGTGGTCTTGCGGGTGAGAATCTGACAGGTCGGCTTCGCCGTTGCATGAGTCCAGAGGAATCTAATTGCTCAATATGGCTAACAAGAGGCATCAACACTGTCGACCACCGGTACTCTTCTCTTGCCGATTCCAGAGCGGTCAGGTAATGAGCCCGCGCCGAGGAGTCAAAGAGCGCGGTATCGAGAGCCTGGACAAGAGCATCCACATCCCCAGCGGGAACGGCAATACCAAGGCCTTTCGCGGCGACCATGTCAGCAAAATGATCACCTTCGGTCAACACCATGGGCAACTTCGCCCACAAGTAATCCAGTATTCGCGTCCTAAACGAGAACGTTGTTTCAATATGAGACCGGTGCGTGCTCACACCAAGGTCTGCTTCTAGTAGATAGTTAGCTCTCTGGTCGTAGTCCACCCAGGAGTCATTGAAGAAAACATGCGTGTCGGCCACCCCTAGTTCGCGAGCAAGCTCACGGGCCTTCGCGATGATGGGCATCTCTGGCACACCGGGATGGGGATGGGCGGTGCCCATGAAAAACAACCGCACAGTGGGACGCGTTGGTGCCAGTTTCGCTACAGCGTGAATCAGGGTCAGGGGATCAAACCAGTCATAAATCCCACCACTCCAGACCATCAGAGCATCATCTGGCCCAATTCCCTCCACCACGCCTCGCAGAGCGGGAGTGCCGTGCACCGGATCGTCATCCGGCATACCAAAGGGAACAACACCGATGAGGCGATCGAGGTGGGGATCATCTGCATAGACAGAAGGGTTGACGCGACCGAGCGTCGTGAGTTGACCGAGATAGAAATGCCGTTGACGTTGCGAGGCGCAGAGAAAATAGTCGGCCAGTGAAAGCTGCGCTTCGATTGCCGCACTCGCGTCGCCGACCTGGCGCTCCCACTGGTCAGTGGGAAGATGACGAGCCTGCTCCAGCTGTTCTAGATGCATCGGGTCATAGATATCGGCAATGAGATGCTTCGTGCTGGTGCGAAGGCTGGGGAAGACTTCCAGAGCGTGGCCTTGGAACACGATGACATCCGCCCATTTTTCCCAGGCGGCAAACGCTTTGTCATCTCCTGGGGTCACATGAACCAGTCGGAAACGCGAGGTGAGCGCTTCGTCCGCTTCACTCATGCTCACCAGGGTCACATCGTTTTTCTCGCTCAACGCTGAGGCGATATGCCATGCCCTTATTCCTGGGCCCGAGAGCTTGGCTCCAATAGGGTCCCCAGTAATAATCAGAATCGATAATGCCGCTGGATCCTCGTTCACGCCAAAGGCCTCGACAATCGCGTCATACCCTCGAAGATATCTGGCATTAGTGGACATTGCGGCATTTGTCTCTCCAAAAAGTTTCCACAGTGCCACATCAGATTTCTGCCGAGAAGCCTGAATGGCGGTCCGCTTTCCTTGTAGCGAGGGAAGAGCATCAACAAACTGATCCATGGCATACAGCGGCACCGCAGCGCCCGAAGGCAGGGTCACGCTCTGCGCGTTATCTCCACCGAGTGCTAAATCAAAGCCCGTCGTGGTGATGTTGGAATCCACCACAGAGCGCTTCACCGAAGCCAAAAGCGCCCCGGGAAGTATTCGGGCCAGATTGGCATCATCCAGATTCTTATACAGACAATAAAGTGCATTTCTTTCCAGTAAAAACTGTTCGCGATGAGGTGCGATGCTGCTCATCGACTGGTGATAGCGATGGAAAGCAAGCGATTGAGGCTCATAGAGATAGTCCCAACCGGCAAGGTTGATGCGCCACCCCAAATCCACGTCCTCAAAGAACATGAAAAAGGATTCGTCGAAACCCTCTAGTTGGTCAAAAACACTGCGTCGGACAAACATGGCAGCCCCTGTTCCAAAAAGGACGCTCTGCCTGGTTTGTTTCTTTTTCGAAGCCTTATCGCCCGTGAAAGGGCGATAACCCATGCCGTACCACGTGAGACCGGAGCCTCGATAGTCAATAGTCTTTCCTTCCCAATCGAGCACCTGGCTCGCCACTGCGCCGGCCCTGGGGTAGGAGTCAAACGTCTCGAGTGCAGCACTCACCCACAGCTCATCCGGCCGTGCGTCGTTATTGAGAAAAGCCACAATCTCGCCTGAGGACTTACTAACCCCAAGATTGCAACCCCCAGCGAAGCCCAGATTTGACCGAGATTCCACTACCGTGATGCGGTCTGCAAGCGCTTGTAATCGAGTAATGGTGTCATCGCCGGAAGCGTTGTCGACGACCACAATTTCTAAATCATGGGGATATTCCGGGAGGTTAGAGAGATATTCGATAGCGGTGAGTGTGTCGTCAATACCTTTGTAGTTGACCAAAACAACGCTCACGCGGGGCGTGTGACTCATCGATACTCCCCCACTGCTACAACAATCAAGGCAACCTGCCATAATTACCCTACGGTCTCAACGGGACTTGAGGGATGAAGGGCCTACCTAATGTTTGCTCCGCGAGGTTGGCTGAAAAGACCGGGCGCGCGACGCATTTACCGCGCCATTGAAGATTCCGGTCAGTTTAATCGCTCGTGGTATCGACATACTCAGCGCCACGGAGTCGCTCGCTGGAGCGATCCGCTCTGGCATTACCTTGATCATGGGGCCGCTGCGGGTCTCGACCCCTCGCCAGTTTTTGATACTTCGCACTACATTGACGACAACCACGATGTGAGAATCTCCAAGATTAATCCGCTCTTTCATTTTGGCCAATATGGCCTCACCGAGCGACGCTCCCCGGTGAGATCCATTCGGCAAACCCATGATGTGCTGTTCCCGGAAGCGAAGGAATTACAAACTTTTCTTAGCCCACGCATTGGCGAATCTCGGCTCACAGTCCTGCTAGATCAGGGCAGTCGCTCACGAGACGACGTATCGCTTACCGCGCTTATCGAGTCTGCGGGGAAGCTCGCCACCAAGGATTCCCGATTGCTACGGGTCATTTCCTACCTTGAGGATGATTCCGAGTTCCGCAGCGCGATGACATCCGCACTCGAAAAAGTGGTCGGTGATCCCACCAGAGTCAGCGTTGTTCTGGCTAAATCCACTATGCCTGCCACCACATTCGACGTCCACGAAGATGAACTTTTCCTCGCGACATCCTGGACCAGCGCTCTAGCACTTCGCCATACGGCGCCCCATCATCAACTTCACGTTATCGCAGTACAAGAGCCCACAACCTCCTCCGTGAAAGTCAGCCCCTACGACGAAGTCGAGGTGGAGAAGTGGGGTGCCTCTCTTGCACGCAGCGGCCACAGACCGCTTGCCGAAACTCTTTCCCGCACGGCCAAAGAACCCTGGCTGCCGACTCCAGCGGGTTCTATCAGCGTCTCAATATGTGCCGATGCGTCTTTTTATGGTGATGAATATCTCCAGGCACTTCTCGCGTTGGAGGCTCTGCTCTTGGGTAACCCTGACCTAAAAGACTCGCTATTTCTCTCCCTGTGGGGCACAGGGCTTGAGCCCCTGGCTCTCGCTGAAGACATCATTCCCGAAGTGCGCAGCGATATTCCCAATTCCGCGTGGGAAAGCACCGACGTTATCATCATGGCCGCGCCGTTTATCTATACTGCCAAAGAGGCTGGCGAGCGGGGAATCCGTGTGCTTGATGCCACCAGGGGTGGGTTGAGCGATTCGATGACCACAGAACCTTTCCAGGAGTTTTCCCAAGAAAATCTAGAAGAGCTAATACGGCACTTGGCTCTCAAGAACGGTGGGGGTAGGTCATGAACCATCACCCACTGTGGTCACATAGTCTGGCCGAGAGACTCTCAATGTTGCGGCCTGGAACTTTGCGTATCGCTTACCTTTATCCCAAGCCAGATTTTGGAACATTTAGATACCGGTGCTTCAACCCAGTCCAAGCACTTGCTGCGAACCACACAGGTATTTCGGCGGCCTACTTTTTCTATAGTGACCTAAAGATCGTTGAAGACCTCAGTGATTTTGCCGACGTGTTAGTTGCCGTGCGCACTCCCTTCGATGCGCGAATAGACCAGTTATTCCGGCGCTTTACCAACCAAGGCAAGCGGGTGATGTTTGACATCGATGACCTGGTTTTTGACACTCGATTCGCACCCCTGGTGGCCTCGAATCTTGGCTACCTGCTCGAAGAAGAGGAACTCAACCAATGGACGGCATTTATCGCCAACATCGGTATCGCCATGTCTCGAACAAGTGGAGTCACCACCACTAATCAGTTCCTTGCGTCTCGAATATCTGAGCACGTGGACGTGCCGGTGCACGTCATTCCCAATACCTTCAATATCGCTCAGCGAGAAGCATCGGATGCCCTCGCTCAGAAGAAACCGCGAGAGGGCCAAGGGTTACGCATTGGATACTTCAGCGGCAGCCACTCTCACTCACAAGATTTTGATATCGCGGCCGGCGCGCTGAGTCATTACCTTGGCGAGTTCTCGGATGCGTCACTACTTATTGCCGGTCACCTTGAGATTCCCCCCGCGCTTGAGCCTTATCACCGACAGATCTCTCGCTTGCCCTTCATGGATTTTGTAGAAATGCAAAAAGTGTTGCACTCCGTTGATCTCAACATCGTTCCCCTGCAAGACAGCCCCTTCACCCACTCCAAATCTGACTTGAAATTTTTTGAAGCGGCATTGGTGGAAACCCCTACTCTGGCTTCGCGTGGACCGGTCTTTGCTCACGCTATATCGCCAGGTGTCACAGGCTTTCTCGCTTCACGCGTTGAGTGGGAAGACGCTCTGAGTCTTATCCACAATCTCCCTGCAGAGGAATTGTCCGAAATGGGGAATCGAGCACGTTCCTACGCCCTGGAGCATTATTCGCCTCAGGCACTCGTTGATTCTTTGACGCATGTCTTTGGAAAAGAACTCTAAGCTCGATTCCATGGCAAAACACGGTGGTACCACCCGCGAGCTTGGGCCTTCACGCACTCGAAGCACCCTCACCGCACTTCTCGTCGGCGTTTTGGCGCTGTTGAGCTTTGGCTCCTGGGCCTTCTCTTCGGCGGTGGGCAGTGCTCCTGATGATGATTACCACCTGACCAGTATTTGGTGCTCGAGCTTCCAGGGCGACTTATGTGAGGTCGACCCGGGAGGCGAGGGAGTTTATATCCCCGAAGCCCTCCGTGAAGCAATCTATTGCTACTACCACAACCCCTACCAGAGCGCCGGTTGCCAACCATTTCTTGACGGGACGGACCCACGGCCAGATGTGCCGTTTGGGCACAACAATCCCAGTAGAAGCCTCTACCCAGATGGGTACTATCAGTTTTCCCATCTCTTCAAAGTCGACAGCATTCAAGCCACCGCTCTCACGGTGCGATTCGTCAATCTAGGCGTTTTTTTGGCAGTGGGTTTCGGTCTCTTCTTTGCCCTGCCCCATCGACTGCGATCGGCCTGGATTTGGATGTGGACGCTGGGGCTTGTTCCCATGGGAATGTTCATTATCCCCTCGTCCAACCCCAGCTCATGGGCCATCACAGCTGTTGCTGGCGGGTGGATTGCTCTCGTGGGATATCTCGAAACCAAGGGGCCTAGGTCATGGGTTCTGGGAATTGTGTACCTAGGATCGATTGGTCTCGCGATGAGTGCGCGAATCGATTCCGTTCTCTATCTGGGGTTTGCCTCCCTCGTGGCGGTGTGGCTCTCGGGGCTGCGCGGTCGCGAACTATTCAAGAAAACCTGGATGGGTCTCATCGGTTTAGCAGCAGTCATTGTGCAGCTCAGTATCAATCCGGCAAACCTTTCCCGAGTGATCAGAGGAATTGGCCAACGCTCGGAGGTCTATGACGAGCCTCTGCCCTGGACGACTACCGGCGAGGTTATCGACCCCAACGCTTTTGATTGGTCCCTGTTGTGGAATAACTTATGGAACATTCCGGGTCTGTGGCTAGGCGTTTTCGGGGGCTTCCCTTGGGGCTCCTTGGGCTGGCTGGATACCTCAGTTCCCCAAATCGTCTTAGTGGGAACGATTCTGGTGCTGGCGGGAGTTACCTTCCTTTCTATTAGGGCAGCAAACAAGACCAAGATTGTGGCCATTTTGATCACTCTGGGTGCCCTGTGGGGAATGCCTTTGTATCTTCTCCAACTAGGTGGTTTTCAAGCGGGCGAAGAGCTTCAGCCTCGATACCTCATGCCCCTCATGATGGTCTTTCTGGGCACCATTGTGGTAACGCAAACCGGGATGCCGATCATTACGGATCGGGCAAGATTGTGGTTCGTTCTTAGCGCCCTGACACTAGCCAACGCTATTGCTCTCCACACCAATATCCGGCGATACACCACAGGAATCAGGGTCCAGGGCTTCAACCTTGATTCGCCTCGGGAGTGGTGGTGGCCCTTCCTACCCGACATGATCGGCCCCACCTTTGTTTGGGCCATAGGAGCCCTCTCGTTTGGCGCCCTGCTGTGGGTTCTTCTCTGGAGAGTGATTCCTGCAATTTCCTTGGCAAAGGAAGCAGAGACAGAACCCGAGTCTCCAGTCGTGTCACCAGTGAGAGAGAAAACTGCCTAAAGACGGTGCGCTAGTCAATACTTTTCTTATATTGAGCAACGACGTCTTTAGCCTTACCGGTGGATTGAAGCTGACCTTTATTTATCCACGTCGCAGTGTCACAAATATCCTCTACGACCTGCATAGTGTGGGTCACGAGAATAATGGTCTTCCCACGTTTTTTGAACTCTAAGAATTTTTGAAAACTCTTGCGCTGGAATTCCTCATCGCCAACAGACAGCACCTCATCCACGACCAAAATGTCAGGGTCAACATGAATAGCAATAGAGAAACCCAAACGGACATACATTCCCGAGCTGTAGTTCTTGACGGGTTGGTCTAAAAACCTCTCCACTCCCGAAAAATCAACAATTTCATCGAATTTAGAATCGATTTCTTTCTTGGACATCCCGAGAATCGAGCCGTTGAGATAAATATTCTCACGCCCCGAAAGTTCAAGGTGAAAACCGGATCCAACTTCTAGCAGCGATGCCATTCTTCCGCGGTAGTCGATGGTGCCCTTAGTCGGCCAGTAAATCTTGGCGAGGCATTTGAGCAAGGTGGATTTTCCGGACCCGTTGGAGCCGATAAGAGCATGGGTGTTGCCCTGATTGACGTCAAAGGTGATGTTCTCGAGCGCCCAAAAGTCTTCATGCCGTGACGTCTTGCCCCGAAGGATTGCAGACTTCAGCGTCTGATTACGCTCGTGGTAGAGCCGGAAACGTTTGCTCACATCATCAACGCGCACTGCCCAATCATTCACAGTAGTTCCGCCAATTCTTTTTCCTTCTGGGCATACATCCAAATACCAGCCACAGCCGCGACCACAGTCCACGCCAGTGCTACCCACACAGTCACAGCTTCGGGAGCTCGATTGTCATAGAGAAGGTTTCGGAAAATTTCAATAAATCCTTCTACCGGGTTGAGTTGATAAAGGTCTAAGAGCGTGATGGGAGTTCCGGCGAGCCCACCAAGGCTCGTCGATTGATTTGCCACCAGCTCGACCGGATACAAGATCGGTGTGAGGTAGAACCAGAATTGCAACACAATCGTGAGCAGATAGGACAAGTCACGGAAATACACGTTGATGATGGAAAGGACCATTGCCAGTCCCACCGAAAAGAGTGCGAAGAGAACCATAAAGGCGGCCAGGAGGGGTAGCCACGGCAGGACGAAGGAGCCCAGAAAAGAGAGGGCCACGACGAGGACACCCATTTCCAGCAGCCACGTAAAGAACGTGGCGTTGGTGAGCGATAGCGGAAGAACAATTCGGGGGAAATACACCTTTTGAATAAGACCCGCATTTGCCACCAGAGAATCAACTCCCAGGGTGAGAACTCGGTTGAAGAATAGCCACGGTAATAATCCACACACCAACCACAGTGCGTAGTTATCTATTCCGCTCGGGTCTCCAACCTGGGCGGGCAGACGAAAAATAAAAGAAAAAATGAAGGTATAAATCAGAATTGCGGCAACGGGATTAGCTAGCGACCACAACTGTCCTAGAGCTGTTCGCCGATATTTTCCGCGAACCTCGCGGTTGGTGAGGTTGTGAAGTAACTCTCTGGAATTCCAAATCTCGCGCAGGTAACTCATGGAGCCAACAGTCGATCGAGGTAGACGCCATAGCCGCTCTTGCGCAAAGGTTCGGCTAGCTCCTGCAATCGAGCATCGTCAATCCAACCCGCTCGCCAGGCAATTTCTTCAATGCACCCAATTTTGAGACCCTGGCGTTCTTCAATTACTCGAACGTATTCAGACGCCTGCATCATGGATTCGAACGTTCCGGTATCGAGCCATGCAACTCCTCGATCCAGAACCTGCACTTTCAAGCGCCCCTGACTCAAGTAGCTCTCGTTCACGGACGTTATTTCTAGTTCGCCGCGCGCGCTTGGCTGAATAGCTTTTGCCACCTCAACAACGGAAGAATCGTAAAAATAGAGTCCCGGAACCGCAAAATTACTCTTGGGTTTACTCGGCTTTTCTTCAATCGACATAGCTTTCATCGACTGGTCAAACTCCACAACACCGTAGGCTTCGGGATGAGACACGTGAGTAGCGAAGATTAGCCCGCCCGAAATGTCTGTATGCGCCCGTAGCGACTGTCCAAGCCCCGCTCCGTGGAAAATATTGTCCCCCAAGACCAACGCAACGGAATCTTGTCCGATAAAGTCCTCACCGATGAGAAAGGCTTGGGCGAGGCCTTCCGGTCTTTCTTGAATGGCATACGAAATGTCCATGCCCAGCGAGGATCCGTCGCCCAATAAGTCCTGAAATTGTCCCTGGTGATCGGGAGTCGAAACCAACAAGACTTCTCGAATGCCCGCCATCATGAGAGTCGACAGAGGGTAATAAATCATGGGTTTGTCATAAATCGGCATCAGTTGCTTAGAAATACCCCGGGTGATGGGCCACAACCGCGTGCCAGAACCACCGGCCAAAATTATGCCTCTCACAGACCTAACCCCTCGCTCCATTTAGGCAGGGCCCC
>UPTG01001658.1_pt1 | contig 16261 bp, 11 predicted proteins | sample 2160121 | NCBI WGS metagenome assembly UPTG01 (sample SAMN06266255, study PRJEB28933) | marine metagenome | isolation source: Columbia River Estuary | place: USA:Columbia River Estuary, USA | collected 2014-07-27
CAATTGACTCTAAAAGCTGGAAAGTTTTATATAAGATGGGTAGTATATAAAAATAAAATCATGCAAAAACGAAAAAAAACAAAATCTAAAGCTAAGAAAAAAAGCTCTATAAAGCCTAAGCTTAAAAAAAAAACAAAAGCTAAAAAAAAGAGTTCTGTAAAATCCAAAATTAAAAAAAAAGTTTCAAAAAAAAAAGTAAAAATACAAAAAGAAAAAGAGCTAGTTTTTAAAACTAGACCAGAATGGGTCAAAAGTGCTTTAATTAATAAGACCAAGTATCAAAAAAAATATTCTGACTCAATTAAAAATAATAATGAATTTTGGAAAAATGAGGGAAAAAGAATAACTTGGATTAAGCCGTACAAAAAAATTAAAAATGTTAAATATAGTAAGAAAGAAGTTAGAATTAAATGGTATGAAGATGGAACATTAAATGCTTCTGCTAATTGTATAGATCGTCATCTAAAAAATAAAAAAGATAAAACTGCAATTATCTGGGTTGGAGATAATCCAAAAGATACAAAAAAAATTTCATACAATCAATTACACAGAGAAGTATCAAAAACTGCAAATGGTTTGAAAAGATTAGGAATTAAAAAAGGTGATCGAGTTACAATTTATTTAACAATGATACCAGAGCTTGCGATTACAATGCTTGCTTGTGCTAGAATTGGTGCAGTTCATTCTATTATTTTTGGAGGATTTTCAGCAGACTCTATTTCTGGAAGAGTTAATGATTGTGAATCAGAATATATCATAACAGCTGATGAAGGAGTTAGAGGTGGAAAAACTATTCCATTAAAACAAATTACAGATGAGGCTTTAAGAAGCTGTGCTAATGTTAAAAAATGTATTGTAGTCAAGAGAACGGGAGGTCAAATTAGCTGGAATAATGATAGAGATATTTGGTACCATGATTTAATTGAAGGTGTTCCCAATTACTGTGAACCTGAAGAGATGAATGCTGAAGATCCATTGTTCATTCTTTATACCTCTGGTTCAACTGGCAAACCTAAAGGAGTTCTTCATACAACTGGTGGATATATGGTTTATGCCTCAATGACTCATCAATATATTTTTAATTATAAACCTAAAGATATCTATTGGTGTACTGCTGACATTGGGTGGGTTACGGGTCATAGTTATATAATTTATGGTCCACTGGCTAATGGAGCCACAACTATAATGTTTGAAGGAATTCCAACATATCCTGACAGTTCGAGATGGTGGGAAATCATTGACAAGTACAAAGTAAATATTTTTTATACTGCTCCAACAGCCATTAGAGCTTTGATGCGTGAAGGTGATGGTCCTTTGAAAAAAACTTCAAGAAAATCTTTAAAATTACTAGGTACGGTAGGTGAGCCAATAAATCCAGAGGCATGGATGTGGTATTACAAAGCTGTAGGAAATTCAAATTGTCCTATAGTTGATACTTGGTGGCAAACTGAGACAGGTGGAATATTAATTAGTCCTCAAACAGGAGCTATAAATTTAAAACCAGGTTCGGCCACAAAACCATTTTATGGTATTAAGCCAGCAATTGTTGATAAAGAAGGAAATGAAATTAAGGGAGCTGGCGAAGGAAGGTTGTGTATTTCCCAATCTTGGCCTGGACAAATGAGGACAGTGTATGGTGATCATCAAAGATTTATTGATACTTATTTTTCTCAGTTTGATGGTAAATACTTTACAGGGGATGGTGCTAGAAGAGATGAAGACGGTTACTATTGGATAACAGGACGTGTTGATGATGTAATTATTGTCTCTGGTCATAACCTTGGAACTGCCGAAATAGAAAGTGCTTTTGTTGCTCATCCAAAAGTTGCTGAAGCTGCTGTGGTTGGATATCCACATGATATTAAAGGTAACGGCCTATATTGTTATGTAACTCTAAATGTTGGAGAGAAATCAGATTTAGATCTTGAAAGAGATTTAAAGCTTTGGGTAAGAAAACAAATCGGTGCACTAGCGACACCTGACATTATTCATTTCTCACCTGGTCTTCCAAAAACAAGGTCTGGAAAAATTATGAGAAGAATTTTAAGAAAAATTGCAGCTAATGAACATGACCAATTAGGGGATACAACAACTTTAGCTGATCCAAGCGTTGTGCAAAGCTTAGTTGATAATAGAAAAAATATCTAAAAATTAATTAATTCTTTAAATTCTTTTTCAATATTATCCCACTTTAATATCATAGAATTTAATACTATCTTTCTATCTAAAGTTTTTAATTCATCAGCAACTGGAGACCAGTGATATAGGGCTAAAGCACTATCATTGAATGGTAAAGATTTGTGATGAGTTAGCCAATTGATTTTATTCAATCGTTCAGCAAAATCTCTCTCAGCATTTTCTCTAATATCTAAGGGAAGTTTGTTTTCACCTTCTGCATCTAAAATTTCCTTAAAAATTTCTTTTACTTTTTCTGTTGCATCAAATATTTGGGCTGCTTTTAAATAAGATAGGACAAATAAAGTGAGGTCTTGAATGGACACCATATAAATATTCCATTTTGCTTTATCAACTGATTTTAAAAAAATTTCACTTTCAAACATTAAAATATATTTTGCTCCCATTCTGGTTTTTAGATAACCATAAAGTGTCATTTGAGTTATCCAGGCAGATTTTTTGTGAATGAAATCTTGTAAATCGCTAATGTTTGAAATTTTTTTCTTAGGTTTAAATAGATTAAATAATGGTGCAAAATATTCTTTAAAATATCCAAGTTTCAAATCTTTTAGTTTTAATCTTTCTTTTGTAGGCATTTTTTCTAATTATAGTTGTTTTATAGTTAAAAAATAGCCCCAATACGGTCTTTTTTGGGGCTTCACTTCTATTTGTATTTTAAGTATGGTTTTTCTTTAAACTATAGGGAGAAAAAATATGTCAAACAAAGAAAAACATTGGGATAAAACCAGAGGGCTTATGTTTATTACATTAGCTTTGTGGTTTTTCTTCGGTTACGTCATTTTCATGTTTGGTGAAAGTTTAAACTCTGCAAGTTTCTTGGGATACCCTTTAGCATACTATATGTGTGCACAAGGTTCTCTACTTGCATTCGTTATTATTCTGTTTTGGTTTGCAAACAAACAGGAAGCTATTGACGAAGAGTTTGGTTTTGCCGAAAGGGAGGACAATTAATGAAGGGAAAATTTATAGATAATTTACCTAAAATCTACGGTCTTTATACAGGTGGTTTTGCTGCATTCATCATTTTGATGGCTATAGCTGAACAAGCTGGGATGACGGCTAAGACGATAGGTATTATGTTTGTAGCTTTTACGGTTTTTATTTACGCTCTTATTGGGTGGTTATCTAGAACTGTACAAGTAGATGCATATTATGTTGCTGGACGTCAAGTGCCAACAGTATTTAATGGTATGGCGACTGCAGCTGACTGGATGTCAGGTGCTTCGTTTGTTGCTATGGCTGGTGGTATTTACTTTGGTGGTTATACTTATATGGCATTCTTAGTCGGTTGGACTGGGGGTTACATTTTAGTATCTTCACTACTAGCACCGTACTTACGTAAATTCGGTTGTTATACTGTGCCAGACTTTATTGGAACAAGATATGGTGGAAACCTTGCAAGGTTTTGTGCTGTAGTTGTTCTAGTATTAGCATCTTTCACTTATGTGACGGCTCAAATTAACGCTACAGGAACTATTGCTTCTAGAGCGCTTGGAGTACCTTTTGAATTGGGTGTCTGGGTTGGTCTAATAAGTATTTTAATGTGTTCAATGTTAGGTGGTATGAGAGCGGTTACCTGGACTCAGGTTGCTCAGTACATCGTATTGATCGTTGCGTACTTATTGCCTGTTTTCTGGATGGGTGCCAAGTTAGGCAATCCATTTCCTCACTTAATGTTAGGTGATGAAGTTGCCAGATTAGGTGAACTTGAAGCACAATTTGGTTTAGTTAAAAACGCTGCTGCAGACCTAAAAGCTGCTGGTGTACCGGGAGGATTAAGTTCAATTTCTAATTCTCACGCTGGTGTACCTGCTGGTGGAATGGCTGCATGGAAGTTTATTTCATTAGTTATTTGTATGATGGTAGGAACAGCTTCTTTACCTCATATTCTAATGAGATACTTTACAACGCCGTCAGTTAAGTCTGCAAGAAAATCAGTAGCTTGGTCGCTATTTTTTATCTTCTTACTTTACTCTTCAGCGCCAATGTTAGCGACTCTATCCAAGTTACAATTAATGGATCCAAACTTAGCTACTAGTATTATTGGTAAGTCAATTGCCGATGTACAAGCTATTCAATGGGTTCAGGATTGGACTGCTGCCAAACAAGTATTCATAGCTGACTTTAACGGAGATGGAATTCTTCAGTTAAATGAATGGTTTATGAGAACTGGAGTAGTAGTATTAGCAACTCCTGAAGTTGCTGGTCTACCATATGTTATCTCTGGACTTGTTGCTGCGGGTGGTATGGCTGCTGCTATGTCAACTGCAGATGGTTTGGTTCTTGCGATTGCGAATGCTTTATCACATGATTTATACTTTAAAATCATTGATCCAAAAGCAGACGTTCAAAAGAGACTGATCGTAGCACGTGCACTTCTAATCGTAATTGGAGCAGCTGGAGCATTTGTTGCCTCAATGAGATTAACTAGTATCCTTGGTGCCGTTGCTTGGGCCTTTGATTTTGCAATGTCTGGATTGTTCTTCCCACTTGTACTTGGTGTATGGTGGAAAAAAGCAACAAGACAAGGTGCAATTGCTGGTATGATCGGTGGTCTTACTGCAGGTACAGCTTATCTAATCTATGTTGGGCCTAAATTTATGGCTCAAACACCTTGGTTAGGTATTGATCACTTACGTTTTGGAATCATTGGAGCACCTGTTTGTCTAATACTTATGGTTATAGTAAGTATGATGACTTACAAAAATGATGCTGAAGCAAAAGCGATTAGCGCTATGCTTGACGAGACACGTATACCAGTTGGTAAAACCGTTCTTGGTCAAAAATAATAATTAATTTAAGGGGGCAATTTTTATTGCCCCCTTATTATCCTTAAAAAAATTCTAAAAATGGAAATACCTACTTACATCTATGTTATTGATTATGCTCTAGGATTAGTGATGTATACACTGATCGGTAGATCTGCAATGAACCTTTTTCAAAGGGAAGATTCTGAGTTTTTTTTCATGAAAATTTTCGTAAAGTTAACTAATCCAGTTTTAAATTTATTTAAATTTATTACTCCCTCTTTTCTAATTCCAATTTTTATTCCACTTTATGTGGCATGGTTTATATTTATGGTGAGATTTTATCTAATGCCCCTAGTTCTTGGTTATGGAGAAATGGGAATGCTTTCTTTTCCACTAGATAGTGAAATTTCTAGGTTAATATATGACCTATTTGGTAAAAAATAATTTTATTTTTATTTAAAATTGATACTAGTAAACTAGTAATCAATGAAAAAAATACAAATATCTCCTTCAATTTTATCTGCTGACTTTAGTCAATTAGGAAATGAAATAAAAAGACTTGAAGAAGGTGGTGCAGATATGATCCATGTGGATGTGATGGATGGTCATTTTGTTCCTAATTTAACCATGGGTCCACCAATCATAAAATCATTAAGAAAATTTACAAAACTACCATTTGATGTTCATTTAATGATTTCACCCGTGCATAAGTATATTAAAGATTATGCAGACGCAGGTGCAGATATTATTACTATACACCCAGAAGCAACTGAAAATTTAGCAGTCTCTATTGACCATATTAAAAGTTTAGGAAAAAAAGTAGGGGTTTCTTTAAATCCAGAAAGTAAAATTAATTTAATAACTGACTTATTAAATGAGATAGATTTAGTTCTAATTATGAGCGTAAACCCTGGATTTGGAGGACAAAAGTTTATGCCAGAAGTTTTAGAAAAAATTAAAGAATTAAAAAAAATAAGAGATCAAAAGAATATAGATTTTGATATCGAGATTGATGGTGGGATTAATTTTGACAATAATAAACTAGCAATAGAAGCTGGTGCAAATATTTTAGTTTCTGGGACAACTATATTTAAAAATAACAATGGAGATATAAAAAAAAATATAGACCTTTTAAAATCAAGTTAGAATAATGATTTTAAACAATTCATTTAGACTTATTAAAAAAAAAATTCGTCACTTTTATTTAAACTCCTATCTATATAATAAAAAAATTACACCCTCTTCTATTGAGTTACTCGAATATCAGCCAAGCCCTAGCTTGTTAGATGGCCTTATAAAATATGATAAAAAAAAGATTAACATAGAAAATTATTCGTTAAATGAAATTTGGGATAATCCAAATTTAAAAGAAAAAGACCAACAAAATTTAAACAGTTTTTTTTGGCTATTTAGCCTAGATCTTAGATCTTCAAAAAAAGATACTCAAAATGTCATTAATCAATGGATTAATACAAATGACAGGTACAACTCTAAAAATTGGAAAATTGATATAATTGGAAAAAGAATAATAGCTTGGATTTCAAATTCTAGGCTTACCTATGAAGATGGCAATATAGATTATAAAGACAAGTTTAACGGCACTATAAAGAAGCAGATCAATCACCTTATTAATGAAATTGAAACCTCTGAATTAATCGATAATAAAATTATAGGGTGTGCAGCTATCATTTTAACTGGTCTATCGTACCCTCAAAATAATAATTATTTAAATACTGGGTTAAGTTTACTAAAAAAATTAGCCAAATATTCATTGGATAATGATGGCTTTCCAAAATCAAGGAATATTAGACAGTTAAGTTTTTACTTAAAATATTTTATATTAATTAGGGAATGGTTCAAAGAATCTCAAAATGAAATACCAGATTTTATAAATGAAAATATATATTATTTAGGTCAGGCTTACGCTTTTATTTGGCAAAACAATAAAATAGATTTTCTCTTTAATGGTAATCATAAAACAAATAATCATAATTTTGACCTTTATTTAAAAAGACTTGGATATAATTTTAAAAATCAAAATAATGAGCTGGGTGGCTATGTGGTCCTTAATAGTAAAAAAAATTCTTTAATAATGGATGTTGGATCGAGCCCAAATAAAAAATTATCTTCAGATTATCAAGCTGGTGCTTTATCTTTTGAGATTATATCAAATAGTAAAAAATTAATTAGTAATTGTGGTTATTTTCAAAAAATTGATCATCAATTAAATGAGATATCTAAGTCAAGCGCAGTCCATAGCACACTAATTTTAGATGATAAATCCTCTTGTAATTTTAACAAAGTAAGAGGTAAAAAATCTAAAATTAATCAAGAATTAAGAATATTAAAAAAAAAAGTAGTATTTGAAAAAAATTATTGGAAAATTAATGCTTCTCATGATGGCTATTCAAAACCACTTGGTATTGTTCATGATCGAGAAATAGAATTTTACCCAGAACAATTAAAATTCATTGGCCATGATAAAATTATTTCTAACAAGGGTATTAAAAACTTAAAATTTGATATTAGATTTCACTTGGAGCCAAATATTCGATTAATGAAAACTCAAGATGAAAAATCAATACTTATTGATCTTGATGGAGAAGGTTGGAAATTTAGCTCAGAAAATTCTAAGATAAATATTGAAGAAGGGTTATATTTTGGAGAAAAAAATTCTTTTACAAATAATCAAAATATATTTATTTCAGGAATGACTAATGAAGAAAATCAAACTATAAGATGGGAAATCACAAAATTATAATGAAAAAAATAAAAAAAGCTCTTATTTCAGTATCTGATAAAAAAGATTTAGGCAGTCTTTTAAAAGTTTTAGCGAAATACAAAATTGAATTAATTAGCTCTGGAGGCACCTTTAAAGAAATAAAGAAACTTAAATTTAAATGCCAAGAAGTTTCAGAGTATACTGGTTCACCAGAAATTCTTGGTGGAAGAGTTAAAACACTACACCCAAAAATTCATGCTGGTATATTAAGTAAAAGAAACGACAAATCTCACACTAAAGAACTAAAAGCTAATCAATATGATGAAATTGACCTTGTTATTGTTAACTTTTATCCTTTTGAAAAAACTTTAGATCAAACAACCAATCATTCAAAAATAATAGAGAATATTGATGTTGGAGGTCCCACTATGGTTAGGGCAGCTGCCAAAAACTATAACGATGTTACTGTTATTACATCCTCAGATCAATATGAAACCTTAATTAATGAATTAGAAAATAATAAAGGATCAACATCTATTGAATTTAGAGAAAAGATGTCTTTAGAGGCCTTTTCTGAAACAGCTTATTATGATGCTGTAATTTCTAACTATTTTAATAAAATTAAAAAAAACAATTTTCCCAAAAAAAAAATTATTTATGGAAATTTAATTGAAAAATTAAGGTATGGTGAAAATCCACATCAAGAAGCTGCAATTTATTCTAAAACTCAAAATCTTAATATTAAACAAATTCATGGTAAGCAGTTAAGTTATAATAATTATAATGATATTTTTTCTGCATTAACAATATCAAAATCTTTACCAAAAAACTCCGGAACCGTTATAGTTAAACACGCTAATCCTTGTGGTGTTTCAATTAATAAAAATAGTTTGAAAAGTTATAAATTGGCTCTTGCTTCTGATCCGGTTAGCGCTTTTGGAGGAATAGTTTCTTGTAATTTCAAAATAAATAAAACTCTAGCATTGGAGCTTAATAAAATTTTCTTAGAGGTTATCATTGCTAATGGTTTTCAAGCTGATGCTTTAAAAATTTTAAAAAAGAAAAAAAATATAAGAATTATTGATGCATCAGAATTTATGATGAAAGATTTAATAAGATTTAGTTCTGTAAATGAATCTATATTAACACAATCTGAGGATTTAAAAGTTTTTGAACCTAAAGATTTCAAAGTTGTTTCAAAACTAAGACCAAATAAATCTCAATTAAAAAATTTAATTTTTGCATTTAATGTTTGTAGATATGTAAAATCAAATGCAATTGTTCTTGCAAGCCAAGAAGCAACCGTTGGTATTGGCTCAGGGCAACCTAGTAGACTTGATAGCTGTCAAATTGCTATAGATAAAATGAATAAATTTCAAAACTTAAAAGAAGATGTTGTGGCAGCCTCTGATGCATTTTTTCCATTTGTTGATGGTATTGAAAAATTAGTACAATCAGGAGTTTCAGCTGTAATACAGCCTTCTGGATCAATTAGAGATAAAGAGATAATAAAATTTGCTAACCAAACTGGTACTATTTTAGTTTTCTCTAAAACAAGACATTTTAGACATTAAAAATTTGATCAATTTTAGCAGCTAAAATAAAATCATTTTCTGATAATCCTTCTAAAGCATGTGTTGTTATTTTTATTTCTGCATATCCCCAACCAAATAATATATCTGGATGGTGTCCCTCACGTTCTGAGATTTCTCCAACTTGGTTAATAAAATTTTGACTATCCAAAAAGTTTTTAAACTCAAATTTTTTGTGTAAGAAAAAAATCTTCAAGACATATTGATAGTGTCAATGTACAGTTATGTCCGAATTCAATCCAGATGAAATCATTAAAGAAGTCCTTGCCGGAAACAAGGACCGCTTTCGTGTCCTTGTGCGGGAGTACGGGTTATTAGTTCGTGGATTCCTGGCATCCAGGGTTTATCATCTCGAAGATGCGGAAGATTTAGCACAGGACGCCTTCCTAATCGCTTTTTCCAAATTATCATCCTACGAGATTGGAACTAATTTTCGTGCCTGGTTGTTAAGTATTGCCAAGTTCCAACTATCCAATCATTGGCGAAAGAGTAGCCGACGAGCCAATACTATGGATAAATTTCGCTACGATATTGCCAGCACCATTCAACCGGAAATGGACAAAGCTTCGGATGAAATGAAACAACACCAAATCAAACGCCTGCTCTTTTGTATTTCCGAATTACCCGACCGTACCCGTCATCTTATTCGAGCAGGTCTTGACGGAGTCCGGATGGAAACTTTGGCCGAGGAAATGAATTTAAAACCAAACGCAATTTACCAACTCCGACACCGTGCACACATCGCTTTGCGTAAGTGTATGGAAACGAAGCAACCCACATCATCATTATGAAGAAATTCGAAAAAGACACTGACTTTCTCGATTTAGTTGCCGCCTGGCATGAAAATAGAACCATTTCACCTTCGAGAAGAAAAGAACTGCTCCAAAGATTACGAGAGGATCAAGAGCTTCGGATTGAACTTGCCCGCGAAATTGAAATGGCCGGACTAACCCGGGCAGCACAGGCAGGGGAACCAAGATGGCTCGAACTGGAAGAGAAACTGGGTGATGTGAGCGGTCTGAATAATCCTGATTTTGAAAAAGAAGTCATGGATAAACTTTTCGAGCCCACTCCAAAAGATTCTTCCAAAATCTCTTTTTTTCCAAAACTCGCCTGGCTCGGAGTCGCAGCTGCAGTTGTATTACTTTTCCTCAACTTACAGGATCAAACCCCCAATGATCCCGGAGTTGCTCAAGTCATGAGACTGGAAGGAGAAAACCTTGTTTTCAAACAAAAACAGGTCTTACAAAAAGGGGAGGAATTTATCATTGAACAAGGCCTTGTGGAAATGGCTTTCCGTGAAACTGGGGTTAATCTCGTAGGCACAGGCCCTCTCAATATGACCCTAGTGAGCAACGATCGGGTCTTTTTAAAAGAAGGAGAAATCAAACTGGTAGTCCCTCCTCAGGGTATCGGTTTTGTAGTCGATACCATGGAAAGAAAATTTGTGGATCTGGGTACCAGTTTTGTGGTTCAGGCAAATGAGCAGGGTTCCAAAATCCTGGTTTTGGATGGAGAAGTAGCGGTGGGAAGTAGTGACGACAGCCCAAGTAAACTCATGGGCAAAGGCTCCATGGCTGATTTCGACCGAGACGGAAAAATGAAACTGCGCGGAGAGAAAGAAAGTGGTGTGCCTGAACTTTCTGTTCCTCCAATGATCCAAACCAATTCTTCTTTGAACGGAAAAATCTTTGGTATCAAGAAAGGGTCTGAACCAATCCCTTCCAGCCGAGACGAAGTTCAGGAAATGAGTATCACCAAACGATTTCTGCCTCTGGTTAAATCAGGATTTAAGAATCACAAAAACCTCGGAGAGTTTGTACAAGGCCGACCATTACGCTTCTCTGGCATTGCCGGGAGTTACAATCATTTCCCAGAAAATGTGAGCCTCAATTCTTATTCCACAATTCATGGATGGATGGCCTGGTATAGTGGAAAAGTCAAAGCTCCTGAACCGGGGAAATATCGTTTTTGGGGCTATGCGGACAACAACCTACTGGTATCCATCAATGGGAAGACTGTATTTGAGGGCTCGCGTTCAGATTCACATTTTCGCAATGACCTAAAAGTTTTCCGTAACAATCACCCATCATTCCCCTGCCTAAATTCCAGATCAGGGTTTGCCCGAGGGAAATGGATCACCATTGGAGAGAAACCCGTTCAGATTGATCTTCTCTTTGGTGAAAGAAGTGAAAACCTGACATCCGGTATACTTCTCATCGAAAAAGAAGGAGTTCCCTACGATAAAACATACTGGGGACAACCCAGGTGGCCTCTCTTTTTGACCGAGTTTCCATCCGATGCACAATTGGCTGAACTTGATCAGTTAAGAATACATATGGAAGAAGCTATTCAGGGCTCTTTTTCTGTTCAGGAAAAATCCGTTTGGCAAGTGGTGACTGGTTCCTAGATTAATTTCGCCTAATCCTTTTCCTGTTTGCCCCAAGCCATATCGATTGAAATTATTTTATTTCATAATTCTATTATTACCTATGATCAACAAATCTGCCCGCCTCATATTACTTAAAATCATTGCTCCTCTTTTTGGATTCTCCCAATTACCGGCACAATCATCAGTTGATTTATTCAACGGCAAAGACCTGACCGGTTGGATTGGAAAGCAGGAATTTTGGCGGGTCGAAAATGGGACCATTGTAGGTGAGACGACCAAAGACAAGCCCACCAATGGAAATACTTTCCTGATTTGGAAGGGTGAACAGGTACAGGACTTTGAGTTTTCATGCATGGTAAAATTTAAAGGAAATAATTCAGGTGTCCAGTATCGTAGTCAACCAGTAGGTGAGCTAAAAGAATACGTATTGCGCGGCTATCAGGCAGACTTACACCCGAAGCAGGAATTCTTTGGCATGCTTTACGGAGAAAAATTTGGGAAAAGAGGAATCATCGCCAAGCGTTGGCAAAGAGTGAATGCAAAAGGGGATAAGGATGTTGAGTTGTTGGGGTCGGTTGGCGACAAGACCGAACTCGATGGAACCAAGTGGAATAAATTAAGTATTATAGCGGTGGGTAACCGCCTCATTCATATGGTCAATGATGTGATCTCGGTGGACATTACCGAAAATCATCCGGATGCGATCGCTAAGGGCCACCTTGGCCTGCAGCTCCATCAGGGAGATGCAATGAAAGTTCAATTTAAACAAATCAAATATCGTAAACTTTCCGGAAGCAGTGCGAAAGAAGCACTCGAGAAAGCCACCGGGAGCAAACCAAAAAAACAGGCGGCCCAATTTACTCCTTCCAAGAAAATGGAATCTCTTACCCGTTCTGCAACTTCTCCCGCCCGAATCAATATTGCTGACGGATTCAAAATCGACCTCCTCTATTCCGTACCCATGGAAAAACAGGGATCATGGGTGGCGATGTGTATGGATGATAAAAATCGCCTGATTGTAAGTGATCAATATGGTGGACTTTATCGTTTCCCCGTTCCCGAAGCGGGTAAAAATGTTGACCCAAGTACCATCGAGCAAATCACTTATTCCACGGAAAAACCGGGTATGAACTCCCCCACAGATGCTCAAAAGAAACTTCTACAAATTGGACATGCTCAGGGACTATGCTATGCATTTGACAGCCTCTATGTCGTAGTTAATTCCCGATCGAGTTCCACTGGTGCCGGCGTATTCCGTCTTTTGGATACCAATAACGATGATCAGTTTGACAAGATAGTAACCATCAAAAAACTTTCCGCAACTGGTGGCGAACACGGTCCCCATGCGATCTTTCCTTCTCCAGATGGCAAACATCTCTATGTGGTAATGGGCAATCAGACGAACTTACCCGAAGATTATACCCATTCCCGGGTACCTGAACTTTGGGGTGAGGATCAGTTATCTCCATCCTTACAGTATTTTATGAAGGGTGCGGTGGCTCCTCTTGGTCATATCGCACAAATTGATCCAGAAGGAAAGACTTGGGATGTAATGTCCACCGGATTTCGAAACCAGTATGACGCCGCAATCAACCGTGAAGGGGAACTCTTCACCTACGATGCGGATATGGAATGGGACATGAATACTCCGTGGTACCGCCCTACCCGGGTTAACCATGTGATTGACGGGGCCGATTTTGGCTGGCGCACAGGGTCTGGTAAATTCATGGATTACTGCAGCGATACCTTTGGTACAGTCGTGGATGTAGGTCCCGGTTCCCCCACTGGAGTAAGTTTTGGATACGGAGCCAAATTTCCCAAAAAATATCAGAATGCATTTTTTATCAGCGATTGGTCGTATGGAAAACTCTACGCCGTACACCTTACTCCCAAGGGTTCAACCTATGTCGGGAAAGTGGAGGAATTTGCCAGTGCCCAACCTTTCCCACTCACTGATCTTTTGGTGAATCCAAAAGACGGAGCGATGTATATTGCCGTTGGGGGCAGAAAGGTACAGTCCGGACTTTATCGTGTAACTTACATAGGCAAGGAAGCTACTGCAGCGGCAAAATCTATGCCCGGAGGTGAGGAAGCAAGAAAACGCCGGCAAGCTCTTGAATCCTTCGTACAAAAAAACGCCAAACCAGCCAACAAAAACCAATTAAATAAGATTTGGGGCTCTCTTGGTGCCAAGGATCGCGGTATCCGCCACGCCGCGCGGGTTGCATTGGAAAAACAACCAGTTAAGAATTGGAAAAACCGGTTGGACTCCGAAAAAAACCCGGTGATTGTATCCGCCGCAATGATTGCTTTGGCAAGGTCCGATGTCAAAAGTGGTGCAACCGTTCTTCAAAAAGTGATGACTTTTAAGTACCGGGATCTCAAATCCCGTCAGCAAAAGCTCGATCTACTTCGCTCCATTACCCTTGCACTGACCCGTGGTGGCCAGCCACAACCCGAGCAAAAGAAAAAACTGATCGGGTGGCTCGATAAGATTTATCCCGCAGCCACTCCCGAGGAAAATCGTGACTTGTCGGCTATCATGCAGTTCCTACAGGCACCATCCGCAGCGAAAAAGGGAATGGCTCTTCTTCGTTCTGCCTCGGGGCAGGAGGAACAGATTGGATATGCCCTGAACCTTCGTCACTTGAAGACCGGTTGGACCTCCATGCTTCGGGAATCCTACTTTAAGTGGTTTGTCCGTGCAGGCAGTTTCAAGGGGGGTGCCCGACTGAGTAACTATCTCGATGGCATCAAAAAGGATGCGATTGCCAGCGTGGAAGACTCACAAATGACAGAAGGCTTAAAGAAGATTATTGAAACGAAGCCTCAGCAGGCTGATCCTCAGTTTACATTTGAGCCACGCACCTTTGTCAAAAATTGGACTATGAAGGATATGGCACCGTGGGTATCAAGTGGAGTTCCCGCGAAAAGAGACTTCAAGAATGGACGCCAAATGTTCGGTGCCGGTAGCTGTTATGCGTGCCACCGCATCGCAGGTGAAGGAGGAGCTGTCGGTCCTGATCTCACCTCCGTCGGAGGAAAATTTGGTGCCTATGACCTGCTCGAATCCATTGTGGACCCGGGCAAGGAGATCAGTGATCAGTACGGATCCAGCGTCTTTAGCCTGACCAACGGCACCCAACTCAACGGAAGAATCATGAATATGAGAAATAATGAGTATTGGGTAAATACGGATATGATGAAGCCCAGTACCGTAACCAAAGTAAAAGCCGAGGACTTAACTTCGATTGAACCATCCTCCATTTCAATGATGCCTCCCGGTCTCATCAATACAATGGACAAAGAAGACATTCTTGATCTAATGGCTTATCTAATAGCCGGTGGTAAACCTGACCACGAGCTCTTTCGCTAAATTTTAAATAACCCCCCATTATTCAGCCCTTTAGCTATGAAAAAAATTATCAGCCTACTTCTTATATTTGGGGGAGCCTTCGGTTTATCCGCTAAAAAGTCTCCCAATGTTCTCTACATCATTTCTGATGATCAGGCATGGACCGATTACGGTTTCATGGGGCACCAGCAAATTAAAACTCCTCACTTGGATAAACTCGCCAACGAAAGCGTTCTATTCGAGCGGGGGTATGTTCCCACCGCTCTCTGCCGACCTTCGCTCGTCACTCTGGTCAATGGGCAGTACGCTCACAAGCACGGCATCACAGGGAATGATCCATCGCCCAATAGCTACCAATCCACAAAGGCACAAAAGCAGGCAAAGGCTCAACTCATCTCCTATCTCGACCGTTTTGACACTCTTCCTGATTTGCTTGGAGAAAAAGGCTACCTCAGCCATCAGAGCGGAAAATGGTGGGAGGGAAATTTCAAACACGGCGGATTCTCTCATGGAATGACCCGTGGTTTTCCTCAACTAGGTGGACGCCATGGAGATGACGGTCTAAGGATCGGACGGGAAGGGCTGCAAGCCATCGAAGAATTTGTGGACCATTCAATGAAAAAGAAAAAACCTTTCTTTTTATGGTACGGAGTCTTTCTTCCTCACACGCCACACAATCCACCCGAACGCCTGCTCAAACCTTATCGCGACATGGGCCTACCCCTTCCTATTGCCAAGTACTATGCTAATTGTACTTGGTTTGATGAAACTTGTGGCCAACTCATTGACATTTTGGAAAGAAGAAACCTGCGAGATGATACTCTCATTGTCTATGTGACTGACAATGGTTGGATCAACCGAACCGACAAATCGGCCTATGCACCCCGTTCCAAGCAAACCCCATACGAGGGAGGTATCCGCACCCCGATTATGTTCTCCTGGCCGAACGGGAACCTAAAGAACGGAAAGCGTAAGGATGTGGTATCCTCCATCGATCTCTTCCCCACTGTTCTGGCAGCAACCGAAGCCCGTTCACCTGAAGGTTTGCCTGGGATTAATCTTCTTAACAATTTAAAGACTGAACGACCCGTCAAACGAAAGAGAATCTTTGGAGAAAGCTTCGCTCATGACATCGCAGATATTGAAAACCCTGAGGACTCTCTCCTCTTTCGCTGGACCATTGAAGGAAAATGGAAACTTCTACTGACCTATGATGGCGAAGTTAACCGATACAAAACTACTCACCCACGCAAA
>UPTG01001659.1_pt1 | contig 16255 bp, 28 predicted proteins | sample 2160121 | NCBI WGS metagenome assembly UPTG01 (sample SAMN06266255, study PRJEB28933) | marine metagenome | isolation source: Columbia River Estuary | place: USA:Columbia River Estuary, USA | collected 2014-07-27
TAGGTCCATATACGATTCTCTTTGTATTTTCACCACTTACTTCTTCATCAATATAAGCACATACCATAGGGGCCTCTCCGTGATATGTCCCACCTGGTCGTTGGGAAGACCTAGGTCTTAATAAGGTACCTTCAGTTCCTTGAATAGTCATATACACCTTTCCGTTTTTACTTTTAGATACTATCTTTTCTAACTGTTCTTTACTCACTGAAATCAAACTATAAACTGTATCACCTTCTTGTTTAGGTGCCCTACGTTCGACATTTTCTTGATTTAAACCAATCATCGCCTTTTTAGTATTTCTTAGTTTACCATTATTCATGTTTGAAATACCCACTGGTACTTTATTACAATAAACTGTAAATGTCGCGTAATCACATGCATGTCCCTTATTGGGTTCAAATACGTTTTTTTTTATTTCAATACCATCAACAGTTTCAGGTTCTTTGAAAAATCCAACAATAATTTTAAGTCCTTGAGCACATTCTTTTAATTCCTCAATTTCAGGGATGTCAATATTTAATTTTACTTTACCTCTAATAAGAACCCACTGTCCAGGTCGTTTAAAAACATCAGTATTTCTTTCTTCATCAGTACAACCACCAGTATCGGTGATTCTTGATTCAATAGTTGTGGGTTCTTTAAATTGTTTACCTATAGAGAACCCCATTGAGTCTCCATTGTTTGATATAAACGAAACCATTTTTTTCCATCTACTTTCCGCATAATTCATATTCTGATTCCATTTAGAATTACCTTCTTTAGGTAAACTTAGATAGGGCTCTTCTTCTAACCTTACACTCGCCATTGGTCTTCCATATAAACCATGTGTTGGTTGAAGTGGTCCACTTAAATAGTTACTTGCTGAACCTATAACTTTTTCTATATTAATTAAGGTTATTTTATAATCATCATCTATTTTGTTAGAACGCAAATCTGCATATATTTGTTCCTTCATCTTTAATAGAGATTCTTTATAAACCTCATCACCACTTTTAGTGGAGGGGAAGAAAGCCTTTAAACTAAAAGTAGCTATTTTAGGAATATTTTCTATATACTGAATTTTAACCACCATTGAGGGTTCTTCTATTTGATTATTACCATTACATGGTTCACCATACGATTTCTTAACTTTTTCTAACATTGTTTGTTCGTTAAGTACTTCTTTGTTAGCTATTGGATATAATCCTCTAATTGAAGATATCTCTTGTTCTGTTAAATTTATTCTTTTTCCCATTACTTTTTTATTTCATTTGTATTATGTATGGTGACATTACCATACGCATCCTCCACTTCAAATTTATCTGACACTTCTTCGATATTAATAACTTCTATTTCTCTAATATCTTTCTCTTCGTTTATTTTAGTCTTGTTTTGACTCATTTTCTGATTTTTTAGCGAACGCTTTAACTGTTGACACACCTAACATAGTCGCCGAAAATATTAACATAGAGTTAAATAAATTTTCATTTATTGTGAACCAATGAAAACCGTCACCAATAAAGGCAATACATACTAAAACACCTGAAATAATTCCTAGTGTCTTTTTAGATGAGTATTTGTTGTCTGTTTTGTCTTCCGTAAAAATATCTTTTATAAATTTCATAACTTATAGTGTTTTACTATAAATATCCGTTTTTTCATTTAAATTCTTACTTCCAAAATAATTGTATACCTATTAGACTACACGCTAAGAATAAAGAAATGATAGTTTTAGTAGTAATACCTTCACCTAAGAAATACCAAGTTAAAAAAGTAAAAGAAATAATACCTGAACCAAAGGCGATGAACCTACCTGGCCATAATAGTCCGTCAAAGTGTTCAACCATGAATCTTGTAGCGTAAATTAACACATAACTTATACTTGAACCCATAAAAATTGAAATTAAAAGGGGGTTTTTCTTAAACCAAGGCCAAACAAACTGACCGTTGGTCTGAAACCATATTGCCGCTTGTCCAATAAAGAAAAGAATGAAACCTATTAATAATTTATTCATAATTTTTAATTTTATGAGTAAAATAGGTGTTTTTAGGGTAAATTAAAGGTTCTATTTAGTTAATGTTGGTAATTTGCTTACCGCTATGTCTGAATATCGGTCAATTAACCTTTCTATTTCAGAATAATCCCTAAATCCACTTTCAATATTATTACCTAACCCGTATTTTTTACGAATATACTTAAGTGCCTTGTAAATTTTAGGAAATGTACAACTATCATCATAGGCATCAAAAATATATGTTGTCATCTCATCTTTAATAAATTTTATAGGGTCCTGATGGTCATCTACCTGTTCAAGAATTTCAATTATTGTTTGGTCCATCCAATCTTTGGGTACGTCCCAATCTGAATTATAATCATATTTAAATTTCATAGTAGGTTTACCCCCATAACCACCGTATTCTATGGTTACTGGATAGTTTTCAAGATTCCAATCTATCAAATCAATCTTTATATCACATTTTTCTCCAGTATATTCATGATATTTGTGTTCCGAATCTAAAATTTCTTGAACTTCCTTCATCATATGTTGTTTCATATCACTAATTCCGTAATATTTACCTAAAATATCCAAATATTCTTCCATATTTTGAAATTTCCACCCAAAAAATAGACTATCTTTTATTCTTGGGGTCTCTGTTCGTCCCCAAAATTTTATTAAAACATCAATTTTATCTTTATAATCCATATCTTAGTCTCTATATGTTGATGTTTCATAATTTACACCTTTTACCCACCCATAATTAGATAAAATATCTTCAATCTCTTGTTCAAAATAATATGTATCTAACCTATTCCAACCTTGGGTACACTCAGACTTATAACGTGGGTGTATTTGAACTTCTATGTCTTCTAATTTTTTTCTATATCTAAATACAATAGAATGAACACACTCTTTACCTCTATCTAGATTTTTTATTTCGGGTTTAATCTTCTTATTAACTACATTTTTCACATAACTATCAAAATCTTCAAATAAAACATATGTGGTTTTAACACTTACAGACTTTTGTCTTGCATCATAATTACTACTATTCGCATTAACTAATCTGTTCCATATTCTACTTACAAAATCTCTAGTATTCTTGGCTTTTTTTATATTATCACCAGATTCCAATAACTTTTCAAGATTTATTATTGGTTGTACATATAAATCCCCCCATCTAATTTCCTTAAAATTTAATTTTAACCAATCGGGGTACAGTTTAGGGTTACCTTTTTTATGTATTTCTAAAAATTTTTCTAATGTTGGTAATAATTCAGTCGCCCTTTCTTCTTTCTGTTTAGCCTTTATTTTGTATAAAACAGAATTAACGTGATTTTTTAAATTTCTAAGATAAATTGCTGATGTTCTTGGTATTTTCTTATCATTATATTGATTTTTACGTCCTTTATAATAGGTGAACAATTCTGTACGGTCATCCTCATCATATTCTCTAATAAGAGTTAACGCAGACGCGATAACTAATTCATCATAAATTTTTACTATTTCATCTAAACTTAAATCCTCAATAGTATTGATATTAAATGATAAGTTATCAACATTAACAATAGGGTCATTCTCAATACCCGTTAAAGGGTGGTCGTATTCAAAATCACGAGTACTCAATTGAGGGTGGTCCTCATATGGTACCGCATAACCACTTAAACTATCTATTAACTTATCGTATATTGACATCATACTTATAAATATTAGTAGTAAGTAAAAAAAAAATACAATAACTTTTTTAAATCGTTTTTATTTACTACTTTTGTAAAAAGAAATTATATGTTAAAAAAAATAAGAGTGTTTTTTAATTACCTAAAATGGTTAGAGGAAAAAAGAATCGAAGCCGCAATTAAAACAGGTAGTCCGGGACCACTAATGTAAAACCAAAACAAAGATGAGTAAGATAGAAAATATAGTATATGATGCACATGATTTAAATAAACGTAAAGAATTATTTAAAAATGTTTCCTTGATTAAAAGTGAAAACCCTAATATGTTATTAGAGGACGTTTATGAATTAGCGTACCAAAAAACTATTAAAAAAGACGATTTTGATTACGAATCTGGAATGTGTTAAAAAATGAAAGCAACCTTAGAGTTTAATTTACCGGAAGACCAACCTGAATTCAACAACGCCATTAAAGGTGGTAATTGGAAAAATGTTTGTTGGGATATAGACCAATACCTTCGTAAACATATTAAGTACGATGAGTCCCTCTCAGAAGAACAACTTAGAGTATATGAAGGTATAAGAGAGGAGCTTTATGGTTTTATGAATGAGAATAAAGTAGATTTATACGAAGTAGAATGACAGAAAAGCAACTAATACAATTAGACTTCACTCGCAATGACGAGACAGCTGAGAGTAGTGGAGCATCAAACGATTGGCACTACTACACCTACGATATAGGCAGCTTCAGCTTAATCTCAGCAGGAAGTGATGAGGTTAAGAATGATGAGTGGTTTGTTGATGTATTTGAATCTCCGGAGATTAGATTTACTAATCCTACAGAGGTGGGTATTCTATTGACGTTACTAACGAACAATTATACAGAGATATGAAAGATAGTGTTAGATTTAAAAGTAAGAACCAAAGAGCAAATAATTAAAAATTATGATTAAAAAAAAATACAAAAAAGAGGATAGAGAATTACTCGACTCAATTAAAGAACTAAATAGAACTGCGGTTGTTTTAGAAATTAAATTGGTGGGGACATCAAAAGTTAAAGATAATTTAATTTATGAATGTACTTATCTTGATGGTAAAACAGAAAAGACCGTTTCAATCATCGCACAGGATGTAACTCAAGCGTTGGCTAAATTAGAACAATTTACTAATTCAGGAATCCCTCAATCAGTATTAAAATATATGTTAGGAAGTGAAAGATACACATAATAAAATATTAGTTAAAGTGATAAGGTGGGGGTTAAGACTACACTCCATATTTCATGTAGTTGAGTTTTTCTCTGCACTTTATGAAGCCGCATACCTCACTGCAGTTATCGCACTTATCGCAACCGTAATTGAAATTTTAGCGAGTATATATCTACCTAAGGAACACGTACACTTTAATGGTGTAATTAATAAGGTTCACGAAAATTGTGATGAAGATAAAAACGAATGGGATGAAGAACATGCATTAGATATGGTACTTAATGACATGGTTAATGATGATGATGAGTGGGATGTATGGAATGGGGATTACAAAGAGTAATTAAATAAAAAAACCCAACATTTGTTGGGTTTTTTTATTCTACTTTTTCTTTATTATTTTACTGATGAGGTATTCACCTAAATACCAACCTATACTTCCTCCGAGTGTAAGACCGAAACCTCCGATAAACACTCCAATAAATAATTCTATTAAAAACATAATTATCTGATTTGTACTTTTTGAAATAATCCTTCCATTATTTCTTCAATTGCTCCCATAACATTATATTGGTCATCACCCCAATTATGTTTATGGTTTTCAATTATCTTATCCATACTTTTTCTTATGTCCATTTCTAATACTTGCCACTTATCTTTTGGTAGTTCTTCTTCCCACCAATTTTCAGACAAGTTTACTTTTTTAGTGGACACACTTTCATGTAATCCTAAGATTCTATTTTTTTCAGATTCATTTATGTTAAATAAATCTTTCATATTTACTCCTCGTCTTGATTAAGGTCCATTTTATTAAGTTCTCTTTTGATTTCGCTTTTGTATAAATTAGAAATATCTCTAAGTTTTTGGATATAACCACCGAAATTGTCAGCAACTAACTCATCACGTTCTAATCCACGTACAAAGTCGTTTATTTTTTTTACAAAATCATCGTTATATGAAAGTACACGAGCTCTTGCACTTCTTTGGTCATTTGCTTCATTCTTCTCGTCACGTTCCTTTCTTTTAGCTTCTCTTTTAGCCTCACGTTCAGCCTTTCTTGCGTCTCTTTTATCTTGACGTTCAGATTTTCTTTCATCTCTGTTTGCCTTGTTACCTGAAAGACCTGCTCGTATTCTAGAACCAAGTCCTTGTTCATCTAATTCAGATTCACTAATTAAAGTTGGAACTTCACCTAACTTCTTATTTACCATATTAGAGAAATTCTCTACGGTTATCTTTTTACCGCCAGCGTGTTGTTCACGAATAGAGTTCATCTCTTCTTGGCTCATGTCATTTAATAAATGTTTCATAATGTAGTTGTTTAATATATAAATATCAGTAAAACTAAAAAACCCTTACGGTTAGGTAAGGGTTTATCTTATTTTAAGTGGGAACCGTCACAATACCCATTAGGGTCTGCTGTATTTCCACACCCACATTGAGGTCTGTCTGTCGTTTTCATATTTAAAGGTCCCATACGGACTTACGTTTTCTTTTTTTTATGATAAGACGAATAAAAAATATTAACTTTTTAATCATTATCTACTTAGTTCTTCAACTCGACTCATAATATAAGCCTTTTTACGTTCAAGGAATTCAACCTTTTGAGTGTCATCGGCATTTAAATCGAATTTATTCATTTTAATCTGATTAATCTGATTTTCCAATCTATGATATTCAGATAAGAACTCATCATATCTCGCAGCCTTATTTTCTTGATTCATAATTTAATTTTTTAATAATATAATATTATTAATTAATTAGTACAGAGCTAATACGAAAACAACTGTCATGATTATAACGTATAGTATGTTGGATATGTCTATTTTTTTATTTTTCATTCCGATAAATAGAACCCATTATCTGAAGAGCATAAAAAATCCCTCTGAATTAGAGGGATTTAATAATAATATAATAATTTGTTAATAATTAATTTCCTTTACACCGTAACTGTAGTACATCCTGAGTCAATACATCTTTGTATTTGATAAGTTCTTTCCTTTCGTACACCCACACCAGGCATTTCATTGAAATATTTAGGACATTCTTTACAGTCGATATCATTCACGGGTGTTCTATCTAATGGTTTTTTATCTAACATTTGACCTTTACACATTCCGTCAGGTATACATATACCTAAACAGTTAGCCAATCCACATGCGTCATTCTTATGTTTCTCAAAACATGATATTGATTTCTTACAACCAACTGTAACCTTATCAGTGGGTGCCAAATTTTTTGTTTCGTCCGCACCTACACCAGGTTTGTTCTTAATCGGTTCTTTTTTCTTACAACTACATTTTATAGGTGCTAAACATGGGTCTTGACCTTCCATCAATTTAGCCAATGTTTTTGGTCCAACAAGACCATCCATAGTTATACCAACTGATTTTTGGAATTCACGAACAGCTTTAGCTGTTTCGGTGTTAAATTTACCGTCACATTTTGTGTGGTCCTTATCACACCCAACTTTCATTCCTCCACCGAAATTCTCTTTATTAAATCCACATTTAGCCAATGCGTTTTGTATAAGTTTTACATCCTCACCGGCATTACCTTTACCTAATACTTTTGTTTTACACTGTATAGGACAAAGTAGGCTTTGAGACGATTGTTCATTAAGAACACGTTTAATGATGTTCTCCAAATCTGATTCCGTTAATTTTATTTTCTTTTTCATAATATTGTTTTTATTTTTATAACTTATTAATAAATATATTTAAATACCGTTTAAGTTCTCAGTTTTATGAACTATTGATTCGTGGTCAATAAACCCTAACCCTTTTGGTGTTGGGAATTTATTAATCGGGGTAGCAACACAAAATAGTGGATTTAAAGTTACCGTGACTGGCTGATATTTTCTTAAAACTATCATCGACTTTCCTCCTCCATTCTTTTTCGTTACCGGTGCAACTAATATTAAATAATCAATATTATTTTCCATAATATATACACCGTTACGAGAATAAACTCGGATACCACCTTTTTTCTTACTATTAAGAATCTCAGGATTTATTTTATCACAACTGGTCTCTTCGACAGAGTTTAAAGAATTTACCGTTTTTATTTGTATCTTATAAACCTTACCATCTTTAGACATAATAGCATCGACACCAAGTTTAGTATCAATAGGACTACCTTCCGATGCCATGTAATTTAATTCATAACCGAACTTCTCCATTTCACTCACAGCGAATATTTCATTTTCAGTTCCCGTTGAGGTGTTCTTTCTATTATTTAAAACATAATCATCAAACCTACCTTCCAAATATTTTGTATAGTAATATTCAGGGTTGGATAACATTTTATTAGATAACTCTAACATAAATGAACCATTACCATCATTTAGGTCATTAAGACGTTTACAAATACATTCACCCTCACCAATTAAAATATCAGTAATCAATACAGATAAATCACTATAATTAGTATTTAATTTATTTATCGGGACCCAATCATTATTATCATCATACACCATTTTAATATTCATAAGACTATCAACTTTCTTATCAGAATAATTAAAGTAGGTTTTTAATACATCAGCATCTTTTTTAAACTGTTCAGATTCGGGGTCGAGTACTTTCCTAACATCTTTCAACATTAAGTCTATAGGCTTTTGAAATGTATTACGAGTTCGAGGGGTGTTTAATTTCTTCTTAAAGTTATCGATACAACTTTGTTTTAAACAATTCTCTTTGAACTGACTATTTGTGATTATTACATCCATAATTTATATCATATCTTATTTATTAAAACTTATGTCCAGAGGTTACATCACCAGTCGAAGTTGCCGGCGAGAGGTATCGATTAATAGTAATAGAAGTAAAAGGAAAAGGAACATATTTCCATAAAGCATAAATCTTCTCCTCCATCTTTATAATAGAAGAATGTTCACCACCCATCTCCTTCCAAACGTTGTAGTTAATTAAAATATCCAAAACGACCATATGACATTGTTCATGACCATCATTACACATCTTACTTAAAAAATCCCAACCATCGGCTCTGTCATATACTTTAACACTATATTCCTCCATAAGACCATTATCCTTATATAAAGAATTTATTAACTTCTCAACAAACATCTTAATGTTATCTTTCTCACTACCCATTATAAATTTTTTGTTCTATCTTCCCACCTCTTAAGTTCTTCATGACTCTCACTAATGTATCTTATAATATTCACATTGGCGGGATAAGGTAAGTACTTCAGAATACCTTTAAGTTTATCTTCCATATCTTGAACGGCAAAATAACCCTCACCTGTATTACGATAAACCTCATTATCCATTAAAACATGGAGGTTAACATCAGGATGGAGTCGTTTAATTTCTTTGTCATCATAATTAACAATCTCAACCTTATAGTCTTGTATAAAACCAGGGTAGGTATCCTTATACAATCCATCAATAAACTTATATACCATCTCAGGGGTTATTTGATTACTATCCATCATATCCTATGACTTACTTAACTTAACTTTACAATACCCTTCTACACCCTTTATTTTTCCTGTAGCGTCGGTGTGAATAACATTATCCCCTCTACTCATCTTTGTTGTTATATATTTAGACTTTTGTGGGTCCAATGTAAATTGTTTATCCGTATTATCCACAGCGGATATCCCACCCTTCTTGGATGTCCATATCTTTTTAATCGACACGGGACCACTATAAGCTGGTATATTCCACTTCGTACAATAAACCGTAGGCTTATATGAAGTATCCCCTATAGTAAGATGACCCTTACCATTTGTACCTATTTTTATACCATTTATATCAGCATATTCATTAAGAACTTTTTCAATAAGACTTATTAATTTCGACTCAGTTAACTTGATTACTTTCTTCATAATGTACTATTGTTTTATTATAAATATAATAGTTACCTATATTCCCAAATTTTTCCAGAAATTTTGTTTTGACATTTGGACCCCTAATCATATAAGGGGGTCCCTTTTAGAAACACAGGTAACACTTACTCCCATACATAGAACAAGGGTAATCCTTTCCAATGAGATAAACTAACAACTCTGTAACTTACAACTTTGTAACTTACCCATTTTTCCCAAAAAATTTTATAAACATTTTTACAACAAAAACAGTACACATTTTAATTAGGGGATTGAACCCCCTTTTGGACCCCAAAAACCCCCCAGGGGGAGGGGGGATACGGGACCCCTATAGGAGGGGGGGACCCTATAAGGGGGGGTATATAGGGTATTTTGACCCTACCCCCTCCGTATGGACATATCACAGTAGACCTCATCTATGGGGGTGGTGTCAGAACAAGTTAACATACAAGTATATGGGGGGAAAGTTATTAACAGTCATTGTGTCATGTTCATAACTTTATGGTGTGGGGTTTGGCAGTGTCAGATATTATTCGTATCTTTGTACTGATGCCCTAAAGTTTAGGGTGTGACATTATAGGGGGACATATTGTCAGTACAATTATTTGGTGGTCTCATTTATTATATGTATCTTTGTGTTGGTGCCCTTCCCTGAGGGAGGGAGGAGAGTATAAGGCAGGTTGGAGTCTACTCTCTCAGCTTGTTCCACCAACCATTACAAAGATAAGGATAAAAAAGTTCTTATACAAGTTGTGTATTAAAAAAGATTGTTGTATCTTTGTGTTGGTGCTCTGGAGTGTAGGGGATTTATTATACATACTTCCCACCCTACTACCACCCTAAAGGTACCACTTTTTTTGTTAAGAAACAATATAAATAAGGGAATGTTATCTGCACAGACTTAAATGTTATCCGCACCCTTGGTATGTTTGTCCACAGTGTCCATCCCTATGTCAATAAACATTCTTCTTATATCGTGGTAGTTGGACTCATCCAATTGGTAGTATCTATTTAGGAATGTTAGTACGTGGGATAACTCAGCGTCCACAATTATATATTGATTTGTAGATAGGGGTTTCTTACTCCATCCCCTCTTAGCAGGTTCAAACCATATAATACCATCTCCCACCGTTGAGGTGAATACTACCTTGATACCATTCATGTCTTCTTCTACCCTTGGGGTGAAACTCTCCTCTATGAATTCTCTGATTTCTTCCATACCCTTAAATATATAACCCTTCCCTTAGTTGTGAACACCATATGTTAATAAGTTTTAATTAAGGGGCACAGTTAATCCCCCATTAAAATTGTTAATAACTTTTTATAAATTACCTCTGACAGTGTGTCAGGGGATATTTTGTTAATAACTTTATCCCATTTTATTAGGATTTGTCAGAATGTCAGTTAGACGTTAGGGACAGCACAATCCCTTTCCCCACTTTCTACCACCATTCTGTAGTAGTGTAAAACAAGAAAATCCTTTATTTCACCGATGAAATCGACAATAAATCCCTGTTTAGGGGTTAATAGAAGGTATTAATTTACTAGGTATATATTCTAGCAAATAATAGAGGTTAATTCCCTATAGCGGGGGAGACGTAGTCTTAAGGGATTAAATAAGTAAACCTCAACGTATCTGTAGGACTACTTTTTTAAAACCATGACAAAATGACCTCAAAGAATAAGGTCTTTAATGACTTACAAAAGTGGGAGAAAGTGGTAGAAGTATTGTTAATTAACCCTATGGGTTATTGTTTATATACTATAGTATTCTTTCTCTTATAGTATAATGTTTTCATATACATACATATACCCTTTAGGGTACAATACTATGTGTATATTGTTTAGTTATACCCTTACAGGTATATTAGTATAAGTCTTTAGATGACCTTCTTCAGGGAAATAGGGGAATGGATTTATTTCAGACACTGAAAGTGAACGATAGTGAACGTCCCTTTAGGGTGAGGGGGATGGAATTAATTCATTACCTTTATTTCCTTTCTCTATAAAATAACTTATATTGTATGTATGTTTAAATTTAATTATAAAGTTGGTAGAGCAATACCTCTTAGGGAGTGTCAGATAATATTGAAGGATTTGTATAAACAATCTGAGAAGTTCACTATTACTGATGCCTTTGGTGATGTCTCCCTTTCTGTTTATGAAACCCCTTATGAAGATGTGGAGGATTGTGATGGTAAGAGACTCATGGATTATAGAATTAAAGAGTTAGAGAAGTCCTTAGGTGTTAAGTTTAATAGAGATAGGTTTATCATTAAGTATACAGGTGACCGTCTCGAAATGGAACCTCATTATGATGGGAGTTATACTACCACCCTTATTTATTTAAATAATAACTTTAGAGGTGGCTCTACTAACTTCCCTCTCGCTCGTTTAGAACATGTACCTCAGAAATATAAGCCAGGTCATTACATACATTATAACTCTAACCACATCTTGGCTTATCATGGTGGGATGCCAGTTACTGAAGGAACTAAAACTGTTATAGTACTTAGAAGTATGAAGATAACCCCGTGGACTATGTTAACCATATTACCGTGGCGTTTATTTAGAGATGTATTCTTCGAAAGATTTATACTTGATTGGGTTGTAAAGAAATTCTTTACGTGTGTTAACTGTAAAAGAATTAAGAAATAATGATGTTAGTAGGATTGGTAGGTTGCTCTGTAGTCTATATTGGTTATAGTATAAAAGAAAGATTTGAAGGTAGACATAAATGGTAAGATATGAAAAATAATGTATTAGTACTTGGTGATGGACTCTTGGGTCGTGAATTGATTAATCAGACTAATTGGGATTATGTTTCCCGTAGTAAGGATGGTTTTGATGTTAACCACCTCGATGAGTTTATATTATCTAATTATGATATTGTTATTAACTGTATCGCTCATACCGATACTTACTCAGAGGATAAGGAGGACCATTGGAATGTTAACTATAAGTTTGTTGATAGATTAATTAACTACTGTAACGATAATAAGATTAAACTAATTCATATTTCTACTGATTATGTTTATTCTAATTCCATTCCCTTCGCCAGTGAGAATGATGTCCCTGTTCACCACAATAGTTGGTACGGTTATACTAAGTTATTATCTGACGGTCTTATTCAGTTAAGGTCTGAGGATTATCTTCTTATACGTTGTTCCCATAAACCCTCTCCTTTTGTTTATGATTCCGCTTGGATTGATTATGTCGGTAACTTCGATTATGTGGATACTATCGCCACTCTCATTATTGATTGTATTAATAAAGATTTGTCAGGTGTGTATAACGTAGGTACAGACGTTAAGACGATGTTTGACTTAGCTAATGAGACTAATGTTGTTGAATCCTCTTTTACTCCCTCACACGTCCCTAATAATCTTTCTATGGACCTAACTAAACTTAAGTCCTTACTCCCTTAATGTATGACAACATTTGCAGTTCCACATGAAGTGATTGATGTATTGTTTGATAAACTTATTTATCCTAAACATCCTGAGCTTACTGATTGGGATATACATGAAGACACTCTTTTATTATTTGTAGACACTAACCTAATTGATTTTACGATGAGTGATGTCATTGAGTTTGAAACTTATATAATGTTGGAAGAAGAATATGATTGTTTCACTTCTGACTACTTTTATGAAATTCTTTCGTCTGAAATCATATCTACCGTTAACCGCTCTTTTGATTTAATTGATAATCATTATAAAATTGAGTTAGTTTTATCTTCTTAAACTATTTATAACCATGAGATATGTTATAAGTGAGTCACAACTTTTTGATTTGGTCGAGAATTTTATGAGTGAACGGATGAAAGGTGGTAAAGTAAATAAAGGCGAAACCACTCAGTTCGGTACAACACGTTGGGACCTTTACGATAAAGATGGTAAATGGATAATGTATTATTATCATACAGGACAACAACACCACGCAGATGGTTCAAAAGCCGAAGATGAATGGACATCAGTATCCATTGATAAAAAATTAGTAACTTTATTTCGTAGAAACTTAAGATTTAGGGAAAGTAAAGTAATGGACCTTATGGCTGATTGGTTTACTAAAACGTTCGGATTAGATGTTGACGATGTTAGTATCACCGAATCTTTCATGTACGGTATTCCTTATCCAAATGATTTAATGTAATCTTTCTGTTAGTGGCTCGCACTTATTCCTCCCAGCCCTCTTCATCTAAACTTCTAATATAATTCCATCTTTCGATTTCATCCTTAATTGAATCTTGCTTAGTGTAGATATATAATTCGCCTTCATCGATAAACCAATCTATTATGTTGGTGTCATTATTTAATGAGTCCTCGTTAAAAAGTTTATCTTCTTTAGGTACCAAACGTATTGTATCATCGTTGTTAACCGTAGGAATATTATCATCACTTTTTATTATCTCTTCAGTATAAGTAATACTTCTATCTTGCATTAAAATTCTTACTACGACTAAACATGAAAGTATTATCGATATTATTGCTAAATTTTTTGATATATTTCCCATATTACCAATTTTTAAATGCGTCCTCAACACTCCATATCCCTGTGTTTGATTGATTAGGGAACGCAGCTTTAAACTTTTTATTAAACTCCATAAATTCTTTTTGTTTCCAAACATATTTTTTCTCACCGAACATAGGTGCGTCGAAATGTGGTGACCCTTCTAAATCAGAATAGGTAAAGATAAAGAAAACATTATTACCTAACATATTTTTCTGAACTTCCATTGCTGGTTTCATATATTTAATTAAGGTATCCGCTCTACCAACACTATATTTGTTATAACCACCTAAATAAGGGTACTTATATGCCATATCATACATCTGAGCATAATAGTAATCAATACCTCCCCAATTAGTCCAATTAGGTACCCAATCACTCGTGGTTGATAACTTAACATTAGGGTCCTTAATAAACTTTTTTACTTTAGGGAATAATGAATCTTTAGTTTGCCATTTTATAAGTGAATCCTTTTTATGTCCAATAATTGTATCATAAGACATAAAATACGCGTTTTCAGTCTCAATCATTAACTCACTGAACTTATGTCCCTTTGGTAATGAATCTTGTATTTGATTAAAATATGTAACGTAAACTTTCCAACTGTCATTACCTTTTATTGTGTCTATCTTTGGTAACCCTTTCTTACCATTCCAATCGTGTTGGTATTCCTCCTTCGCACAGTCAGGATGCATCACTAATTTACCATTCCACCCATTTGTTCTCAAATACTTTATGAATACCTGTAACTCTTTTAATGTGGGACCAGTATTAACCTTATCAAAAGACCCTGGTCCATCCATATTCAATACAAATTTATCAGGATTAATCGAGATAATACTATCAGCGAAACCTAAACTATGATACGATTCATTTTCCCATAATACGTTAACTTTATTTAAAGTAGTACTATCAATTTTATTTTTACTATTATTACACGAAGATATAAAAATTATAGACCACAAAGTAGTAAGTAAAACTATGGAGATTCTTAAAAATATTTGGTGAGTTGTTAATTTATTTTCCTTCATTATCTTTGTTTGAAATTATTGGATTATCAGTAAACTCTTCTATAATAGATTTAACTTCAGGAATATCTTTCCACACAATCGAATGTTCTGACTCAGGAGAGTATTCACCCTTAACCATATAAACAACTATGGTGTCAGGTTCTAAAGTTAAGAACCCATGAGCATACTCATCATGTAAGTAAACTGCGTTCCCTTCATTTACTATTACGTGTTGTGTTTTATTTGTTTCTAAATCATAAGCTATGTCTATAATTGAACCACGAATAACCTTAACGTATTTCTCTTGTGGTGGGTCTGTTTGGTAATGTAAACCTCTAAAGGTATATCTACCATCATTAATTGAAATGGAACATTGTGTCCATTCCTTTCCCATTATGTCTAACTCCATTGGAGTGTAACTACCTCTATTATCTTTAAATGTTTTATGCTCTACTATTATCATCTTTTATTATTCATTTATTATTTTACTTATTTCTACGATTAGTTGTATTGTTGTTTCTATTTGGTTTACCATTTGTCCTTGTTGGTGTACTACGATTAATCACAGGACGACTATTATTAATCACAGGTCTTGTATTGTTGACTCTTGGTCTTGTGTTATTTATTACAGGTCTTGTGTTATTTATTACAGGTCTTGTGTTATTAACTCTTGGTTTAGTAACATTAACTCTTGGTTTAGTAACATTAACTCTTGGTTTAGTTGATTCTATCATTGAAGATTGCCCTATTCTGTCTCGTATAGTCATAGTACTACCTCTTCGACCGTTGATATACGATACATTGTTTCTACCTCGTCTTCCGTACCAATTATTTTGACCGTAATAATTATTCCACCCATAGTTATTCCATCCATAGTTATTCCATCCATTACCATAGTACCCATTATATCCCCATCCGTGGTTATTCCAACCATAGTAGATTCCATATCCCCATCTATCATATCCAAATGGTGACCATCTATGAGGAGAACCCCAAGAATTCCAGCCTGTATAACCCCAAG
>UPTG01001662.1_pt1 | contig 16239 bp, 7 predicted proteins | sample 2160121 | NCBI WGS metagenome assembly UPTG01 (sample SAMN06266255, study PRJEB28933) | marine metagenome | isolation source: Columbia River Estuary | place: USA:Columbia River Estuary, USA | collected 2014-07-27
GGATATCGGATTAGCTCCTTTAGTAGAATTGACATTAGACCACTCAATTACTAAAACAATAATACCTGTTTTAACTGAAGTAGGTGATGGAAGTGATGAGTTTTCAACATCTATAATTGAAGCAGATTTAACATCTTCTAACTTAATGTTTATGACCTCTAGTGGTTATGTTGAATATAATTCTGTATCTAGTTCGGAAGACAGCCCTATTGATTTTGGATCTGATGGTAATGATGCTGGATCATGGAATTCAGGCTTGGCTTTATCTATAGATAAGCAAGATGTTTTAGCTGCCAATGTATTAGTCTTTCATAATAAACCTTCTAACAGTATAGAAATTATCCATACTATTTCTACCCCATTAACTGTAGAGGTATTCAGTATTTTAGGAACTAAACTATTAGATCTTAAAAATGTAACGCAAAGACAAAGCATTCAAGCAAATTCTTTAGCTACAGGAATCTATATTTTAAAAGGTAAATCTAATGGGAAGTCGTTCTCGAAAAAATTCATTATAAACTAAAGAAACAGAGTTCCGACTCTTTTAATACTACAAAATAGGGGTTTTTAAAAAGCCCCTATTTTAATTAAAATCTATTTTCAAAAACAGTTCCCCTTAATTTAAAAAAAGAATATATTGAAAAAGTATTTCGTTTATTTGTTTTTGGTATTCAATACGTCACTTTTATTTGGTCAACAACCAAATATTGTTTTCATTATGACTGATGATCAAAGTTCTATTCCTTTGAGAGATAGTGATAATATAAATCAATCCAGACCTTTTGGTTTTAATGGAGATTCTAAGGTCCACACCCCTATTATTGACAACTTAGCAAGTAACGGAATTGTTTTTAACAATGCTTTTGTTTCTTCCTCTATTTGCAGCCCAAGTAGGTATAGTATTTTAACAGGAAAATACGCAGGAAGGTCTGAAGGCACTAATTTCTTAAACGGCTATCCAATAGGACAACTAAGTCGAGTTGCAAACAATATAGAACTCGAAGAAAATACAAATAATTTACCAAAATTATTACAAGCTGCAGGGTACAATACTGCTTTTATAGGAAAATCTCACATTGTTGATCATGAATTTTTAAATACCTATACACAGGGTAATTATGGTTTCATGGCATACAATCAAACCGATGACCCCTACGCAGAAGCAATTTCTGATGCCATGAAATTTAATCATGATAAGTGGGCCGATAGAATTAAAGATTTTGGATTTGATGTCGTAGATGCCTTTTATCCAGCAAACTTAAGAGAATTAAAAAATGATGACTTAAACGTTCACAACGTTGAGTATAAAAATAAAGCGGTTCTCGATTACATTGAGAATGCTAGTGACGACCCTTTCTTTATTTATTACAGTGAAACGGTACCTCATGGCCCAGCACCCTTTTGGTCGAGTAATAATGATTTTTATGCGGGTTTAGATTCAGATGTTAACATCACAGCCGAAGGTGTTTTAGTACAAGATTATTCGTACTTACCAACACGAGCACAAATAAAAGATGAAATTACTAATTTACCTGGCAAGGATATAAAACAAGCTTGGTTGCGTTGGTTTGACCATGCTGTTGGTGCTGTTGTTAGTAAGTTAGAGGAAACTGGAAAGTTAGACAATACTATCATCGTTATTACTTCGGACCATGGTGATTTCAACAAAGGGAAATCAACAAATTATGATGCAGGGACAAAAGTGCCTTTAATGATGTATTGGCCAGATGGAATTTCAACGCCTTCTACTTATGACGAATTGGTTCAGAATATAGACTTCGCTCCTACTTTTTTAGATCTTGCAGGTGTAGATATTTCTAATTCAGATATGGATGGTGTAAGTTTAAAAGAGGTTATTACTAATAATGCCACAGAACCTGTCCACAATCATTTGTTTTTTGAACTAGGATTTTCTAGAGCGATTAGAACCAAGGACTGGAAATATATCACGGTGCGTTATGATGATGCAACAAATCAAAGAATAGCCAACGGAGATACTTTCAATGGACCAAACGGAACACAAGTACCTCTACCCTTCTACATCCCAAATGTATCTTTAGGAAGTTTAAGTGCAGCTGCGTACCCACTGTATCATGTAAAGGACCAATTATTTGATTTAAATAATGACCCTTATGAAGAAGTCAATCTTTTTGGTCTCAACGATGAAAAAGCAACAGAATTAAGAAATATATTACGTACAGAGCTCCTTACTTTTGAAAATAGACCCTATCAAGAATTTACAGATCTAAACATAGATCTCACAGTTGCTACAGAAAATACTTCGATTTTAGGGAAGGTTTTAGCGGGATATCAAGGGTGGTTCAACACGTCTACAGATGGAGCAGATTTAAATTGGAAACATTATCAAACTAGCATAAATGGCGTTAAAAAATTTGAACCTGGCTTTGCCACTTTAGATTATTGGCCCGATATGAGTGAAGCAGATGCCGATGAAAAATACATCACCCCTTTTACACATAAAGATGAAACTGCAGCGCATGTTTTTTCATCCACAAACATGAAAACAGTCAATCGTCATTTTAAATGGATGAATGATTATGGAATCGATGGGGTTTTCTTTCAACAATTTGCATCAGGCCTTAAACCAAATGCACCTAAATTAAAAGCAAACGACAATCTTGTTTTTGACAATATCATAGCAGCTGCTCAAGCAAATAACAACAGACTCGTCAGTGTTATGTATGATTTATCGGGATCTAACGCCACATCAACAATGGTTGAAGACGTGAAATTACATTGGGAATCTCTTGTTTCTAGACATGGAGTGAACGATAATTCAAACAATCATTTATTAACCTATAACCAAAAGCCCGTAGTTGCACTTTGGGGCGTAGGTTTTAATCGTACAGATAATTATGATTTAGATGATGTGCAAGAATTGATTAACTATTTTAAGAACGATGCCACTTATGGTGGCTGTTCCGTTTTATTAGGTGTACCAAGAAGCTGGAGAACCTTAAACAGTGATGCCGTTAATGACACTCAATTACACACCGTTATCAGATCTGCTGATATTGTACATCCTTGGACACCTGGAAGGTATAGTAATATTAGTGGTATCGATAGCCACAAGAATATTATAATTGCAGATAAAGCATGGTGTGATGCAGAAGACTTGTTGTATATGCCGGTTGTTTTTCCCGGTTTTAGCTGGCAGAATCTAAAGAAAAGCCAAGGCACGTTTTCTAGCCTTAACAGTATTCCAAGGTTAAAAGGAGATTTTTTATGGAGACAATTATACAATGCCGTAGATGCCGGCGCTCAAACGCTTTATGTTGCAATGTTTGATGAAATGGATGAAGGGACTTGTATTTTTAAAGTTGATAATAACCCGCCGTCAAGTGAATTTACTCAATTTACAAACTATGAAGGTTTGCCTAGTGACTATTATTTATGGCTTACAGGCAAAGGTGGTGAAGCTTTGAGAGGGGAAATAGCACTTACCATTAATCAACCCATTTATCAAAACTTACCAGAAATCACTGATTATTACGTAGATGAATTTGGAGATGATACTAATACAGGAACAAGCCCAGGAACTGCGGTTTCAACTAATCATAATGCTTACGCTTTAGCAAACGATGGAAATACAATTAATATATCGGGTACTGTAATCCATAATTCTAAAATTTCGGTTCAAAAGAGCCTGAGTTTCTTGGGTACAAACAATGCCATCATTTCACCAGATGAAAATAAAGTAGGTACAGACCGTTTATTTCATATTAGTAGTCCAGATTTGAATGTTTCTTTTTCAGATCTTACTTTTAAAGGAAACAAAGAGTCATCCATTAATGGGGGAGCCATAAATATGAATGCAAATTCTAATTTAACGTTTACCAATAGTGTTTTTGATGATAATTCTACGGGGGGCATTGACAAAGCTGGTGGAGGTTTGTTTTTTAGTGAAGGAAATGTCACTATTATAAACTCCATTTTTAAAAATAATTTATCGCGAGGAAATGGAGGGGCTATTAGTGGTTCTGGCGATGGAACTTTAATCATAACAGGGTCTTTATTCATAAATAATACCGCTGCAAATATTAATAAAACAGACGGAAATGGAGACAGAGCTAATGGTGGTGCTATCAATGTTTTTGGAAATGGTCGAGAAGTCATAATGTCTGAAAATACATTTTATAATAACGAAGCAACGTTTCAAGGCGGCGGTTTGTTTTTTGGAGGTTTAAATGTGACTAGCAGTTTAGAAAACATCACTGTTTTTGAAAACAAAGTTTCCTTAACATCTTCAGAAGCAGGAAGAGCTGGTGGAATTAGAATTGAAGGAGATAGAACTTTCGAGATTAAAAACTCATTGATTTATGACAATCGTTTAGGAGATACCGAAAACCAAGAATCTGATGTAAATATTGCTTCAGTAGTTGAATTAAACTTGATAAATTCATTGTCTGGTAGTTCTGAAGGTTTAGGATCCGCTGATACATATGGCTCCTCAAAAATAGACGCCGTTTTGACCTCTTCGAATTTACGTTTTAATGAAATATCTGGTAAAGTAGAATATGATGAAGCACCAAATGGAGATGACACCCCTATAGATTTTGGGGATGATGGGAATGATGCTGGAGCTTGGAACTCAATGTTGGTATTATCTGTTGACGACACTCAAGTTTCTAATGATAACTTTGAAGTTCATTTTTATAATTTGACCAAAAGTATAAAGGTATTCTCCTCGAACAATTTACCATTAGATATAAAAATTTATACGATTCATGGAGCGAAGGTGTTAGAGAAAAATTATAATAACCCTAGGGAACTTATAAATATCGCGCACTTAAAACCAGGTGTTTATATTATAAACGTAATGGAAAACGGCATCCGTTTTTCAAGAAAGTTTATTCTTTATTAATTCAAAATCAATGTAAAAATGTTTAAAAAAAACCTCCTCATTTTCTTTGTAAGTTTAGTTTATATTAGTGCGTTTTCTCAAGATGATGTAACCGTTGAAAGTGAAATTATAGATATAAACAAGCAACCTCTCGCCTTTACATCGATTAGTATTATGTCTAAATCTATCGGAACTATTAGTAATGAAGAAGGTCGTTTTTCTTTAAGATTAACGAAAGAAAATTTAAACGATACGATCACGATTTCTACGCTTGGGTTTAAATCTTTTAAAATAATGGTTCAAGATTTTATAGATCAAAAGATTGAAATTGTCACGCTTGAAGAAGACTTGGTGTCCCTTGATGAAATAGTCATACAAGATCCTTCTTCTTATGTGAAATCTGCATTAAAAAAACTAAAAGAAACTACTTATAGTAAAGGGCATCAATTAAATATGTTATACCGTAGATTTTCTAATGAAAATAATGTGTCAAGATTTTTAGTAGAACATTATGTAAAAGTATATGACAACGGCCCAACGTCCAGAGAATTTGGACCCATAGAAATTGTAGAAGCTAGGAAGTCTAACGATTATAGGTTTGCAAAAAAGAAACAGAAATTTCATGCAATTAAAATGATTGCTAAACAAAACCCACTAAGAATCAGAATTAATTCCAAAAATTATAAATGGAAAATTGTAGATGACACTTCATACGATGGTGAAGATGTGATTGTTTTGGAAGGAACAGATAAAAACAAAAAAAGTAAATGGATCAAATTATACATTGGTTCTGATACTAGCAACATCTATAGATTAGAAAAATCTGACTTAAATGCTGTATATATTTATAAAAAAAACAAAGACGGAACGATGGTGTTAAGCTATCATAATAGAGAATATGTGTTTAGGGAAAAGGTAACAGCACAAACAAAAAGATTACTTAAATTAAAAGAAGATGAAATTAAACTGTCTTACAGACATGAAGCTATTGTTTTAGGCATTGAAACCGACAGAAAAAAAATAAGGGTCAGTGAAAATATAAAACCTGGAAAAGATATTGGGGATTACAATCTAAAATACGATTCAGAATTTTGGAAATCTGTCAGCCTACCCCCCGATTCTAAATTTTATAAAGAAAGTTCCAAGCAATTAGAAAATATATATGGAATTTCTATAGAAACCCAATTTAAAAGAGTCAAAAATTAAATACAATTACCCCTACAAAGAAACTTACAGTTAAAAACACCCCTATTTTTCAATAATTGTAACAGGTTAAGTGAAAATTAATATAAAATTAATAAAAACACATTCATTTGTAAAGGTTATCAAATAGGTCATTCAATTGGGTCAAATTGATCACTTAAAAAATTAAACAATCAAACTTAAAATATGGAAAAAATAAAAATTATTTTATTACTTACAATTTTTCCTCTTATTGTTTTTTCTCAAGAAAACACCATCCAAGGAACGATTACAAATATCATTGGAGAACCTATTCCGGGAGTGACCATTCTGTTAGAAGGAACACAAACTGGATCTTCCTCAGATTTTGATGGTAACTACACCATAAACACACAAAATAAAACGGAAGGTGTTTTAGTCTTTAGTTATGTAGGCTTCACTACTGTAAAAATTAGTTTTGTTAAAGACAGCAAAATAATCAATACCGTACTTGAAGAATCAACAGAAGAATTGGATGAGATTGTCATTACAGCACTAGGTATAAAGCGCGATAAAAAATCACTTTCTTATTCTACCCAATCCGTAGATTCAGAAGATATGAAAGAAGCTCGATCTACAAACTTTTTAAATGCTCTAGCAGGAAAAGCTGCAGGCGTTCAAGTAGTTAGCTCCTCTACTCCAACCGGATCAACACGCGTTATTATTAGAGGTCTTACTTCTATTACAGGTGATAACCAACCTTTATACATTGTGGATGGAATACCACTTGACAGCTCACCAGGAGATGGTGGAGTTTCCGTTTGGAATGGCGGCGATGATATCGATTTCGGAAGTCCTATCTCTACAATAAATCCGGACGATATAGAGTCTATTCAAGTTTTAAAAGGCGCAAATGCATCAGCACTTTATGGCTCAAGAGCGTCAAACGGTGTTATTATTATTACCACTAAAAAAGCCAAAAACAGTAAAGGGAAAATTAAAGTAAATATAAATTCGAATTTTTCTGTAATCTCAAATAGAGAATATCCTTACTATCAGTACGTCTATGGTGCAGGAGATAATGCTAGATTAACACCAAATGTTGGAAAATTAGATCAAACTACAGGGCTTCCTCTTGTTGGAGCGTTTAGAAGAGCATATGGAATGCCTTTTTTAGGACAACAAATTTTAGATTATAACGGAGAAGTTGGTACGTATAAACCCAATGTTAATAATGTTAAAGAACTCTATAAAGTAGGAACAGTGGCTACGAATACGTTATCATTTAGTAGAGCGACAGAAAAAAATACATTTCGTTTTTCATATTCTAGCACCTTAGGAGATCATGTGATTGACAGAACGGAAAGAGTCAATAGAAATAATGTTGCGCTACGTTTCTCTCAAGAAATTTCTGACAAACTAAAAGTGAATACCAGTTTAATTTATGTGAATCAAAGAGTAGACAACAGAATGTATAGAAATGGGAGTGAAAGAAATCCTGCCAACAACTATATGTACATCTTACCTAACATGTCTAAAGAAAATTTATTTCCCTATAAAGACGAAGACAACAATGCTTTTAATTACGAGGGGCCTTTTAATAACCCCTACTGGAATATATACGAAAACACAAATCAAGATATCACAAATAGAATTGTTGCTAATGTGACTTTAAAATGGGACATTTTAAAAGGCTTAAGCCTCAAAACAAGAATAAATGGAGTTGCCAATGATGTAGATCGATTTGAATTTAACAATATGGGAGCCGCTTATGATCCAAATGGATTATACAGAGAAATTGCTGTTAAAAGAGAAAATAGGAATTATGAAGCGATATTAAATTACACCAAAAAAATTAACAATATTTCAATTGTATCCCTTGTAGGTGCGAATAGATTCGATTTAAGAACCTCTGGAACACGAAAAACTGCAATTTCACTTTTACAAAGAAATATCATGAATTTATCTAATGGTGATGAATTTTCTCCTACAGTATATCTTCCAAATAATAAAACAATAAACTCTGTTTTTGGTTCTGTATCTGCAGGTGTTAATGACACCTATTTTATTGATATAACTGGAAGAAATGATTGGTCGTCTACACTGCCTTCAAACAACAATTCTTATTTTTATCCATCAATAGGTGGTACTACAATCTTTACCAAATTCTTACCTATAAATAACATCTTAACATTTGGTAAAATAAGAGCTTCATACGCTCAAGTAGGAAATGATACATCGTTTGACAGAATTATCAATAATTATATTGAAGGTGGAAACTACAACAACACACAATGGTTGGCACTACAAAATCAACGAAAAAATTTAGAATTAAAACCAGAACTAACATCCTCTACAGAATTTGGAATTGAAACTAAGTTGTTTAACAATAGAATTAGTTTAGATGCTACCTATTATAGGTCATCCACAAACAATCAAATTGTCCCAGTACAAGTAACTCCTACATCAGGTTTTATTTCAAAAATTATCAATGCTGGAGAAATTCAAAATAAAGGGTTGGAATTGTTTCTATCAGCAAAAATATTAACCAACCAATTTAAATGGGATACCAGTATAAATTGGTCCAAAAATGAATCTTTAGTTGTGTCTCTAGCCGATGGTGTGGATCGCTTATTGCTAAGAAATTTCTTCAATGTTGGAGTCTATGCTGAAGTCGGAGAGACCTTTGGTAACATTAGAGGGAACGCACAAGCAAAGGACCCCGTATCTGGAACGCCTTTAGTTTTACCTAATGGACGTGTACGTTGGGATGAAGACCAATATTTAGGAAATGCACAAGCAGACTGGATTGGAAGTCTAAGGAACACTTTTTCCTACAAAGGATTTAATTTAAACTTTTTGATTGATGTAAAAATGGGTGGAGAGTTATTTTCTGCCACAATGATCAAGGCAGTAAATCATGGAATGCATGCAGAATCTTTACAAGGAAGAGAAGAGTATTTACTTTCGTCGCTCATCTTAGGAGAAAACAATAATGAAAGACAAGGGGTTGGATTATTTGGTAATAATTATGCAGATGCTGAAAGAGCCAAAGGGGTTATCTATAAAGGAGCCGCTTTAGGAGTGGAAGATGAGGACGGTAATTGGGTTGCTGAAAGAGATGAGGATGGTAATATTGTGTATTCTCAAAGATGGCTAAGCCCACAGCTCTATGGTTATGATGGTGTTCAAGATCAAGGAAGATTTGTTTACGACGCTTCTTATGTAAAATTAAGAGAAATTGTTTTTGGATATACCTTTCCTCCAAGAATGATTAAAAAATTAAAAGGAGTAAAAAACCTTAAACTTTCAGTTGTTGGAAGAGATTTATGGACGATTTATAGAAATACACCTCAAGGAATCGATCCAGAGGCAGGAACAACGTCAGGTAATGGACAAGGGATAGAGTTTGGCTCTTTTTTACCTACAAGAACCCTTGGTGTTAATTTAAAAATAGTATTTTAATTATGGAAAATATGAAGAAGAAAAAGAGATACGTTAGCTTAAAATTATCTGTGTTCATGATTTTATTTTCAACGTCTTGTACAAAAGATTTTGAGGAAATCAATACCAATGAGTATATATTTAATGAAGCATCACCAAGTGCTCTTTTTACTGGAGTTGTAAAAAACACTTTAGACCTCGTTGGTGGTACTATGAACGATCAATTATACAACACTTACGCTAGTTTCTATGGTGGTAAAGGAGGGCAGTTCAATCGTTATTTTTATACAGAACAAGCACTGGACCAATACTGGAAGAAATTTTATGTGAATATTCTTAAAAACAATCAAGATATCATTGATAGTTATTCTGGTGATTCTAATTTTAGCAATAGAGTCTCTATTGCTAAAATATGGAAGAGTTACGTGTATTCAATTTTAGTGTCTACATTTGGACCCGTACCTTATCAAGAGGCTTTACAGGGAGAAAATGCAGCTGCTTATGATTCTGAAGAATTTATTTATACAGATATTTTAGCTGAATTAAAAACTGCTTTTGAGAATATAGATGTTTCTGGAGACACGTTAGCACAAGATCCTATATTTGATGGAGACCTAAATAAATGGAAAAAATTCGCCAATTCACTTCGCTTAAAAATTGCACTTAGAATTTCAGAAGGGTTCCCAGTTTTAGCACAACAACACGGATCAGATGTGATGGCAAATGAAGGAAGCTTAATTAGTTCAAATGCAGAAAACGTTGTCATGAAATGGGGTGTAGAACAAGAAAATTGGTCATTTAACTATTCAAGATACATTTTTATAGAAGCTAATGACGATGTTGTTCCTTATATGAATTTACATTTTCTTTTAAATCTAAAAACGTATAAAGATCCAAGACTTTTTAAACTAGTAGAACCCTCTAGCGATCCAATAACCCTTACAGATGTTGTTTTTAGATCTGGATCAACCACAGAACAAATTACAGTAGAATATGAATTACCCTATTTTGGAAGGCCTTTGGGTGGAAATGCAGGCGTAGAAGGTTGGGATCTAAATCAAAATGACAATATATTAAACGGATTAGCAAACAGAAGGTTTAGCAGACCTAAATTAGATGTATTTATGGCTCAAGATATGGGGTATAATGTAATTACCTATGCCGAAATAAACTTCATCAAAGCAGAAGCAAAGGAAAAAGGTTGGGGTGGATCTAAATCTACTGAACAGTACTACTATGACGGAATAGAGGCTTCGTTTCAACAATATGGCGCCACTGGAGTCGCTGAGTATAAAAATAGAGATGGAATACAATGGGGAACCTCTAGTGTAGGAGACAGAGGCTTGTTTGGCCTTGTTACAAGCGGTATTTCAAATGACGCTTTAGACAAAATCACAAGACAACGATGGCTCGCTAGCTATAACCAAGGTCATGATATTTGGTGCATGCAAAAAAGAACGAGAGCATTACCATTGATCGATCAATTTGCTCCTGATGGCGCGACAGGTCTTGATTACGCGCCTTTACCAGAAAGAATGGTTTACCCTCCTTTAAGTGAAGGTGGTCTAAACAATGCTGCATACCAAGACGCAATTCTAAATATGGGTGGAAATACGCTTTACAACACCCTACAAATGAATAAGTCAGAAGGTTATTCCCCAATTCAATGGGAAGATAGAGATCCTGAACTTAACCAAGATTTTGGAACACATTTTTATGGGGATTCTGAAGATGATTTAATTGCTCAAGGCATAGACTACACAATAATTTAAGATTTATAAAATGAAAAAACTTAGCTATTTATTTTTAATGACATTATTTTTAATTTCATTTTCATGTACTGAAGATGATGTAGTAACGGGTGAAGGTGGCATCTTAGACTATACCATTCCGAATGTCCCAGTAACTTCAGATTATATTGTAGGTGCACAGTATTCAACTTTTGGAAGAAGAAGTACCGTTCCTGAAGAACCAAGCATTGGAATTTACAACGGAAATATTGCTGATTCATTAGTATACAAAGAACATGTAACTCAGGCACAAACTGCAGGAATAGATTTTTTCATTTTTAGATATCGCTCCGCAAATAATCAAAACCAAAATAATGCCGACACAAGATTCATTGATGGTTTACAGGCTGCCTCCAATGCACATGACGTAAATTTTGCACTTTCCTATAATTTTGGAAATATGGGCTTAGGTAACAGCAATCGTATTGAAGACAGAGGCTTAGTACAACAATTTATTGATGATTTTAAATTAATGATTCCTTATTTTGACCAGCCTAACTACATGAAAATAGATGGTAAAAATATAGTTTACTTATTTAATAGCCACAACCTTTACGCTAACGACAATGCTGCTTTATATCAGCAAATGAGAGCTGAATTATTAGATCTTAATGTTGAACTCTATTTAATAGGAATGCAAAATGAATGGACTCCAACTTTAAGATTTGACTTTAGATTTATAGGCGGAGTAGATGCTGTGACTCATAACACCTATGCTACTATTAATGTGAATTTAAATGATAGAATCGTAAATTTCAATAAATTCGTAGATATCGCTTGGGAATACCATAGAGATACTTGGTTAAACTATAATATCGAATATATTCCCACAATTTCACCTTCATTAAATTTAAAAATAATTAATTCCGGAAGTAATATACATGTATTTGAAAAAAATGAAAATTGGTTTAGAGGTTTTTCTAATCTAGCAAGAAGAGTTTCTGGCGCTAGTAAAATTGTTCTTGTCGATTCTTTTAATGATTGGAATAGAGGAACTCAATTAGAATCCGCAGACACTTATGGAGAAGATTTCCTTCAAATTTTAAAAGAAGAATTCAAGGTAAATTAATATGAAAAAAGGGCTAATTCTATTTATTACTTTTTTTAGTATTTTACTTTTAAACAGCTGTAAAAGCAATACAATTAGTGATCCCCTCACTAAAAAAAGTCTTCCACAAATTAATAACTCCATTGAAGGAAAAATCTTAGCGGGCTATCAAGGATGGTTTAATGCTGAGGGGGATGGTTCAAAATTAAACTGGAAACACTATGGCAATAACGCTAAGTTTTATCCAGGAAGTGCTTCGGTAGATTTTTGGCCAGAAATGGGTGAAATTCAGAAAAGCAATCAATACAAAACAACATTTAAGTATAAAGATGGTAAACCTGCTTTTGTTTTTAGTTCTGCAGATTATGAAACCGTAAATAGCCATTTTAAATGGATGAAAGACTATGGAATAGATGGTGTTTTTGCACAGCGCTTTGTGGTGGGCTTAACAAGAGGTAAAAAAAGAAGTGACAATTACAATACCGTTTTTGACAACTGTTTTAAAGCTGCAAAAAACAACAACAGAGTACTGAGTCTAATGTACGATCTTTCAGGGACTACCAGTGCTAATATTGTAGAAACCACTATAAAGGATTGGAAAAAACTCGTTAAAAAACACAAGTTAAACGACCCTACAAACCCGAATGTTTTAACTTATAAAGGCAAAACCGTGGTTTCTCTTTGGGGCGTTGGTTTTATAAATAGAAAATACAGTTTAGAAAATATCAAACAGCTAATTGATTTCTTTAAAAACGATCCAAAATATGGGAATTGCGTTGTGCTTTTAGGGGTTCCAACGGGATGGAGAACGTTAGACCGAGATGCCGTTAAGGATCCTAAATTACACGAAGTAATTAAGATGGCAGATATTGTGCATCCATGGACTCCTGGAAGATATCATAACTTAGAATCCGCAGATCAACACAAAGAAAACTATACGGTAAAAGATCAGCAATGGTGTACCAAAAATGGTTTGATGTATATGCCGGTTGTTTTTCCAGGTTTTAGTTGGGCAAACATGAAAAACGACATGACAATTTTCAATCAAATACCACGCTTAAAAGGGGATTTCTTGTGGCGGCAATTTTATAACGCCATTTCTTCTGATGCCAAAACAATTTACGTTGCCATGTTTGATGAAATTGATGAAGGTACTTGTATTTTTAAAGTTGATAACAATCCCCCTGTAGGAGAAAGTCAATTTCTAAACTATGAAGGACTCCCATCGGATTATTATTTATGGCAAACAGGGCAAGCTACCAGAATGTTGCGTAAAGAAATTCCTCTAACAAAAGAGCAGCCCATTTATCCTTACGTAAAATAATTCCACAGTTGATGAATTTAAAGACCTTTATACCAAGAATAGAATTTATTATTTATATAAAAATAGTAATGGTTTCTTTGCTCTTATTTTCATGTAACTCAATGAAAAGCACCCCAAAAAACAATGACAATGTAAACTATGTAGATCCACAAATTGGAGGCGTTGCGCCTTTTTTACAACCGACACGAACACGTATACATTTGCCAAATTCTATGGTACGAATGTATCCAGAAAGAAAAGATTATAGAGACGATCAAATCACTTCTTTTCCATTAACAACAAGAAAGCACCGGTCTGATTTACTTTTTAATATCATGCCAGTTTCAGGAGTGATAAATGAAGCCGACAAACCGATTTCAGCTTGGGATCAAGAGTTAGAAATTGCACACCCTCACTACTACTCTACTTGGCTAGAAGATTATAATATTATTATAGAATTTACACCCGCAGCGCAAGCAGGTATCTTTAAATTTACCTATCAAAATAAGGATACTAGAAAATTATATCTAAGCGATTTATCGGGGGGTGATTGGCAATTAAATGAAGATGGATCTCTTACAGGGACAGAATCGTTTGAAGGAATGTTGGCCTATGTATATGCCGTAACAGACAAAAAAGGAACGTTTACATCTATAACTACTACAGAAAATACTCTCAACTCTTGGATGACTTGGACCGATACAAACATCAATCAAGTTCAATTTAAATATGGCATCTCATTTATAAGTATTGAGCAAGCAAAGAAAAATTTAGAAAGAGAAATTCCAGACTTCAATTTTGATAACGTAAAAGAGAAAGCCCGTGAGAAATGGTCTATTGTACTAGATCAAATTGAAGTTGAAGGCGGCAGTGAGGCTTACAAAAGAACATTTTATACCGCACTTTACCGTTCCTATGAACGAATGATAAATATATCTGAAGACGGAACTTATTACAGTAATTACGATCAAAAAATTCACGAAGGGGAACAAGACTTCTATGCAGATGATTGGGTTTGGGATACGTTTTTAGCATTGCATCCGTTACGCTACATTTTACAGCCAGATGTGGAATCAGATATGATGGCTTCTTATGTAAGAATGTATGAACAATCAGGTTGGTTACCTCAATTTCCACAAATTCATGGAGATGCTCCTCCTATGAATGGTTTCCATTCGACCATCATGTTATTAGACGCTTACAGAAAAGGAGTTACTAATTTTGATGTAGAAACAGCGTTTCAGGCAATGAAAAAAAATGCTTTAGAAGGCACCATGATTCCATGGAAAATGGGCGCCCATGCCCCTCTTGATAAACTTGCTTTAGAACTTGGTTACTTTCCAGCATTGTATCCAGGAGAAAAAGAAACAGAGCCTAGAGTTCATGATTTTGAAAAAAGACAATCCGTAGCGGTTACCTTAGCTCAAGGCTATGATGATTGGGCTTTAGCAGAATTTGCTAAGGAGCTAGGTAAAGAGGAAGATTATAAATACTTCTCCAAAACAGCACAGAATTACAAAAATCTGTATTGGAAAGAAAAAGGATTCTTTATGCCAAAAGATGCCAAAGGAAATTGGATTGATATCGACCCAAAATTTGATGGTGGAATGGGCGGTAGAGATTATTATGATGAAAATAATGGGTGGACCTACCTATGGAATGTACAACAAGACATTTTAGGGTTGCAAGAATTAATGGGCGGAAGAAAATCGTTTGAGGAACGTTTAGATCAAATGTTTAGAGAAGATTTAGGAAGATCAACCTATGCTTTAAATGCAAGATTTCCAGATTTCACAGGGATTATTGGACAATATTCTATGGGAAATGAACCCAGTTTCCATATCCCCTATTTATACAATTTTACAGATTCACCTTGGAAAGCGCAAAAGAAAATAAGAATGCTTTTGAACACTTGGTTTAAAGACAATATTTTTGGTATCCCAGGAGATGAAGATGGTGGTGGTATGTCTGCTTTTGTCGTATTTTCTGCAATGGGCTTTTATCCAATAACGCCAGGAATCCCCGTCTATACCATTGGAAGTCCGTTGTTTTCAAAAATCAGCATCCGTCTACCAAATGGTAAAAAATTTACCATAAATGCACCCAATTGTAATGAAACGAACAAATACATACAGTCTGCAACCCTAAACGGAAAAGAACTAAAAGGACCTTGGTTTACACACAAAGATCTGATCAATGGCGCAACCATCACATTGCAAATGGGGAAATATCCAAATAAAAATTGGGGTGCAGATCCATCTTTGATACCAAACAAATTTAAAAACTAACAAGAAATCTCCTATGAAAAATATAAAAATCTACTTTCTACTTCTTACAGTAATAGGTCTACTCTCATTTAGTAAAATCACAAAAACAACAACTAAAAAATCTTATGACAATACAAAGTATGTAAACACCTTTATAGGTACAGGTGGGCACGGACATACGTTTCCTGGTGCAACGACTCCCTACGGAATGGTGCAACTAAGTCCGGATACTAGAACATTAGGCTGGGATGCTTGTGGAGGTTATCATTACACAGATACTTCGATTTTAGGATTTTCTCATACACATTTAAGTGGAACAGGAATAAGTGATTTAGGCGACTTTTTGTTTATGCCTTTTTCTG
>UPTG01001670.1_pt1 | contig 16190 bp, 17 predicted proteins | sample 2160121 | NCBI WGS metagenome assembly UPTG01 (sample SAMN06266255, study PRJEB28933) | marine metagenome | isolation source: Columbia River Estuary | place: USA:Columbia River Estuary, USA | collected 2014-07-27
TAATCTATATGTAATTGATTCCAATCAACTCCTAAAATTAACTACTACAAATGAAATACTGTGGACTGTAGTTTTTGATTTTAATTTATCTGGAGAATTATTTTTAAATCAAAATAATGAGATTTTTGTTGTTGTATCTGATGAAGAAATAAGAAAATATTCTCAGTTGGGAAAACTTGTTGAAACTTGGAGTATAGGTGATTTTACATCATTAGATCATTCATCATTTATCTATGTTGATCAAGAAGAATATGTCTATATTTTTGAGTATGACCCAAGTACTGCTAAGAGTTCAAACTCACTTGCTGTACATACTGTTGATACTACATACATGATTGGAACAATAAAAAAATTCGATTTATCAGGTAATCATCTAAAGACATATGAACAAATGGGATTGTTAAAATTAAAAGATAATCTGGGAAATCTTTACACTACCGAACCTGGAAAAATTGTAAAATATGATGTCGACGAAAAGAAAATTTCTGAATTTGGAACACAAGAACATCGTGGAGACGCAGGAACATTTTTTGGCCATGCTGACACAATAATTGTAGATTCTAATGGAATAATTTTTGCAACAGGTGGAGTGTATGGACCAATCAACATTTTTGATGATGAAGGTAATTTTTCTGGAATTGGTGAGTATGGATGGGGCTCAAAATCTTATGGGCATCCAATGGGAATAGCATTAGACTCACAAAACAATGCATATGTTACAGATCATAGTAAAAACTACATTCTTGTGTATGAAAGAATCTCTCTAGAAGCTGCTTCTCAAAATAACTCCTCTCAAACTGAAGGTGGTGGTTGTCTAATTGCAACAGCAACATATGGCTCAGAATTTGCACCACAAGTTCAGCAACTTAGAGAAATTAGAGATAATCAATTAATGAATACAGAATCTGGATCTGCATTTATGACAAGTTTCAATGAATTGTATTACACATTCTCACCAACAATTGCAGACATGGAACGTGAAAGTCCAGTGTTTAAAGAAATTGTAAAAGCTGGCTTGACACCAATGCTCTCAACATTGGCAATTATGGAGAACGCTGAATCTGAATCAGAAGTATTAGGCCTTGGATTATCAGTTATTGCACTAAACTTGGGAATGTACATCGGACTTCCAGCATTTGGAATTCTTAAAGTCATTCAATTAAGAAAAAATTAGAATAATTTCTGAGAAATCTAGTGACATTTTTATGGATCACGAACACTACTCGGATTAATGAAGACTAAAGCAATAAGCTCAATCTTTGTACTATTTGCTATCGCAGCAGGTATGGCCTCAATGGCACCAGCTGCTTTTGCAGATCACGCCGAAGTTTCAATCATAACAGTGGATGAATCTGGTTTCAGTCAAACTTGTGCAGAATCACAAGGAGGCACAGGTTGTTACATTCCATTTGTTGCAACAGTTGATGTCGGTGGTGTTGTAACCATGACAAACACAGACCCAACAGGAGTTCACACATTTACATCCGGAACAGTTGATGGATTTTCTCCATCACCAGACGGTGCATTTGATACAGGTGTACTAATGTCAGGAGATGCATTTGAATGGACTCCAACTCAAGCAGGTGAACAACCATACTATTGTATGCTACACACTTGGATGGTTGGAACAATCATAGTACAAGAAGCAGCTGCTGAAGAACATGCAGACGATCATGGTGATGATCACGGTGATGACAAAGGTCACGATGATATGGTGCATGAAGAAGTCGCAGAAGATGTCGAGTTAATGGTAATGATTTCCGACGCACAAGTAATGGGCGGAACTCAAATTGAACTTGAATTCAATGTATTACACCTTAACTATGATTTGACTGCAACTCAAAATGGTGAAGTAGTTTTTGAAGAAAAAGGACTACACTCTATGGAACTCATCGCAACGCATCAAATTGATGCACTTGGTTCTGATGAAAATCCAATAGATGTTGAAGTTGTATCTTTAGGAATTGGTGCACCAGGTGATGAGGATTCATGGACTGGACCAGTAGGTCAAGTCACAACAGCAAAAGTTGTTCCAGAATTTGGTACAATTGCCATGATGGTATTAGCTGTAGCAATCATCAGCATCGTAGCAGTAACTGCAAAATCTAGAGTCGTTCCAAGATTTTAGGGATCCCTCTTTTTCTATTTTCTTTTTACTAAAGCAATTATCGCTAAGATAATTGCTGCTGCTGCAATTGACAATGCAAAAATTGCAAAGTCATATGCTGCACCACCATTGGATGTAGTAGTAGTTTCACCAGATTTTAATTTAGATACATCTTGTTGAAGAGAAGAAATTGCATTCTTTAAAGCAGAAACATCTGCAGAGCCATCACTATTTGTAGGTGGAAAATCAAGAACAGCTGTACTCTCTACATCTTCAATAGGAATTTGAATGTCAACTACAACACCACGAATTTGACCTTGCAAATCTACAAGATAACTGCCTGTTTTAGTTGGAATTATTGATGAAAAATAATATCCAGGTTTAGGATCAGAATTAATATCAATATTTTTACTTGCTCCACCATACATTACAGTAGCTTCTAAATTTTGAAAGGCACTAGTAATTCCACGATAAGTTCCTTCATTTTCACCAGATTCTGTAATCTTAAAAACAACATCATTTCTGATTCCAACTACTGGAGGTTCTATTCCCCATCCGGCTTCAATTTTGTATTGTTCAACTTCAACAGTTGTGTGTGCAAAAGATGGAACTAACATTCCCGTAGAAATCAATAATGCAAATAAACCAAAAATTGCAATCTTCACGACTATCATTAACCCAGTAGCCATTATTATCTTTACGTGGGTTGGTACAAATTTCGAACAGTTTGAAGACTGTTTAAATTATCAAAAAGGACTAATTTAGTAAATGAAGAAAATTCTCATAGTTTTACTTGTACTGTCATTATCATCAATTCCATTTGTATCAGCACATCCATTTACAGATGAAACTATTCCAAATTTATCATCAAATGCACCAACTGGTGTTTCAGAAGTAATTGTTTATTTTTCAGAACCAGTTGAATTGAGTTTTAGTACACTCAAAGTTTTAGATAATAATGGAAATCAAATTGATAACAAAGATACAAGCTACTATCAAAATGAAAAATCATTAATTGTTACAACCAATCCATTAGAAGATGGAGTTTACACAGTTACCACTAAAGTATTATCAAAAGTTGACGGTCATCTAGTTCCAGGTGCATTTTTGTTTGCAGTTGGAGATGTTGTTATTGATCCAAAATTATTAGAAAATCAAAATTCAATTGATCTGATATTTTTACCAGAAGCTGGAGCAAGATTTCCAGGAATTGTTGGACAGACAATTGTTTTAGGAGTTATAATTTCATCATTAATTATTTGGGGAACTCAAAATAAACAATCAATTAAAGAAGAATTAGAGCAAATTGAATTTACTCATCATCAAAAATTCATGTCAATCACTGGAATAGGATTAATGTTAATTTTTATTTCAAATATTTTGATGATTGCTGTACAGACTGTTAGATTAGAAACAACCCCCATAGAAGCAATTCAAACTAACTTTGGAAGTATTTGGTTAATTCGAATGGCAATTACAGTAGTTTTACTTGGTATTTGGTTTGGATTAGATAGAAAGAAGAATCTAACAAAAAGTACTCAAATTCCAATGTTAATTGCCATGTTAGCATTAATTGGAACTTCAAGTTTAATTGGCCATGGAGCAGCAAGCGGTGAAACACCAGCACTCATTTTAGATTATATTCATAATTTAGTTGCAGCAGTTTGGATTGGTGGAATATTTTATTTTGTTTTCACATTACTACCTACATTATCACAATTAAAAGAAATAAACAAAGAAAAAATGAGTCTTGCATTAATTCCAAGGTTTTCAATTGCATTCATCATATCAATTGGAATTGTAATAATAACAGGTCCATTATTGATGTGGTTTTTAGAAAGCGATGTTGGATTAATCACCGAATCAGTTTATGGACAATTAATTATGTTAAAAATTGCAATTGCGGGCATAATGATTGGTTTAGGAGGATTTTTCCAATTTAGAGTACAAAGAACTGCAGAAAAAAATTTCCAATCAGGAAAAATTAATGTTCATAAAAAACTAAGGAGATCACTCAAGGTTGATGCAGCGTTAGGGGTGATACTATTAGGAGTGGTTGCACTATTAACAAATGGTACTTTACCAGAAGGTGAATTCCAAAATGTAAATGCACAAGAAATTGTATACGGATTTAAAACAATAGAATTTACAGACAATGCTAAATTTGAGATTCAAATATCCCCATTTTCAAGTGGTGTAAACACAATTTTAGTCAAAGTTAGTGATTTTGACAATAATCCAATATACGATTCAAATCAACTTAAAGTAAAAATTGCAAACCCATCAAAGAACATATCACCAATTGAAGTTCCAATGCAAATTACTAAAGAAAACAGCAACATGCCAACAGAATTTCAAGGTGAGTTAACATTTGGATTTTCTGGTGAATGGCAATTAGAAATTGAATCCCAAAGAACTGAAAATGCAAATGAATCAAAAATAGTAAATGTTTTAGTTAAACCAAGATTAGAAAACATTCAAACTCAAGTAGTAGAGTATGAATTTCCAGAAACTGCAAAACCACTTTATCCATTGTATGATGGAAAAAATTCTATCTGGATAAGTGATCCATCTGCACCAAGATTATGGGAATTCTCACTTGAGACAAAAGAATTTTCATCTTATTCATTTGATGGTTTAGCTACAATGTTCCTAACTATGGACAATACAGGAAAAATTTGGTTTACCGATTCTCCAAGAAATCAAATTGGATATATCGATATAGAAACAAAAGAAATTACAACAAAAACAATTCCAAACCTTGATCCAGTGATGGCAGATAACAAACCAATATTCATTCAAGCAGATTTTGATGACAATATTTGGATTACGGTTGTAAATAAAAATAAAATTTTAAAGTATGTTCCAGATGAGGATATCTTTAAAATTGTGGAATTACCTGAAAGAGATTCATTTCCATTTGCACTGGCAATAGATGGAGTTGGAAATATTTGGTATACTGCAACAGGCACAGGTAAAATTGGATATATCGATCCAGACAAGGGCACTATCACTCAATATTCAAAGGAAATTCCACTTGATGGTCCAGAATTCTTACTATTTGACAAAAATGAAGACGTATGGATTGCAGAGCATACAGGCACATCAATCACAAAATTCAACCCAATTTTAGAGACTTTTGAAAGAATTTTAGTATCAAATGAGGAGGCATTGCCATTTGGTATGACATTTGACAGATATGGAAATATTTGGTTTGCACAGCATGTTGTAGATGGTATCGGAGTTTATGATCCTGATAACAATGATTTGAAGGAAGTTCCAATTCCAACTGAAGGAACTTTCATTCAATTTATGACATCAGATAAGAATGGAAAAGTTTGGTTTGTGGAACAGGAAGGAAACAAAATTGGAACAGTAAATGCTATAGAAATTCCAGTAGATGTTTCACAAGTTAAAACAATAGATAGTTCTGAGATGAAATATACTGAAATTGCATCACCTTTAATTGCATTAGGGATTATTTTTACAGCATTATTTTATGTAAAAGGCATATACGATAAGAGAAGATTAAATTCTTTAATTAATTCTTAGATAGTAATCCTGCAGATTTAATTCCCATAGTTACAGCAAGTACTCCAATTGCAAATAAAACAATTGTTCCAGCTGGAGTAATATCAAAGACATATGAAATTAAAATTCCTGCAATAACAGAAGATACTGCAATAGTCATAGAAATAAACATAGTTTGTTTAAAACCTCTACCGTACATTATTGCTGTAACATTTGGAATTACAAATAATGCTGAAATTAATAATACACCAACAAGTTGAACTGCTGTAACTACAGTTACTCCTGCTAAAATTATAATTAAATAATTAATTTTGTCTACTGGAACTCCACTAACTTTAGCTTGACGTTCATTAAATGTAGAATAAAGAATTTGTCTGTACAATAACAAAATTATCATTAAAATTACTCCAGTTAACGCTACAATTGCGACTGTATCATCAACACTAACAAGAAGAATGCTACCAAATAGAAAACTAAAGATATCAAGGGAAAATCCACCTGAAAAACTAATAATTACAAGCCCAACTGCTATGCCTGAGGATAAAAGTACTGCAATTGATGCATCCCCAGATATGTTGTATTTTTCTTTAATTTTTGTAATAAGTAATGCACTGATTATTGATACACCGTAGGCGGTCCACAATGGATAAATTCCTGCAAAGAGACCCAATGCAATTCCACCAAATGATGAATGTGCAAGGGCATCACCAAATAAAGAATAACGCCTTAAAACTAAAAACAAGCCCATAACAGAGCATAAAATTGCTATTGCAGTTCCAGCAATTAAGGCTCTATGCATAAATGCATAGGTTAGAATTTCAAAGGACATGATTAATGATGGTGCATATGTTCCTGCATTGATGCTTCAGAATATTGTTTAACAAGTTTATCATCAGAAAAGAATGTTTCAGATTTGCCATGAAAAAATAATGTTCGATTTAAGCATGCAACATGGTTTGCTAATTTATTTACGGCATCCAAATCATGAGATGACCAAATGATTGTAATTCCTTGTTTAGAATTTAATTCTTTAAGAATACTAAAAAACAAATCTATACTTTGTTGATCAACTCCTGTACTAGGTTCATCTAAAATCAAAATTTTTGGATCGTTGACCAATGCTTTTGCAATAAATACACGTTGTAGTTGTCCACCAGATAATTCACCTATTCTTCTATTACGAAGTTCATGTATCCATAATTGTTGTAAAATTTCATCAACTTTTTTATCATCAGATTTTTTTCTTAATCCCATTCTTACAACTTCACTAACTGTTGCAGGAAAGTTATTTTCAAATTCAGGTTTTTGTGGAACATAACCAATTTCTTTGTGATATGTTTTTGATTTTTTAATATCCTCATCAAAAAATTTGATTGTTCCAGTATAGTTTGTATTTAGGCCCAACATTGAATCAAAAAGAGTAGATTTACCTGCACCGTTAGGTCCTATAATACCTAAAAAATCGCCTTGTTTAATTGCAAAACTGACATCATCTAATGCTGTTACATCTGGATATTTGACTGTAAGATTTGATATTTCCACAGCATTTAGCATAACCCTTCTCCATTTGTCAAATCTCCAACTTTCTTAATCTTTGGATTTTTAGCTATCTGTCTTGCTTCTAGAGCTCGTTTCATAGCTATTTTGGATAATTCTTCTGGATGAATTTCGCATTTACCATCTGTGATTCTTACTGAAATATTGTGATTGTATGTATCTGAATTATCATTAATTAAAATCTGAACTTCATTGGGAACTTGATAATCTTCATTTGTCAAATCTCCATTTTTCTTTGGAATCAATTTCAACCTAACTTTTAAGTTATTATTAATAAATCTATAATATATTAATAATTTTTGTGTTAAACTTATAAGATATTTAATAACATGAACTGTATGACAATAGTTTCAATTTCATTAAATGATGAAATTCTGTCAGAATTAGACAAATTACAATCTACTATGGGATTTTCAGGAAGATCAGAAGCAATAAGAGCTGGAATCAGAACCTTTGTTTCTGAAGAAAAACAAAACTCAGATTTATCAGGAAATATTCATGCTATTCTTTTAGTTGTACACAATGATCAGTTTGATCATATTGTTTCAGGAATTACTCATAATTTTGAAGACTTGATTACAACACATCTTCATAGTAAAATAGACAAGGAAAAGTGTATGGAATTATTTGTGATTGACGGGGATGCTGAACAAGTTACAACAATGACAAAAGATTTTCAGAGAAATAAAAATATGGATACTGTAAAACTAGTTGCACTTTAAAATAAAAATTAATTTTTTCTTGATTGAATGACTTTAATGATTCCAAATGCTGGAAGTCCGATGTACATTCCCAAGTTTAGTGCAATAACTGAGAGTCCTAGAACTTCTGATTCAGATTCTGTATTCTCCATAAATGATAATGTGGAAATCATTGGGGTTAATCCAGCTTTTACAATCTCTTTGAAGGTTGAGCTTTGAGTTTCTATATGTACAGTATATGGCGAAAGTTTAGATTCATCTAATGCTAAAATTGAAATTTCACCATGATCTGGATGTGCATAAGCATCTGGTGCCATTGAGGACATACCTGCTGCGATAGCAAATAGTACAAAGATTGAGCTTATTGCTTTAATCTTCATTAATCCCATATCCATACAACAGTACAGAAATTAACGATATTTAACTATTAGATACCTTATGAATTCTGGATCAATATTTTAAAATTAATATCATTTTTCAATCCAATAAAATCTGAATCTTTTTTAATTTTATTCAAAAAATGTTCATGTCCATTACCTTCATGTTCGTGTTCATGATTATGATGATCATTTTTTCTTTCCAATTTTAATAATTTCGAAATTAACATACATGCTTTCTTATTGTTTTGTTGTTTTACAGTGGATTTTGCCTTTAAATATAATGAATTCATCTCTTCAGGATTTTCTTTGAGAACTTTGTCAAAACATAAAATCGCTTGTTTGTATTTTTTCATTAAATGTAAAGAGTATCCTTTATTGATAATAGCATCTGTATTGTTTTTTTCTTTACGTAATATTTTATTAAAATACATTAATGCCTCTTCTGGTTTCTTCAAATTATTACATGCTATACCTAAACGAAATATGGCATCAAAATCATTAGGATCATGTTTGACTGCTTGTTTAAAACATTCGTAAGATAGTCGAAATTTTTCAATTTCTAAAAGAGAGTTTCCAAGATTACATAATGAATCAATATCATTTTGTTTCTTACTTAGTGCAGATTCAAAATATTCAATGGCTGTATAATGTTGCTTTTCTCCTGCATAAACAATTCCAATATTATTTAAAATCTCAATGTCGCCTGGATTAATTTCTAATGCATATTTGTAGATAGAAATTGCATCATCGTGCCTACCTAATGCCACAAAAACATTGGCTTTGTTACAAAGTGCATTTGTATCATCTGAATTTATTTTTAGAGCATGATCAAATCCATCTAGTGCATCTTCATATTTTCCCATATCGTATAATGTAGTTGCTTTGTTATACCATACATCAAAATCATCAGGGTTTTGATTTAGAACTTTTTCTAATTGTTCAATAGACTCTTCATATCTTCCTAGTTCTGCAAGGCAAATAGCTTTGTTTGTTATTATTTCTGAATTGTTTGGTTCTTTCTCTAAAATCTTTTCAAAAAGTTCAATAGATTTTTCAAACTTTTTTTTATCAAAATTATTAATTGCTTGTTTTAATAATGAATCAAGTATCATGCAACTGCTACTCGTTTCATAATTGCATTTTGTGGAACTATGTGTATTTCTTCTTTATTCTCAACACAACTAAAAAAAATTCTAGAACATTTTTCAAAATAATATGTTTCAGAATGTTCTTGATTTCTAAAGACCAACACTTGAGCTTCAGGTTTTATTGCAAGCCAAGTTAAATTATTGTTAACCATTCCAAGACTTTTCCAATCGTCAAATTTTGGAATATATGTTGTCAAGAGGAGCACTCTAATGCTATTTGCAGGTTATCTACATTTTGTCTCATTTTATCAAAGTATGTTGTATCTGCATCATCTTTTGCTGAAAGTGACTCTAATGGACTAAACAACAAAATATCTCCTCCCAATTCAGTTGCTAATCTTTCAGCTATTCTTGGATTTCTGTTTTCTTCAGTAAAGAAATACTTTATGTCATTGTCTTCTGCAAAGTGTATCAGTTCCTCAATATCCTTAGCAGTTACAGGAGTTTCAGGACTGAACTCCTGTATGACTGCCAAGGTGTTTAAGTCATATCTTTCTGCAAAATACGAAAATGCATTGTGGAATGGTACAAACGTGTCTTTTGCACAAGAAGATACTTCACTGCGGATTTCTTGATCCAATAGGTCTAACTGGTTGGCGTATGAAATAGCATTATCATGGTAGATGTCTGCATGTTCAGGATCAGATTCTTTCAAGTGGTCTGCAATCGTCATTACCTGAGATTTTGCCAAAATTGGGTCAAGCCAAATGTGTGGGTCGTAAGTATGATCCATGTCTCCTTCTTCTGCATGGTCATCGTGTCCATCTTCTTTTGCATGGTCATCGTGTACATCTTCACCAGAAACTAAATGATGAATTTCTTCTAGTCCTTCTGCACCTTCCATATGTCCATCTTCAATTTCATGGATTAAATTTTCAATATCTTCAATTGCACCTTCATGTCCATGTCCGTCTCCTTCATGTTCAAGTAGTATCTCTTCAATTTCTTCAATAGATTGTGATTGTGTTATTTCTCCTGCTTCAAATTCTTCTATAACATGTGCAATCTCTTCGTAAAATTCTTCTGCATGGTCATCGTGTCCATCTTCTTTTGCATGGTCATCATGTTTTTCATCGCCATGACTTCCATGTGAACTATGATCATGTACTTCACCTTCCATTAAGGTAATTCCTTCAGATGAATCAACAAATACGATATGATCAAAATCAGATGAAGACATAATTTCGTCAATGTATGGTTCAAAGTCTGCACCATTGTAAACCAGCATATCTGCTTTAGTCAAATCAACAATAGTTTTTGGTCCTAACTCAAATGAATGAGGATCCCCGTTTGATGGAATCAATATGCGTACATCAGCAGCATCTCCTGCAACGCCTTGTGTAAATTGGTATAATGGGTAAAATGTTGTATAAACTAGAAATTTATCTTCAGATGGAATAACAACATCATTTTCAATAGGTAATGGAACTGCATCATTTTGAGTTCCCATAGATACGAACAGTACTGCAATAATCACAGCTGCAGCAATTCCTCCACCAATAATTCCTACCTGAGAACCTTTCATGCGTGAATTTTTCTAATGTTATTAATAAACGTGTAAATTGTTAATAATAGTATATATAATGAAAGGGATTAATTATTAAAAATTATTAAGAAGTTTAATAATAAAAAACTTCAGATTATTAATTGTTGTAAATACATTAAATATTAAAAATTGTCATAAGGTAGTATGTCAAAGATTGTAAAATGTCCTAGCTGTGATTGTCATATTGTTGTAAATGAAAAAGGACAAAAAGAATTCTGTATCAAAGATGAACGTTAGTCTGTTTTTTATTTCTTAAATCAAAAATAAATCTATTAAGATAACTTAAGAGATTTCACTTTTTTACTAATTCCATAAAACATCATTGCAGGTGCTGCAATGTACATTCCCAAATTCAATGCAATAACTGAGAGTCCAAGTCCCAAGACTTCTGATTCAGATTCTGCATTTTCCATTATTGCCAATGTGGATAACATTGGTGTTAATCCGGCTTTTACAATTTCTTTAAACACTGGACTTTCACGTTCCATGTCTGCAATTGTTGGACTGAAAGTGTAATACAATTCGTTAAATGTGCTCATGAAAGCACTTCCAGATTCCGTATTCATTAATTGATTGTCACGAATTTCTCTAAGTTGTTGAACTTGTGGTGCAAATTCAGAACCATATGTTGCAGTAGCAATTAAGCAACCGCCACCCTCTTCAGTTGACTCTTGTGTAGCAACAACTGTTTCCTCTACAACTTTCTTTTCTCCAACTGTTTTATCAACAACAACTAAAGCGAATTCAGTTTCTTGACCAGTATTTCTAATATTTTCAAATTTAATTACTGTAGGTCCTGTTTGATCTTCAGAAAAAGTAAATTTCTCAAAATCTCCACCTACTGCTGCATTATCAGATACACGATGAATTTCTTCATTATTTTGCATAATGACAAATGTGTAATCAGAGAGTCTCATAGGGGAATCAGTGTAACTATCCCTAATTGTAAAAACAAAATTTGTAGGAACTCCAGCTTCAATATCTTTAGGATCCCAGGCAAGATTTACTTTGAATTCTTCACTTTCACTATAAGCAATTAGTGGAAATTTAGTTTCTTGACTAGCAGATAATTTAAACACAATATTGTCTGGTAGTGGTTGTTCTGATTCTCTCATTTCATTTTTTAAATATCGTAAGTGATCTTGTAATAAAACAAAATGAACCGTACGGTCGTTGTCATATGTATAATCATCAACGGTTACTGAAGATTTGAATAGTTTGATGCCGTTAACATAGCCAACATAACTGGGACTCAAAAATTCAGCAAAATCTTTTGGAAAATGTGTTTCCACATGTACAACAGATACGTGAGACATTTTAGTTTCATTCCAATCAAATGGCATCTCAAATGTTACTTCTTTAACATTAGAATCGTAATTGAAATTTGATATTGAATCAAAATATGATTTTGTACTAAATTCTACGTCTACATTATTTTGATCTTTTTGTGGAAAAGATACTGATTCAACTATAGTCAAATCAGCCTCATACACACCAGAATTTTCAATAACATTTGTAGGCTCATCAATAGTTCGTACCTCAATTTCAAAAGTATACAATCCACCTGAATTAAACAAAGGACCTGTAATTTCTACGGGATTTGATTCAGTACCACTCCAGGCTCCAAGTAAGGAATCTTGTTCTCCTTTAATTGTGATATCACCGTCATCTGTTGGAGTGACAACAATTGGCAAAACTCCATTTTCAGCAAAAAAGTAATTTCTTAAAATCATTTCATCATTGTAAAAGATTCCAATTAGATACGTTACATTATTTACATTTTCATCAGTTTCATTATCTGTTGCAGTAATTGTAATTTTTTCTTGATCATTTTCAAAATACATAGGCATTTCAATAGAAACAGAAAATTGTTTTTCTTGAATACTAATTGAAGAAATGGTATCAATTCCTAAACCATGTCCATAAACACTACTTGCTGGAAAAAGCAAGCAAAAAATCATTGAAAAAATTAAAACTTTTGTTATTGACAACATCATTTTCAATATACAGGCCTATTTTACTGTCAGTAATTCCTTAGTTTTTTCAATTAAATCATCAATAGTAGGTGCCTCTAAAAGTGGTTGAAGTTCATTAGGATCCTTTGCACCAAGTGCTGCAAGGGAGTAAATGTAGTCAATAGTAGGTGAATCACTAGTAAGATAGTATTGTTCTAAAACATGATCAAGTGCATGAGAATCTACAATTTGAGGTAATGCTTGATGTATGATTTTCTTTTTCCATAATTCAATTAATCCCTTCCATCGTACTAAAGAAATATTTTCATCAATTTCAGGAATCATTTCTACTTCAGCTTGTATGTACATTTTTTCTTGAGTACCAATTTCTTCATGAATTTTTGAAACTTCTTGATGACCCTCAACTGAAAGTGGATCATAGTTTGTAGGTTGAGAGATAGCAGGTGGAATAATTTTTTTTATTCTAAATGAATTTCTACCCATAGTTTCAATATGGAGTTGTAATCCATCCATTTCCACATCTTCACACTTACTAATTTTAGCAATTGTACCTATTAATTTTGGAGAATTCCATCCATTTACAGAATTATGTTCATCTATCAAACATACACCAAATTGACCATCTCCAAGCATACAATCATCAACTAGTTGTTTGTAGCGGGGTTCAAAAATTCTAAGTGGAAGTTCTTGTCTAGGAAATAAGACTAAATCTAAAGGAAAAATTGGAATAATTTTTGTTTCTGTCATTTAATCATCTTTTATCGTTTCTAAATATATGGAATACGGAAATCAAAAACCATTTTCATTTAATGTTAAGCCCAATAAAGCTGCACGAGTATGTTTCCCATATTCAGCCTGTTGAAAATATTTAGCATTTTTTGTTTTATCAACTTCTGTAGAAATTTCATCAATTCTAGGCAATGGATGTAAAATAATTGAATCCTCTTTCATTTGTTTAACAATATCAAGTCCAACAACATAACTACCCTTTACTTTGAGATATTCCTCTTCATCAGGGAATCGTTCTTTTTGAATTCTTGTGACATAAAGAACATCAAGTTCATCAATATGATCCTCAAGTTGTGTAGATTCAGTAAAGTCCAAATTCTTTTTGATTTCATAAGTAGAGTCAGATCTTATTCGTAATGATTCTGGTGAAATCAAACGAACATCAACATCATAGTTACCTAAACCATACAATAACGAGTAAACAGTTCTTCCATATTTTAGATCACCAACAATACCAATTTTTAATCCATCAATCTTTTTCTTTTCTTTTTTAATTGTAAACAAATCTTGAATTGCTTGAGTAGGATGTTCTTCAGTACCACTACCTGCATTAATTACAGGTTTTTCTGAAATTTCAGATGCAAATCTACTGGAACCATCTAAAGTATGTCTCAAAACAAGAATATCAGAATAGATGGACATTATTTTTACTGTATCAGCAAGACTCTCACCTTTTTGAGTGGATGATGAGGAAATATTTGAAATTCCCAAAGAATTGCCTCCAATAGATGCCATTGCAGAATCAAAACTAAGACGAGTTCTAGTACTTGGTTCATAAAACAAATATCCCAAAGTTTTTCCTTTACAAATTTCTCGTCTTTGAATAGGATCTAATTGCATAATTTTATCAGTAAATGTAAAGATTTTTTCTAGTTGTTCTTTACTATAATCCTTAATTGAAATAATATCTTTTTGATAGAACTCGTTCATTCTTTCAATAATATATACAGGTCACTATACAAAGTATTCTGATGGAACAGTCTGAACTAATGGTTAGACGAATCAAAGAAGGCACGGTAATTGATCATATTGATGAAGGCAAAGGTATCCAAGTACTTGATGCATTAAGAATTGATGGTAAGGATGGTAGTTTAATCACCATAGCTTTGAACGTACCAAGTGGAAAATCAAAGAAAAAAGATATCATCAAAGTAGAAAATAAATTTCTAAAAGATGATGATACAAACAAAATTGCAGTGATAGCTCCAAAAGCAACTATCAATATTATTAAAAATTACAAATTAATTGAAAAAAGACGAGTATCACTTCCAAATGAAATAGATAGAATATTTCGATGTTCTAATCCAGATTGTATTACAAACAGTGCAGAACATATTGAATCAGTAATGGATTTGATTGATAAAGAAACAATGATACTCAAGTGTAGATATTGTGCAAGAATTTTAGATGTAAACGAAATAAAATATAATTAAAGAATAAAATTAAAAATTTGAAAAATTTGTAGTAAGGACTATTGTCCTAAGATGATAAACATCATGACTATACCGTAGATTGCAATTGATTCAACCATACCTACGAAGATGAATACTTTTGATTGCAATGCTGGGTTCTCACTAATTACTGCAAGACCTGCTGCACCAACTTGACCTAAACCAATACCTGCACCAAATGCTGCAAGACCGAATGCCAAACCTGCACCGAGAATTTTCAATGAGCCATCACTAGATGCACCATCTTCTGCAAATGCAACACCAGTTGATCCTGTAATTGAAATTACTGCTGCTACCAAAAGTAACAAGACTATAGTTTTCATTGTAATTTGGACTCGATAAGTTCCTTATTTAAATCATGATAAGAATTTAGAATTAAATTTTTGTCAGAGTACTTTTTTTGAAACTAGATAGATCATTTTTGATAGATTTTGTAAAATCATCTTTATCCTGATCTATTATTTTTTTAGAGTTTTCAATTAATTTTTTTATTTCTTCTTTTGCCATTATTTCCTACTTTCCATCTTTGCCTTCACTTTTTTTAACTTTGCGAATTCTTCTCTTTCTCTCTCTTCAAGAGTAGCAAGAATAAATCGTATTTTTTGTTGATATTGAGGAATAATTACATTTTCTAGTGCATTTAGGAGTTTTTGTGTCTTTTCTAGTGCTTTTGCAAGACTAAAAATAGAATTTTCATATTCTGCTGCTTTACAAATTTTAGGCATTAATTCTTTGATTTGTTTTGCTGCTCTATCAATTGAAGAGTTAGTATCTGCAAATCCATAAGGCATAGATTTTGTATCTTTTTCAGTAACTGATAATGCAGGAATTTGAACATCAACAACTCTTCGTACATTTACTTCAACTTCCATCACTGGTGGTGTTGATTCAGCAACAGAATCAACAGTGTTAGTGCCTAATGCTAAATATGCTTCATAAACAGATTTGTAAATATCTTGTAATGGATCCCAAATTCCACCTCTTGCTTTTGATGCTTCCTCAAT
>UPTG01001671.1_pt1 | contig 16188 bp, 10 predicted proteins | sample 2160121 | NCBI WGS metagenome assembly UPTG01 (sample SAMN06266255, study PRJEB28933) | marine metagenome | isolation source: Columbia River Estuary | place: USA:Columbia River Estuary, USA | collected 2014-07-27
AGCAAGTCTAGTAGCATACGGTGCTATTGCATATGGTGCTTGGACTATTTACAAAAGAGAAGACTAAAGTTTACTAATATCTAAATCACTACTAGCAGGCATATCCCATATATGCTTTCTTTCAACGCCTTTACGTTGAGCAAAACTTTTTACATCACATTGTGAACAAACATGAAAGTAATTGTTATTCAATCGCTTGGGATCCATGCTACCTCTTGCTCTTATAAACTCCTCGTCACAACTATCACACCTAAGGCTAACATATGTACGCTCTCTAGTATACACATGTTTACTACCTAATTTAGACTTACGAGTATGCCGGGTTCGTTTCTTAAATTCTTTAATGAACATAACTATATTTAACATTAAGATTATAAAACGATACGATAAATAACTGTAATAAGGAGATCCGATGTCAATTTGTACACTAACAGACGCAGCTAAACAACAAATCGATACTATTTGTAAAGAAAATAATGTATTTGGAGTTACTTTAAACATGAAGGGCGGCGGTTGTGCTGGCTTTGAATATGATTGGGGAACAATTAATGATGCCCGTGATATTGAAGAAGGTAGTGAACTTGTAGTAACTGAGCAGGGTAATAATTTTATTATTGGTCAGCATAGTATAATGTTTATGATAGGAACTGTTGTAGATTACAAAAAAGATATTATGGGATCAATGTTCGATATACAAAATCCAAATGCCCAATCAAGTTGTGGTTGCGGAGTAAGTGTAAACTTTGATATGGACAAATTAGCAATACCACTTGAGATGGAGCAATAAATGGCAAAACAAGATGTAAATATTGGTGTAGAAGGTAACGACGGCACCGGTGATAGTATTAGAGAATCGTTTCGTAAAGTAAACGAAAACTTCCAAGAACTTTATGCAGTATTTGGAGTAGGTGGGCAAATATCATTTACTACACTAGGAGATACTCCAGAGACTCTTGAAGCAGGGAAGATTATTACAACTAATAGTGCAGGCAATGCAATTAGGTATAGTACAATTGGAAGCGACTCAGATTTAGATGCGGCATCAGATGATAGTATTACTGTAGATGTTGTTAGTGTTCCAGGTAAGATTATTTTATCAACATCATTTAGTGCCCTAGTAGACGACAATGTTAATCCTACATTAGGTAGTCATTTAGATGCAGCCAACTTTGGTATTGCAGGTGTGCAGATTAGTGACAGTGCGGCAACAGCTATTAACTCACAGCCAGGTAGATCAACATCATACACAATTGATGATTTAGTAATTACAAAAGGCTATGGTGACAGACGTTATATTACAAGCGGGTTACCTATTAGAATTGCAGCTGAACCTGCAACAAGAACACAATTTACAAAAACAATTACAAGTTATGTAGATGGTAACTTGTTTATCTCAGGCCACGGATATGATAGTGGTGCTAATGGTACAGCATTTATTTTCCAAGCAGAAGATACTGATCCAACTGGAATTACAAGTGGAACAACATATTATATTAGATACATAAACGACGACCAAATTGGATTGTATGCTACAGCGTCACAAGCACAAACAGAAAGTGCAACTGAAGCAGCTAATAATAAAATTAGTGTAAGCGGAACTATTGCAGACGACGACACTCATACAATAACTGATTCTGGTTTTGATAGTACACTAGAAGGCAACTTCTTAAAAGACGTAGGTATGCCACGTGATGCAATTGTAAGACGTCAAGGCGATACTATGGAAGGTGCTCTAACATTATTTGACCATCCAGGTGATCTTGCTGGTGATGGAACACCTAATGGTGATGCAGATTTACAAGCCGCAACAAAATATTATGTTGACAATACAGCATACAGTTCACCTGAAGTTTTATTTGTAAGTACAGCGGGTGATGATAGTATGGCTGGCGTGCCAGCAGGTAAAGAAGGAACTGCTAACGTTTATGCATACGCAACAATAAATGCTGCTGCAAGACGTGCGGCAGAATTAATTAAAACTGCTCCAGAAGAACCAGGTCCTTACTTCCAAACATTACAACATAGTTCAAATGTTGACAGTACAGTTATTACAGCAGGAGTAGAAAATCCTGTAAACTCAATTACAAGTGCTACGCTACGATTAAACAAAGCATATATTGTTGCAGAAGTTTCTAATTATATTAGATACACATATCCGGATTTTAGTTATAATGTAGCAACATGTGAACGTGACTTAGGATTGATTGTTGACAGTTTACGATTAGATGCAGAACGTGGTAACAATGCTAACTACCTGTCAAGAACTGCTGGTGAAAGATATTACTCGAGCGTAAGTGGACGTATTGCAATTACTTCACAAAAATTACAAACTAACGATAGTTTTAGATTCTTAGGTGAGATTATATCAAGTGCAATTTTACAAAATAAATTATTAGGTGAAAAAGCAATACAAAGTATTGTTAAGAAATCAGGAGACACACCGTCACTTGTTACAACTACTACAACACACGGATTGAAAAACGGAAACATTGTAGAGTTTGATACTATTGCTGGTATGACTGAGATAGAAGGTCAATTTGCTTTTGTAAAAGTTATTGATACAACTAGTTTTGAATTGTTTACCGACAGTGCATTAACTACAGCATTTGATAACTCGTCTTATACTCCTTTCGTAAGTGGTAAAATTGGTCTACGTTACCAAACTAAATTCCAACAGGATACAACACAAGCTGCTGTATGGGATGGCGGATCAGGTGGTGCTGAACCTAATGGTGCAAGCTCTGTAAGCAATAATGTTAGTTTAATAAGAACTATTATTTCGAATGGTATTGAAGCAGGTGCAGATATAGCATTTGGTAACAGATATGAAATTACAATGGTTAATGGTACTAACGGACAGTTAAATCAAACAGATCCAAATAACGTTGATGCAATTCCTGGTAAAGTACTACGTGGTAAACGTTCAGGTGCTATTGGTAGAATTATTACATCAGTACAAGATACAAACTCAACTGACTTTTACTTACAACTTTTAGAACCTAAAAACTTTGAATCAGGTGAAGAAATTGAAATGGGTAACTTTGTTAAGAAAAAACAAATTACTATTAAAGTTGAGTCAGGACAATACGAAGAAGACTATCCAATTAAACTTACTAAAAACGTTTCATTAAAAGGAGACGAATTTAGACGAGTAATTATACGTCCTAAAGAACGTATATCACAAAGTGTATACGCTAACACATATTTTTATAGAGATAAAGAATTTGACGGCTTAACGCTTACTACAACTGGTACTCCGTTTATAAATCAAACTGGTGTTGAACAAGGGTTCTTTGGTTATCATTATTTGAAAGATAATACAAAGGAAACAAATGTAGGTGGAGCAGTAACTAACTTAGGAAAGTATTCAACAGCAGCATCTATTGTTGACGAGAACAAAGAATTTATACAAGACGAAGTAATATATTTTATTAATACAACATATCCAGCATTAGTTTATAATGAAACTAAGTGTCGTAGAGATACAGGAATAATTGTTGACGGTATTGTAAAAGATTTAAAAAATGGCGGAAAAGAATTTGCTTTAGAAAACCAAGGCGAGTATTATACTGGCGCAGTAAGCGGACAAGAAACAGAAACAGCTGCGGCAATTAATTATATTAGTACACTAACAGCACAATTACTTGTAGCAACGGCACCTACTAAAAATGCAGGTACTAACTTTGATCCAAATATTTCACAAGGTAAAGCTGAACCAGATTGGGCAACTGGTGTTACGTACAAACAAGGTGACTTTGTTAAAAAAGGAACTTTATATTATAGAGCATTAAAAAATCATGTATCTGCGGCAAGTGATGAAGATACTGATATACTATCAGCAACATACCAACAGCTCACTGATACAACACAATGGATACAAGTAACAAGCAGTGTTACAGTAGTTGGACAACTTGTTGATGTAGTAGCGTTTGCATTTGATTCAGACTATAATCCACCTAAACGCAATGACGAGATGGATGTGTTTATGATGGACGATGCAACTATTGTTCGTAACGTGACTGTACAAGGACACGGCGGCTTTATGTGTGTGCTTGATCCAACAGGACAAATTTTAACTAAATCACCTTACATTCAAACTGCTTCAAGTTTTTCAAAGAGTGAAAACAAAAAAGCGTTTAGAGGTGGTATGTTTGTTGATGCGTTTGCAGGTAACATTCCAATGCGAGTACAAGGCAACAGTGGTAACTATACTGATGCTAACGGAAGTGTTGCTCTAAATGCATTTACACTTTATGTAGAATCACAAGACGTTGGTGGCGAAGGTCAAGGACTAAAATTAAGATTACCAGAACTTCCAGCACCATTCTATTACAAAGGTCAGCGTTTCCAAGTTAATGCTATTTCAAATTATGATAGCGGATTAGGTAGAGCGATAATTTACTTAGATCCAGGTTCTAACAGTAGTAATGGTTGGAACTTTGCTGGAACTGATTTAATTGGAGCAGTTGGTCATGACGAAAATGATTACAACCAAGATATATTCTTACAAACTGCTGGTAATAGATCAATACTAGGAAACGACTTTACACAAATTAACGACTTAGGATACGGACTTGTAACTACAAACGGTGCGTTCTCTGAAATGGTTAGTATGTTTACATACTACACACATGCGGCATACTATGCAGCAAACGGTTCAGAGATTAGATCACTTAACGGTTCAAACGGTTATGGTAACTTTGGTTTAGTTGCTGAAGGTGCTGATCCAAACGAAATTCCAGATCAGGTTACTACACTAAGAAACATGACACAACCTGTAAAAGCATTTACACACGGTGGTTTAACAAACGCATCTGGTGATACTGTATTAACGTTGTACGACTTTAAACAAGAGCCAATGAAAAATGCTTATGTTACAATTAACCACGGCGGGGCAACAGGTTCACTTAATTATAAAATTACAAATGTCCAAAACTTATCAGACTCAAATGCAGACGGTGTTGACGGAGATACAGGATCGATTGTAGCAACAGGTATTGAGACTATTGATAATGCTAGTATATCTGGAACACCAGGTAGTGACGGGGTTTATGCTGCCGTTGCACAAAAATCAACAACTGGCAGTGGTGTAGGTGCTACATTTACAATTACTGTTGTATCAGGTGCGGCTACAGCAGTTGTATCAAATGTTGGTAACGGATATGCCGTAGGAAATACTGTTACTGTAGATGGTGGAGATATAGGCGGAGCATCTAGTACTAATGATATAACTATTCCGATAACAGCAGTTTATCAAAGTACAGCAGGTACATTTAGCAACAGAGTATATCGTTTAAGTATTCAAGAAGCAGGATCTAATACAGACTTCTTCCCAGACTTACAAGGCAATGTAGCACATGATACATTAGTAGAATACAGACAAGGTGAAAACTTTATCTTTGATAATGTTGATACTCCAGATATTAGTGAACGTCCAAGTACTGCTATTAACTTTGATGAAAGCGATACTACAACATATAGAAGTACAGGCTTTACACAAAAAGATGATCAAAACCAAGACTTACAAGCTGACGAAACTAAAGTAACATTTGATGCAGACTTTAAATATGTAACTCCAACTATTGATTACTTGAACATAGGAACAAGTGCTCCACTTGGCGGCGGCACATTAGGTAGTGCAGTATCAGATACATATCTAGCAGTTAAAAAATTAGATAGTATTAGTGCAACTAGAATTATACAAGATTCAACAAATGCAGTAACACAAGTAATACGTAACCCTGGTGATGCAGGTTATGCTGGAGGTATGATTTTTGCATACGGAGGAAGAGTATTACAAGTTATTGATTACGATGCAATTACTAAAGGCAATATTACTGCAATAACAGCAGCTAATCCTGTAGTAGTTACTAGTGCAAGTCACAACCTGTCAAACGGTGATAGAGTAGAGTTTGAAAACGTAGGTGGAATGACACAACTTAACGGTAAAAATTATTATGTTAATAATGTTACTACAAACACTTATGAATTATATACAGACTCAGCACTAACTGGAACATTAGACGGTACTGCATTTACAGCTTACACTAGCGGAGGTCGTTGGATTGACTTCACAAGTGTTTGGTATATTGAAACACAAACTGTCGCAAGTACAGACGTAAATGGATCAGGGGCAGCAGGTATTAGATTAGTACCTACAGCTGAACGTGATATATTCTGCGGATTACCTGCAGGAGCAACAGCTGAAATTACAGTTGCTATATCGTTACTTAGAGCAACAGGACACGACTTTACAGAAATTGGTACAGGCGGATTTAATACAAGTAACTATCCAAATGTATTGCTTGGTGAACCAATTGGTGGATCAAATGCTAAAGCACCAGCATATCAAGATGCTGACACAGCAAGTAAAGCACAAGTATGGGAACGTAGAAAAGGTAGAGTATTCTTTATCAGTAGTGACAATGATGGATTCTTCCGTGTAGGTAAGTATTTTGTTGTTGATCAATCAACTGGTAGTATTACATTTGCAGGTGACGTTGGTATTTCAAGAGCGGCATCATTAGGATTTAAAGATGGTGTTACTATTGATGAATTCTCAAATGATGAATTATTTACTGACTTGTCTGATACCGCAGTGCCAACTGAAAAAGCAGTTGCAAGTTATGTAAGTAGACGTTTAGGACATGACGGTACAGCACAACTAACTGGTACAGCTAGATTTGCTCCAGGCTTTTTAGCATTGGATGGTTCAACACCTTTAGAAGCTAACTTAAACGCAAATAGTAAGCAAATTAAAAACTTACTAGATCCAACAGATGACAACGATGCAACAACAAAAGATTTTGTTAGCCAAGCAGTTAGTAATTACGATGAATTAGATGATTTAAGAAACGTAACAATACACACAGTTACAACTCCAAATAAGAGTAAACAAATACTTGCTCCTACAGGATCTCAGCGTTTAGTAGTTGAGCCAGAATCGCCAGGACTGTTTACAATTGGAGGAACTATTACTGACGGTACAGCACAAGGTACTGTTGTAGCACTTGAATCTAGATTTGATAAAGTTCTTAATCAGAACATAAGAATTGTTACTTACAACCTAACAACAGTAGGTGACTTTAGTACTACAGCAAGTCCAATTAATAACGGAGTTGTAGGATCGCCAGGTGCAACAACAGCCAATGTACTTGAGAATCCAGTAGACGAAGTTACAAACGCAGTTGAAGCAACAACAAGTGATGTTAATATTACAGTAAACAGACTAGCATCAAGTACTGAAATTGATTTACAACTTGAAGCACAATCTATTATTAACAGCGATGTAAATGACGATGCTAACATTGCACAAAATAAAATAATGATGAATCGTGCAGGTACGTTAGCTGACAGTACAGGATTACTAGGAGTTAACGGCGATGGAACAAATGGTAGAACAGGACAAACATCAAGAGGCTTAGCAGCATTTGAAGATGAAAGTTTTGCAGAAGATATTGAAATAACTGTTCAAGGTGGAACACTTACATTAATTACAGGTGATACACTTACTCAAGGAACAAACACAGGTGTTGTTGTAAATGATGTTACAAATAGCACAACTGCTCTTATTAGAACAGGTGATACTTGGGTAGCTGATGCAACTATACTTTCAAGATCAACATTTAACAATACAACTGGTGTTACAGCAGCTCCGGCAAGTTTAGCTACTGTATTTGTACAAAGTATTAAACGTACAGGTTATATAAGTTTACGTGATCGTGGAGTTGATTATGCAAAACTTCCAGAGCTTACAACTGACACAGTAATTGGTAGACAACAACCAAGCACAGGTAGAGCAGAAAGTGTAACATTTGCACAAGTTATTGATCAAGGATTAGGACTAGCAGACGGAGATTTTGCTGCTGTACTACCTTACTTCTCAAGTGGAAGTATTGTAGGTGACCCAGGGCAAATATTAGTTAAAACTGGTACTGGTGCATATAGTACAAGTGAAATAAGTTACGAAAATGAAAACACAAGTATTGCAAAACGCAGGAACGATGGAAGTTTACAAGCGACATCATTTATTGTAGGTGGTACAGCAAGTAACGTAGTACTAAGTGAAAACTTAGGCACACTATCATTTAAGACTCCAGGACAAGGAACTATCCTAACAGCAAGTGGCGCAAGTAAACCAACTATTAACACAGGCGGAAATATTAAAGTTGGTGAAATGAGTGTTGCACCAACTGAAAGTACATTCCATGCTAACAGTCCTTATGGTTCAGTAGGCGGTGCAGGCACAACTGAAGAAACAAGTGCTATTGCAACACGTTGGTTATATACTTCATTTATTGAAGCACCAAACGAAAAAGACTCAAATGGTACAGGTATTGGATTAGGAACAAATACAGGATTTAATGATGGTGGTGCTGATGTTATTACTTTTGTTACAAGCGGAACTGTAGAAGCAAAAGTTACTGGAACAGGTATTGAAACTGATGCTATTACAAGTATTAGTGACAACACTGATTTAAATTTATCAGCAAACGGAACAGGAAGTGTTTATGTAAACGATACACTTAAACTAAGTGGCAATATTACAAAAGGCACAGGCACAATAACAGTACCTAATAATACTACAGGTACTATGGTGCTAAGTGTAAGTGATACCACAGGACAAACAGGTGTAAACCAAACCTTAAGTGCAGCTGGTAATATCAGTGCAACTGTTGACGGATTAGGTACAGCAAGTAATGTTGAATTTGGTCAAGTAACAACTACTACTATTACAACAGGTGCAAGTAGCACAGCAGGTAGCTTTACAGGTAACTGGAGTTTAACAGCTGGATCACGTATGCAAGCAACATACGCTGACTTAGCTGAGTACTATGAAGGTGATGTAGAATACGCAGTTGGAACAGTACTTGTATTTGGTGGCGATAAAGATGTTACACAAAGTACAGAACATCGTACAACAAGAGTAGCTGGTGTAGTAAGTGATCAAAGTGCTTATACTATGAACGAAGGATGTCCAGGTATAAAAACACTTACAGCACTACAAGGTAAAGTTCCTGTAAATGTAATTGGAAAAGTTGCCAAAGGTGATATGTTGGTTGCAAGTGCAATACCAGGATATGCTATTGTCGACAATGATCCTAAAGTAGGAAGTGTAATTGGTAAAGCAATTGGTACTAAAGATACAACAGAAAAAGGAACAGTCGAAGTAGTAGTAGGTAGAGTATAATGTCTGACAATAACGTAAGCAACATTAAAAATAAACCAGTTGTGCAAACTGATGACCGCACAGGACAAACTTTTACGTTTTATCCTAACGGAAACGGAGCGCCAATGATAAGCATGGAACCAAAGCAAATAAATACAGTAAGCGAGGAAAACAATGGCAAATAGATATCCATTAGTTGTTGACACAACAAACGGCAACAAAATTAGAGAAATTCCAAATGGCGATAATCTACAACTTACTGGTAACAGTGTTATTGGTGTTGTAGATGTAACAGCAAGTGGCACAGTAAGCGCAAACGAAATTAATGCAACTAGTATTAAAAAGGGCGGAACTGAATTAGCAACTGTAGCAGTTACAGGTGCATTTTCAGATATTACAGGTGGTCCAACACAATTAAGTGACTTAACTGATGATTTGAATGTATTAGTTCCAGGCGATAATGTTGGTACACTTACAAATAATGTAGGTTACTTAACTACAGTAGCATTTGCAGATTTAACTACTACTCCAACAACACTAGCAGGATACGGAATCACAGATGCAGCAACAACAGCACAAGGCGGACTGGCATCAACAGCAGTACAACCAGGCGCAAGTGTAAGTGTACTTGTAAACGATGCAGGCTATTTAACATTAGCAGATATACAAAATGGAGCAGTTACAATAGACGTAAACAACACTGGTGATTTAGTTGGTAGTGTTTTTGCAGATGATTCAACTATACTTATAGATAGTATATTAGCGGCGGTAAATTTAGACGGAACAATAAGAGGACATGTTAGACCTAATGCTAACCAACATAACCTTTGGGACTTAGGTACAGACGCAGTAAGATTTAAAAATGCATACTTTGCAGGTACAATTAACGGAGCTCACGTAGGTACACTTGACGGTGACGTTGAAGGTAGTGTATTTGGAGATGATTCAACTTTACTTGTAGATGGCAACAACAACAAGATTGTTGGCCCAGTAGAAACATTTAGTTTAAGAACAACTAATGCAACTATTGCACTTGGATATCTAGCAGGTCAAACAGCTCAAGAAAATAGTTCAGTAGCAATAGGTAATCAAGCAGGTAATAACGCACAAGCCGCTGGGTCAGTTGGAATTGGATATAAAGCAGGTAATGACACACAAGGCGGAGGTGCAATAGCACTTGGATATCAATCAGGTCAAACTACTCAAGGTGGTCAAGCAATAGCAATTGGAGAACTTGCAGGTCAAGCAACCCAAGGTGGGCATGGCATTGCACTTGGATATGCAACAGGTCAAACTGCTCAAGGCGCCTATGCAATAGCAATTGGTAAACAAGCAGGTTATGCAAACCAAGCAGCAAACTCAATTGTAATTAACGCAACTGGCAATATTCTAAACAACACTCAAGCAGATGCATTTGTAGTTCAACCAATTAGAAGTGCTGTTGGTACAACTACATTGATGTATGATGCTTCGTCAGGAGAAATTACACATACAGCAACACCAGCACAACAAACTATGATAGGAAGTGTGCAACAAATTAGTGGCCCTGGAGCAATTGACGTAACATCATACATTACTGAAATTACAACAACTGGCGCAGATGCCTACACACTTGCAGATGGTGTAGCAGGACAAATAAAAATAATTAGTATGATAGTAGATGGCGGTGACGCAACAATTACTCCGACTACACTTGCTACTGGAACAACAATTACAATGGCTGATGTAAACGATAATATAACATTACTATATGGCACAAATGGTTGGGTGAATACTGCAAACCAAGGCGCAATTATAGCGTAATAACTTAGGAAAGAAAAATGGCAATAAGTAGAATAAATGTAGGAACACTAGCAAACGATGGAACAGGTGATGACCTAAGACAAGCGTTCGTAAAAGTCAACAACAACTTTGACGAACTTGACCTAAGAGTTATTCCGCAAAACACAGCAAGTAATTTAGGATCAGGGCAAGGTGTATTTTATACTAAAGAAAGTAACAACTTAAATTTTAGATCACTAGCTGCTGGAGATGGAATAAATCTTACAGGTGATGCGACACAAATTACAATTACAAATAATGCTAGTTTAACAATTAGTACTGACGGTGACAACCTAGTACTAAACACAGCTAACAAAGCGTTTACAATTAATGGCGGTGCAGGATTAACTTCATCAGTAACAGGTTCAACAGTGACACTAGCTGCCGGAGCAGGTGTTGTTAGTGCAGATACTAATCCAACATTAAGTAACGATTTAAATGCTAATAGCAATGACATAAACAATGCTAATTGGGTAAATGCAGTAGCAGTAAATGCAACAGCATTTAATGGCGCACTTACAGGTACAGTTGACGGTGTTGACGTTGGAGAACTAGGTAGACAAATACTCGGTGTTGATTATGGCACATTACCTGTAAATGCAGAAACTGCACTAGAACTTTTATTTTTTGCAACTACATTTAGTTACGGAACTTTTACTAGTCCGAGTGCATTAAACTCAGATTATGGCACAATAGCGTAAGGAGCCACTATGGCAAACTTTTGGACAAAGAACAACGGTGATAGTTTAATTACCCTACAAGAACAAGTGACTATGACACCGTTACCTTTGCCGTTATCACAAGCAGGCGCAGCAGTAACATTAATAAGTGGTAGTTTACCTGCAGGCACTAGACTAAGCGGTACAAACATTGTAGGCACGCCTAGAGAAGTTTCACGTGAATTAGAAAGTACATTTGTTTTACGTGCAACTTACAACAATGAAATATCAGATAGAACTTTTAAAATTACTGTGCTAGGAGCAGATGCTCCAGAATGGCAAACGCCAGCTGATTTATTGGCGGCAGGTAACAATAGTACATATTACATATTAGATAATAGTCCAATAGACTTTCAATTAGAAGTTATAGACACTGACACAGCTGCAGGACAAGTACTTGAATACTATATTCCATCGCGAGGCGGAGTACTACCTCCAGGAATAAAACTAACCAAAGACGGAAGACTTGTAGGAGTAGTTGATCCAATACTAGCAATTGAAAAAGCAGCAGGTACAGGATCTTTTGACCAAGTAGGTTATGACTTTGAATCAAAAAGCGGTTATGACTGGAGTGTTCCTAGTGCTAATGGTTTCGATAGTTTCTTTTATGATACTACAATTTATGATCTAAGTACGCCAACTAAATCTCCAAAAAAACTTAATAGATATTATGAATTTACAGTAAGTGTAAGTGACAGCGATACAATATCATCAAGAACATTTAGATTGCTTGTAGTTGGAGATGACTTCTTTAGATCAGATACAACACTAATGCAAATTGGTACTAATATATTTACTGCTGACAACACTCACATACGAGTTCCTATTTGGCTTACACCAAGAAACTTAGGATATCGTAGAGCAAACAATTATGTTACACTTGTGCTAGATATCATTGACCCAAACACTATACTTGGAGTAACAAGTTACTATCTAACATCACTTAACGATGATAATAGTGCAAGTACACTTCCACCTGGACTAGTGTTAGATACAACAACAGGCGAAATAGCTGGTAGAGTACCTTATCAACCTAATGTAACAAAAGAATATAAATTCACTGTAGCTGCAAAACGAGTTGGCTATGACATTGATACTGTACAACTTATTGAGTATATGTATGAATCTGCTAACGTAGGTGTATCACAAATAAAAACAAGTAAGTTTGATACATACTCTCAATATGTTCTAAATAAAGAATTTACAGTAGACGGTAACGTATACAAAGTTACAGGTATTAATACAAATAATGCTTTGTATGATGTGCTAACACTTAATCGACCTACACTAACTACATTTAATAAAACTGTAAGTATAAACTTTGGAACAATTAGTATTGTTGATACAGAAGATGCAATTAGCACAAAGACTTTTGTAGTTAATTTATTAGGCGAAGTAAACAGTAAAATTACATGGGACACTGCTAGTAATTTAGGATCATTTAGTTCTAACTATGTAAGTACTTTAAAAATTAGTGCAACTACTTCAGTTCCAAATGCAAACTTAATTTATACTGTTTCACAAGGCAGTTTGCCACCTGGATTACGTCTTTCATTAGATGGCGAAATTATAGGCAAAGTAAGAAGTTACGGATCCGGTGATACTCCTGGACTTACAATATTTGACAGCCAGAATTTAAAATTAGATAATAACGAAACTAAATTTGATAGAACATTTAAATTTACAGCAAATGTACAAGACCAATATGGATATAGTAATATTACTCGAGAGTTTACAGTAACTCTTAGTGATCCTGATAGCAGACTATACAGTAATGTATATTTGGAGCCTATGTTAAAGCAATCACAACGTAATGCATTTTCAAATTTTGTAAATAATACTGAAATATTTTTGCCAGAATATCTTTACAGACCAAACGATCCTAGCTTTGGAATACAAACTAAAATTAAAATACTTGCATATGCTGGAATAGAATCAAAAACTATTGATCATTTTATAGCAGCCGCGGCGAAGAACCATATTAGACGTAACTATCAAATAGGTGAAATTAAAACAGCAGTTGCAAAGAAACCTGGTACACAAGAAATAGCATATGAAGTAGTATACTTAGAAGTTATTGATCCAAAGCAGTCAACAAAAATTAACAAAAAAGTAAAGCCTACAGCAAGAATTAAAAACAAAGAAAAAATACTTGTTAACAGTTCAAAATACACAGTTACAGGACTTGACACATATGACAGTGAAATGAGTGAACTTAGTATACAACGTAGAGAAGATCCTACAGTTGTAATTAAATTTATAGATCAAATGACTGTAGGACAACAAGACAATGACATTAATATAGATATACACAACGAATTTGGTGTTATTGGTAGAGATGGATTATCAGATAGTATAGCATTTGTTCCAGGTGTTATACAAAGTAATAAATTTAGACCAGATCCTGAAAACACAATTACAACAGATAGTAATGCAATTAAAATTGACGGTGAATCTGACAGATTAAGATACATATCAAATATGACACATATGCGAGATGCTATAAGATCAGTCGGAGCAACTGAAAAGAACTTTTTACCGTTATGGATGCGTTCTGGGCAAGAAACTGAAAGTGGTGAATTAGGGTTTGTAAATGCAATTCCTCTGTGTTTTTGTAAAGAAGGTAAAGCTAAAATAATTAAAAACAACATAGAACAATACAACATTGACTTTAAACAATTTGATTTAGATATAGATAGATATGTAATAGATAGTACTGAAGGCAATTCAGACTCACAATACATAGTATTCGCAAATTATAAATTCAATGTATGATTGTGATAAATATAATGCAGGAGAAATAACATATGGCCAGTACAATTACAACAACAGGATTTGACGAATCATTTCCAGTTGCAGGACAAGACAACGATAGTCAAGGATTTAGAACTAATTTTAATGTAACTAAAGTTGCACTTGAAGCAGCGAAATTGGAGATTACAACACTACAATCAGATACAGCTAAATTAAATGCTGATAATGACTTTAATGGTAGTAAGATACAAGAAGCTGAACTACTAAAAAACACAGAAACAGTTTACGCTAATGGTAACGTTGCTGCAAGTCAAAACGTTAGTTGGGAGTTTGGACATTACCAAACTATACAAGTAGGTGCTGATGTTACTCTTACTCTTGCTGATTGGCCTGCAAGTTCTAAAATGGGTAGATTGCGTTTACAAATTACAAGTGACGGGGCATCAACTAGAACAATTACTTGGGCAAGTGCTGGCGGTGGTGCATTTAAAAATGATTCAGGATGGCCTGGAACGTTTACTGTTAACAGTCAAACTAATCCTATCATTGTAGACTTTTGGACGATTAATGGTGGTACAACAGTATTTGCCAAATACCATGGTGTGTTTACCTAATGTTCAATCCGTTAGTTGATAGCTTTAGCGAACTAAAAGACATTGAAGTTGAAAATAAAATTGTAGAACTACAACGTAAATATTTTCAAGCAGGTGCTAATCCACAACTACAACAGCAAGTGCAAGCAATATTAGAAATGTACAAGTACGAAATGCAAGAACGTAGAGCTAGAAGTTTACAAAAACAAAATCAAGATAATGACAATAATTCTCTTGACAATCTGATCAATATCAGTTAAAATACATGTATGCTTATGAAAACAGACTCTCTCGGTATCCCGCGATTTACAAATAAAGACTTAGTTGATATGATCTATACAGGTCATGCTGACAAATGTCATGTGGTATTATGTGAGCAGTCAGATGATGTAGATCAGTTTAACAAAGCAATGGAAGAACAAGGCTTTGATAAACTACAAAAGTATATTCCATTAGATGTAGATCAAAAGACTTTTGACGGTGTATGTCAAAGTGAATGGTTTATGCCTGATGAATACAAAGACATCAATGTATATGAATATGTACTAGGCAAAGCAAAAACACCCTGCCCACAACACGTACAAGATCGTATATGGGAAGAAATGGAAGCATATGGCGAACGTGATATGCATAATCTATTACGCTATATGATTTATCTTGTAGACTTTATGCGTGAGAATGATATTGTATGGGGTGTAGGCAGAGGTAGCTCTGTAGCAAGTTATGTGCTATACTTAATAGGTGTACATAAAATTAATTCCATCCAGTTTGACCTGGATTGGCGAGAGTTCTTGAGATAAGTAAGTATATAATTATTAGGAGAAAATAATGGTACAAAGAGCAAAAGGTGCAAAAGTTTATAAAACCATGCAAGGTAAGATGGTTGACATGGACATGCTCCGAAAGAAAAACGAATTAACTCAAGCAGTAGGTAATGCTAAAGTTAATGCCCGTGGTGACGAATTAGGTCCAGGCGGACAAATTATTAAAAAACGTGAGGACGTAGTGAAAGAGTACTACGATAATCATAAAGGCGTTGTAGATCAAGCAGCAGTTAAAGTTCAAAAGGATCTTGAAGACGATTGGGTTGAACCAGAACCAATCAAAGAAACACAAAAAGCTAAAGCCCGCA
>UPTG01001672.1_pt1 | contig 16184 bp, 19 predicted proteins | sample 2160121 | NCBI WGS metagenome assembly UPTG01 (sample SAMN06266255, study PRJEB28933) | marine metagenome | isolation source: Columbia River Estuary | place: USA:Columbia River Estuary, USA | collected 2014-07-27
GATTTGAATGCCAATATCCCAGTTGCTTGTGCCATAGCTTCAATAATTAAAACACCAGGCATGATTGGCTGATCAGGAAAGTGACCAGTAAATTGTGGCTCATTAAAAGAGACATTCTTAATAGCAGTTAGATTTTTCCCAGATTCAAAACTAATGACTCGGTCAATGAGTAGAAAAGGGTAGCGATGAGGTAGAAAATTTTTAACCTCGTTTATGTTCATTTCCATAGTGTTACCTAATATTTTTCAATTTAATTTTCATAAAGGTGGCAATTTTATCAAGTTTTGTTAGCCATATTCCTACCTTTTTCCATTCTGAGTGATGCATGAGAGGAACAAAGCCAGTATATGTACCAGGCTTAGTTATATCTCTATTAACAGTACTTGTAGCATTGATAATAACATCATCAGTTATTTTTAAGTGGTCAACTATGCCTACTGCACCACCTATCATGCATCTTTTACCAATAATTGTTGTTCCAGCTATACCGGTTTTTGCGGCAATTGCAGTATCTTCGCCAATAACCACGTTATGTGCTATATGAATAAGGTTGTCGATTTTTACACCGTCATGAATTTCTGTATCTGAAATAGAACCTCTGTCAATTGTTGTATTTGCTCCAATTGAAACATTATTTCCAATTGATACATTTCCTAAATGAGCAATAGTATTCCATTTTTTATCTGAAGTTCTTGCATTTCCAAAACCTTCAGATCCAATGATTACACCGGGTGAAATAACACAATTATTTCCAATCTGGCTTCCTCTTAGAATCGTAACATTTGACTCAATTATTGAGTTAGATCCAATGCTTACATTATCCTCAATTACACAATTTACTCCAATGGTTGAACTTTTGCCAATATTTACGTTCTTACCAATTGCACTATTTGCAGCAACACTTGAGTCTGGATAATTTAATTGATGACCATAATTAAAGTGTTCAATATTTTGTGTAACTTTAAATTTATGAGTCAGGATTGAGTAGGCAAGATAAACGTTATCAACTATGATGGCATCTCTTTGACAGTAATGTTTAAGACTTTTATTGATAATGAAAGCACCAGCATTAGAATTTTTTAAGGATTCTTTATATTTTTTATTTACTGCGTAGGATATTTGGCTTGAATTTGCAGAATCCAAAGTGCCAATACTATGAATTGATTTAGAAGGATCTCCTTCAATTGAGCCTCCAACTAGCTCTGCAATTTCTTTAAGAGTTAATATCATGGTGAAAGCTTTTCTATTTCATCAATTATATGTTGAGTTATATTGACTTCATTACTTACAAAAGCAACATTCTCATAGAGAATCAGGTCATAACCTTTCTCTCTAGCAAATGAATTTATTGTTTCATTAATTAGTATTTCAATTTTTTTAAGTAGATTAAATTTTTTAGTATTCATTGCCTTCTGCCAAAATTCAGTTTCTCTCTCAAAACTTTCTTCTAAGTTTTCAAGCTTGGATAATTCTATTTCATCAGTATCTGAAGTGCCAGTTTTTCCATTTGATTCAATCTTTGTTCTGAGAAGTTCAATATGTTTGAATAAGTCTAATAACTCTTGTTTTTTAGGCTCAAATTCTCGTGATAGTTTATCTACACTATTTTTATATTGAGTAAGGTTAACAATAACTTGTTCGGTATCTATGAAACCAATTTTTAAACTTTGAGCGTTTGCTGTTAGACATAAAGCACTCAAAAAAAATAATACTAAAACCCTCATAGGGTATCTAGAAACCAGTTCCTAATGAAAATCCAAAGTCTTCAATAGTATCACCATCTTTCTTAAGAATTGGAGTTGAAATAAATGCCCCAATTGATCCTATGGGACTCAAATAAGCAAAACCAAAGCCTGCAGACATTCTTATATCTCCAAGTTTGATGTTTGAACTTTTTTCATAAATATTTCCAGCATCAATAAATGCACTCATTCTCATTTTTTCATTATTATCAAAAAAGAATGCAGGTGCTATTAAATTAGCACTTCCAAGAATAGCAATTTCACCACCTTTTGCCTTGCCATTCGGATAAAGAGGTCCAAGTGTCTTGTTTCCAAAGCCCCTTACTGAGCCACTACCACCACCAAAATTTCTTTTATAAAATGGCAGTGGTTTTCCACTATATCCCTTAGATAGATTAAAATTACCTGTAAGTTTTAAGGTTGTGGTCTCACTTACAGGTCTGTAACTTGTATGGTCAGCATTTAAGTTAAAATATCTATAGTCTCCTAATGGAAGAGCTATTCCTGCAGATAAGGCATTGTTAACTCCTTTTGTTGGGTACAAATAATCATTCAGAGTGTTCTCATTCCAATTAATGTTTAGTTTAAACTCATCATTGTCTGAAGTGGCGCATTGACTTGATTCATAGCCAGATCCAGAGAATAAAGAGCTACATTTAATTTCATTAGTTGAGTATTCAAACTCAGTATTCAGTCTTGTGTTATTGCTGAGTGGAATTCCGTAGCCAATACTTGCACCAGTCGTATTAATTTCATAGGAATTGGCAGCAACATCATCATCATTTATTTCACTTCGGAAAGCACCAAGACTAACGCTATGACCTTCATCATTGTAATTTGGATTCATAAAATAGAAGCTTATTCTGTTATATGACTCAGAAACATTTAAATTAGCATTAAGAGTATTTCCAGAGCCAAAAATATTCTTTTCTTCTATGCCGGCTCCAAATGAAACTCCAAAATTATTGCTATGCGATACAGAAAAGCTTATTGAACCAGTTTGAGTCTCTTCTATTAAGAAGTTTATGTCAATTTTATCTGGCATACCTAAAACCTCAGACGTTGAGATTTGAACATCTGAGAAATAACCTAGACGTCTTAATTTTAGTAGGGAGTCTCTTAATATGCTTCGAGAATACAAACCTCCTTCTGAAATACCAATCTCTCTTCTAACCACTTCATCTTGAGTTCTGGTATTGCCTGATATAGTTATTCTATTTATATATACTTTTTTATTCAAGGAAACTTGAAAATCAATATTCACTGAATTTAAAAAATCTGATGTTACAGGGTTTATGTCGACAAATGCATAGCCCTTATCAGCAAATAAGTCTGTAAGCGCCTGAATATCTTGGATTATTAGGTTGCGATTAAAAATATCCCCCTCTTTCATGCTAATTAAATTATCAAGTTCATTTGCTGAAATTGATCCAAGATCGCCATTAAAGCTTATTTTTCCGAGTTGATATTGAATGCCTTCAGATATCTTGATCGAAATTGACATATTTTCTTTTGAGTCATCTAGTGTTGTGTCGACATTTAGAATTTGAAAGTCTAGATACCCTGAATCAAAATATAAATTTGTCATTGAATCAATCCCCTGGGAAAATTCAGCCTCAGTAAACAAGTCTTTTTTAGTAAAGTAATTCATTAAGGCCATATCAGCCTCACCAATCTTAAATAATTTTAATAATTTCTCTTCAGAAATATTAGATCCACCACTAATATTAAATGAATCAATCTTGACTCTCTCTCCTTGATTAACATTAAGTTCGATACTAGCTCTATTCTGAGAGTCTACAACAATACTAGAATTAATTTCGGCATTGTAATAACCGGATCCAGAATATTTAGACTCTAGCAAAAGTATAAATTCATCAAGCTTATTTTGAGTAAATGCATTGCCGGCAGAGAGTCCATTATTTTCAACTTCTTCATCAAGAACCTCAGTACTAATTAGCAATTTTTCACCCTTAATCCAATTTGAAAAACCTGAGCCAGAATCCAGACTAATATCAAAAAACTTTATAATGGGGTTTTCTGATAAAGTAATTTTTAATGAACCATCATTATTCATAACAGTAATATCTGAAAATAAACCAGTTTCGAAAAGTGACTTAATAATTGCGTTACTTGCAGAATCTGAATATTCATCACCAACCTTAACTGGTAATTCCTTCAGCAAGGTTTCTTTGGAGGTGTTGTTGAGACCAATAAAATTAATTTCATTTATTGGATTTGAGTAGACATTTGTTGTAAAAAATAAGAAAAGAAGAAATAAGGAATTAGATAGTTTATTTTTCATTTTTTTACCTTTAATAATTAAATTTGTTTTAAAAAAAACTTTACATATTAAAATTAGAACTCAATAAGTTAATTTTAACAAATTAACCTTGCTTATTGTCAACGTAACATTAAAAATTAAAATTTTCAGTTTAAATAGAAACTTTATGATAATTTTTATTATTATTTTCCTTTACGCGATTAGAATAATCCTGCCACAACTCTTCTTTATCAGCCCCTAAATGAAATAAATAACTCCAAGAGTAGATTCCTGTAGTATGGCCGTCACTAAAATGTATAGCAATTGCATAGTTGCCCATTGGCACAAGAGATGATATTAAAACATCTTGTTTATCTAGCTGCAATGTTTCTTGTCCTGGGCCATGACCCCTAACTTCTGCTGAAGGTGAATACACTCTTAAAAACTCACTGGTCAAAGCAAAATCATCATTTTTATAACTAACAGTGAGTAATTTTTTATCTTTGCTAAGTGTTATATTATTTGGAGGAGTCATTCATATTTAATGAAATTTAAAGTAGATAAATTTTAGCATAGCAGTAATTGAAAAATTCGCTATACAAACGGTTAAAATATATTCATGATAAATTTTACAAAAATGCATGGTTTAGGAAATGATTTTGTTGTCATGAATAACCTTGATGGCGATGTTTGCCTTTCTGTTGAAGAAATACGACAGCTTTCTGATCGTCGTTTTGGAATTGGCTTTGATCAGCTACTGATGATTGAAACTGCAACCTCTAAAGATGCTGATTTTAGATATGTAATATTTAATGCTGATGGTTCTGAAGTCAGTCAGTGTGGAAACGGTGCAAGGTGCTTTGCGCTTTACATTCAGAAAAAAAATCTTTCATATAAGAGTTCTTTGACTGTTGAGACTAATGCTGGACTTTTGATTCTGAACATAAATAGTGATGAAACTGTAAAAGTTAACATGGGCATGCCTAATTTTAAGCCTTCCAAAATACCTTTAAATTTAAATCAAGTGTCACCAGAGTATTTAGTTGAAGGCTATATGGTTGGCTCCTTGTCTATAGGCAATCCACATGCCATTTTAATTCAAGATGAAATTGCTGATATTGATGTCATAGCCTCGAAAATTCAATCAAGTACGCTATTTCCTGAGGGAGTTAATGTGGGTTTTATGAAAGTTTTCAATAAAACCGAAATTCAGCTCAGAGTTGTAGAGAGGGGGGTTGGTGAGACTCTTGCATGTGGCTCTGGCGCTTGTGCTGCCGTCATTCATGGAGTAAGACAAGGGTTACTAGATTCTAAAGTAACAGTCCACTTAAATGGCGGCGATGCAACTGTAGAATTTGATGGAGAGAAGGTCTATTTAACTGGGCCCGGTAAGTTCGTTTTTGAGGGATCAGTTAACCTTAGAAGTGGGTCTTCTTAAGTTTCTACAGATTTCAGTGAAATACAGTACTGATTAGTTAAATTATAAGCAGAAAGATGTCCATCCCAGACGCAGCCATGGTCTAAAGGGTATATATTTTTGGTATCTACATTTTTTAGTGAAGACCAATGCCCAAAAAAGATTTTTTGCTCTTTCATTAAGCGATTTTTATGAAGAAACCAGGCTTTATAGCCTGCTGGATTTTTATCAACATTGAGCTTATGTTCAAACTCAAGCTCGCCATTTTCCTTGCAAAATCGCATTCTCATCAAGGCGTTGATTGTATAACGACATTTTTCCTCAATTGTAAGATTCTCTGACCATGTGTGAGGTAAATTACCATACATCTGAGATAAAAATTCACTTAGATTTTCATTTCGAAGCTGGCTGTGAACTAATGCAGCATTATTGATGACATCTGATTGAGACCAGTTTGGTGGAACGCCAGCGTGAACCATTAAGGAGTCCTCATACTCGATTACTAAAGGCCTCTCAATAAGATAATCTAACAAAGTATTTTTATCATTAGCTTCAAGAATATCATGAAAGGTATCTTTTTTATTTGGATGTCTATCTGTAAGAGCGCAAACCAATAGATGAAAATCATGATTTCCTAGTACCATGTCTGCATTATCTTTATTCGAGTATAGAAACCTTAGTGTTTCTAATGAATGAGAACCACGGTTGACAACATCACCTAAGAAATATAAACGATCTCTATCAATATTAAAGTTAATTTTTTTTAGAAGTGCATTAAGGCTATTAAAGCAGCCCTGAACATCACCAATGGCATAATCCATATAACTTTCTAATGCAGCGTATGAGGTTCGCTCAATGTAAATTCAGGGATATCTGCATCAAACCTTTGGCCTATGTCGCTAATCATTCCATAAGAGCCTTTCATAGTCCCTGTCTCAGTACTAATAATTGCTCCAGAGCTATATTTAAAGCTTTCACCAGGTGATAAATGTGGCTGTTGACCAATAACACCCTCACCAATTACCTCTTCAGTTTCGCCTGACTCGTCTTGAATGAGCCAACGCCTTGTCCTAAGTTGAGCGCCAGTATCACCTTGATTAGTAATCGTAATGGTATAGGCATAGGCATATTGTTTATTAAGGATATCTGATTGATCCGAAAGGTAGGTTACTTCTACATTAATTTCAATTTTGTTTTTCATAATCATTCATAAGAGTTACAAAGTTTTCTACGCTTAACATCTCAGCTCTTTGAGATAGATCAATGTCAGTTTGAGATTGATTTAGAACTGATTTTAAACAATTTTTTAGTGTTTTTCGTCTTTGAGAAAATGCTATTTTAACGATCTCCTCAAGAGGCTTAGAGTTTTGAACGAGCGGCTGTTTTTTAGTTTTTAAATAAAGTATAGCAGATTCAATTTTGGGTTGTGGATCGAAAGATTCTTTAGGCACAACAAACATAAGCTCGGTATCAAAAAAAGTCTGCATAATGACGCTTATCCTTCCATAGACTTTACTTCCAGGAGGGGCTACTATTCGATCTACAACCTCTTTTTGAAGCATAAATGTCATATCAATAATATTATCCCTATAGTTAAGTAAATGAAACAACAAAGGAGATGATATATTGTATGGAAGATTGCCTACAATTCTAACCTTCTGCTTAAATTGATCAAAATTAAAAACCAAAGCATCAGACTCATGAATAGTTATTTTTATATTATTCTTTTTTTGAAGAAGGGCTATTAAGTCTCGATCAATTTCAATGACGTGAATGTTTTCCAAATAATCTATTAATGGGAATGTTAAGGCGCCTTTTCCAGGCCCTATTTCAATGATATGATCATTTTTTTTAGGAGAGATTGTTGAAACAATTTGGTTAATGATCTGTTGATCAACTAAAAAATTTTGGCCAAATCTTTTTCGAGGTTTATGAGGCATTACTAGTTAGTTTTTGAAAGAATGACAAGGCACAGTTAAAACTGCCAAGACTAATATTGCCACTCCCCGCTAAGTCCAGCGCAGTCCCATGATCAACTGAGGTTCTAATAAAAGGAAGACCAAGCGTAATATTGGCTGCATTCTTAAATCCACTTGCTTTTAAAACGGGTAAGCCTTGGTCATGGTACATTGCCAGGACGACATCAATATCTTTTAATGAGTCAACAGTAAAAGCAGTATCTGCTGGAACAGGGCCAGAAAGCCTGAAACCATTTTTACTCAGTGTTTGAATCACAGGCGTTATTGTCTTTATTTCTTCATCTCCAAGATATCCATTTTCACCAGCATGCGGATTAAGTCCACATACTAGAATGCTTGGATTATTAACCCCTAAATATTTAAAATCATTATTAATAATTGAAATCACTTCCGTCAGTGATTCTTTAGTAATATTTTTTGGAACATCTTTGAGTGCTAAATGCGTTGTGGCAAGAGCTACTTTAAGTTTTGCGGTTGCGAGTAGCATGACAGTTTTTGAGCAATTAGATAATTCTGCTAAATATTCTGTATGCCCACTAAATTTTATACCTGCTTGGTTAATCACTGCTTTATTTATTGGGCCTGTTAGAATGCCATTACACGTCTTATTTAAGCAGTCATGAGTGGCCTGTTTAATGATAGATAGAACATACTCAGCGTTATTTGGGTTAAGCTGTCCAGGCACGGTTTTTTCTTTAGATTTAATTGGAAAAATACTTAATTCACCAGCCTTATTAGTACTGCTCTCTTTGAGAATAAGTGGTAATTTAAGTAATTTAGCCCTTTCAATGAGAGCATCTGGGTCTGCGTAGACCCTTAGATTTTCAGTCCTTTCTTTTTGAGCGTAAATGATTGCAATATCGGGCCCAATTCCAGATGGTTCGCCTGAAGTAAGTGCAATTGTCATAGGAAAATCAGTTTAATTTATTTATTGTAAATACGGTAAGTGTTGCAACTGCACCTGAAAGGAACATTCCCCAAAGGATATCTGCTACAACTAGCTTTAAACTAAATATATTCATTGAGGCGTAAACGGTTAAATCATAGGTTCCATAGGTTACTAAGCCAAAAAAAGCACCAATTAAAAACACGTTTAAAAGTGTATTATCTTGATTAGGATTAACGACAAAAAATATGAGCCCCAGTAAGAAAATCACATAAAAAAGGAGTGCTGGAGGAATTTTGAGCTCCATAAGGGACGATACCTCTTGTTTGTACATAGGCGTCGCCACAAAATAAATCCAAAAAACATCGATGATGAAGAAAAAGATTAGCGCTATAAAGAATGTTTTAATCATAATATTAGTATACTTTTAAAGGTTTAGAGAAAGGTCAATTTTATTTTGTTAAGTTTTATCTAGTTTAGTTAACAAGCTCCCCTTTAGCTTGGAGGTCTGCATGATAGGAGGATCGAACCATTGGACCGCTTGCTACCTGCGAAAAGCCGAGTTCTTCAGCTATAGTTTTGTAGTGTTCAAATTGCTCTGGTGAAATATACTCTTCAACGGCCAAATGATGACGACTAGGCTGCAGATATTGACCAAGAGTAAGCATATCAACTTTATGTTTTCTTAAGTCTTTGAGTACGTCTATGACCTGCTTTTGTGTCTCTCCAACACCGAGCATTAATCCTGACTTAGTTTTGACAGATGGATGTTTTTCTTTAAAGTTTTTAAGTAGCTCCAAAGATTGCTTATAGTCTGAGCCAGGTCTCACTTTAGGATATAAGCTTGGAACGGTCTCTAAATTATGATTAAAAACATCAGGCGGACAATCTTGAAAAATATCTAAGGCTTTTTCAACTCTTCCACGAAAGTCTGGGGTTAGTATTTCAATTTTAACTTTAGGCGTTTTTTGTCTGATAGCGTCGATACATTCTTTAAAGTGCATAGCTCCTCCATCTCTAAGATCATCACGATCTACTGATGTAATGACAACATACTTTAACGCCATTTTAGAAATAGTATCAGCCAAGTGATTTGGTTCACTGGCGTCTAATGGCTTTGGTCTGCCATGAGCAACATCACAAAAGGGGCAACGCCTTGTGCAGATCTGACCCATAATCATAAAGGTTGCCGTTCCATGGTTAAAGCACTCACTGAGGTTGGGGCACTGAGCCTCTTCACAGACCGTGAACAATTCCTGACTTCGAAGGGTACTCTTTAACTCATTAACTTTTTTTGAGTTTGTATGTCGAATTCTTATCCAGCTTGGTTTTTTTAATGGCTTTCTCTTAGAGTCTGGCTTGATCTTGAGCCTACTGATTTTGGATTCACCTTTTAAGGCTTTAATTTCAAGTTCTTGAGACATAATTTGAAAGATGACGAGTTAGTTGTTTTTTGATCTCAGATAATTCAAGGGTATTATCCGTTAGATTTGACATCTGGGTAACATTTAAATCCCTGAAACCACAGGGGTTAATCAGCTTATATGGAGAGAGATCCATATCGATATTTAAGCTCAATCCATGATATGTTCTTCCATGCCTGACTTTTAGTCCTAACGCTGCAATTTTGGACCCATCAACATATACACCTGGAGCGCCGCTAACCTTATGAGTCGAGATCGAGTACTCTTCAAGTAGGTCAATGATTGATTGTTCAATCAAACTGACCATTTTTTTTATTCCAATCCCAAGTCTTTTTATGTCAATTAAACAGTAGACAATCAATTGACCTGGAGCATGATAAGTGATTTGACCGCCTCTATCTGATTGAATCACTGATATATCAGTTTCCTCTAATAGATTTTCGGATCTGCCTGTCAGGCCTTGAGTGAATACACTGTAATGCTCCAAAAGCCAAATTTCATCAGGAGTGTCAGCATTTCTAGAATTAGTAAAAGAGACCATTTCTTCCCAGATTGTGGTGTAGTCTTGTAAGCCTTTTTCACGAATTTGAATCATGATAATTTATAAAAGATAAGACACTAGAGGGCAGTTTTGAAGGTCTTCATTTATTGAATCAAGCTGTTTTCTACTTGTTGCAATGATTCTAATGGTCACAGAAACATATTTTCCCTTTGAGCTGTTCTTAAGAGTGATTTGATTGCTGTGAAGTTTTCCAACATATCTTTCAACGATAGTACTAACTGTATCTATTAAATCAGGCTGATTTAGCCCAAAAACTTTGATTGGATAATCACAAGGAAATTTAAAAATGTCTTCATTCATTTCAGTCACAACCTAAATTTTACCCATTAAAGTTACCTATACATAATTGTTAATAATAAAATATAATTAATATTTTTAATATCAAATAAATACAATAATGATAGAAGACTTAACTCCCCAAGAATTTCAACAATCGATAGAAAATGAAGGTAATATTCTCATTGACGTTAGAGAGAAATCCGAATTAGATATTTGCAAGATTAATGGCGCAATCAACATGCCTATGAGTTCCATTACTGAAACTTTTTCTGATTTAGATCCAAGTTTAAGTTATTCTCTTTATTGTCATCATGGGATGCGCTCCATGCAAGTTGCTAATTTTTTATTATCAAAGGGCTTTCAATCTCTTTCTAATCTAAGAGGTGGAATTGATGCCTGGTCCAGAGAGGTTGATAATGCTGTTGAAAGATACTAAGTTTTCTTGATACTATCTAATATTAAACTCTTATAATTTATACATCCCCCAATTAAAAAAAATATGAATCAAATTGAACAAATGTTTTTGCTTCAAATGCAATTAAATGATCAAACAAATGGCCAAGTATGGATTAAAGGATATACTAAAGAAAACCGGGAAATATCCTGGTATAGAGGGATTTATATGGAGGTTGCTGAAGCAATTGACTCGTTTAATTGGAAGCACTGGAAAAATATTAATGATGAGCCAGATTGGGATAATATAAGGGTAGAGCTGGTTGATATTTGGCACTTTATTATGTCTGAGTCGATTCGTATCAATGATCAATCGTATGCCAATAAACATCTGCATATGAAAGCTAGGGGGGATTATGATACTGATGCATTGATAGCCTCATTGGAAAAGATGCTGAAATTATCTGTTGTATCTAGTATCGATAAAGAAATTAATAATATTAGGGAGATCACGGATATATTCTTCATCATAATCTCACACTTAGGTATCGATGTTGAAGATTTGTACAAGCGCTATGTTGTCAAGAATCAATTGAATACCTTTAGACAGCAAAATGGCTATAAAGAAGGCTCATATATAAAGATTTGGGGGGGTGTTGAAGACAATGTAGTTGCTTTTGATATTATGAATAAGAATCCTAAAATTACCCCAACTGAACTTTATGATGAGCTGGATTCTGCTTACTCTAAACTATAGATGACTACTGAACATATAAAACTAACTGAATTCAGCCATGGCGCTGGATGTGGCTGCAAGATTTCACCAAAACTTTTAAAAGAAATTTTAGGAACCAAACTGGATAGCTTTGTCGATTCAAATTTATTGGTAGGGCATGAATCAAGCGATGATGCTGCAGTTTATGATCTAGGGGATGGTAGGGCGCTCATAAGTACTACTGATTTTTTTATGCCAATTGTGGATGATCCTTTCGATTTTGGAATGATTGCTGGCAGTAATGCCCTAAGTGACGTTTATGCAATGGGCGGTAAACCCTTAATGGCCATTTCAATCTTTGGATGGCCCATTAATATGCTTTCCACAGATGTTGGTGCAAAAGTCATTGATGGCGGTCGAGAGATATGCAAGCAAGCAGGTATTACTCTTGCAGGGGGTCATAGCATTGACTCACCAGAGCCAATTTTTGGTCTATCGGTATCTGGTATTGTAGAAATTAAAAATTTGAAAAGAAATATTGGTGCAAAGGTTAATGACACCTTGTTTTTGACTAAGCCATTAGGAATTGGAATTTTATCGACTGCGCAAAAAAAGAAGATTGTGAGCACCAATGATCATGCTACTGCAGTCAAACAAATGTGCACTTTAAATGATATTGGCTATAAATTAGCAGCCATCCATGGGGTTAATGCAGTTACAGATGTTACAGGTTTTGGTTTAGCTGGCCACCTCCTAGAGGTTTGCAAAGGAAGCAATACATCTGCAGAGATAAGTTTCGATAAGCTTCCATTGCTTCCAAATATTTTGAAATATATTGAAAATGATTGCGTTCCTGGTGGGACGCAAAGAAACTTTGATAGTTATGGAGATCAGATCAGCAGATTGTCAAATCTCGAAAGATCAATTATTTGTGATCCTCAAACTAGTGGCGGCCTCCTTGTTTCTGTTTCAAATGAGGCTTTAGGTGAATTTGAGAAGCTTATGGAGTTAAATGGACTTAATTTAAATCCTATTGGAAAAATCACTCAAAAGAATGATGAGTCTAAAACAATTGTTTTGAAATGAGTAATCTTGAAGAAATTGATAATTTTTCTAAAATCTTTAAAGCCAATCTCCCTTTACTAGATGTAAGAGCCCCAATCGAGTTCTCTGGAGGTTCTTTCCCTCAAGCGGAGAACTTTCCCTTAATGAATGATAGTGAAAGACATCAAATTGGCATTTGTTACAAAGAAAAAGGTCAAAATTCAGCTATTCAACTTGGACATGAGTTAATCAATGGAACATTAAAACAAGAAAGAGTTGAGAAGTGGCTTAATTTTGTTAGTAAGAACCCAAAAGGGGCACTTTATTGTTATAGGGGTGGCTTACGCTCAAAGATAACTCAAGAGTGGATTTATGAGGAATCTGGGGTCTCTTACCCAAGAATTAAGGGAGGATACAAGGCCCTAAGATCATTTCTTCTGCATGAAATGGTTAGAATTACAAACAATAAAGAGTTTATTGTGATCGGTGGCCAAACTGGTTGTGGAAAGACAATACTATTGAATGAGATTGATAATAGTATTGATTTAGAGGGTCTTGCCAATCATAGAGGATCTGCATTTGGGAATAACGTATCACCTCAACCCAAGCAAATTGATTTTGAAAATAATTTAAGTATTGAATTAATTAAAAAAGAGTCTTTTAGTCAATTGTTAATTGAAGATGAGGGTAACAATATTGGAATGATTCATATTCCTGATTCCATCAAATTAAAATCACGTGACTCTAAAATTATTTTATTGACTGCTTCACTTGAGGATAGATTGCGAATTAGTCTAAAAAGTTATGTTGTTGATATGGAAAGACAATTTAAAGCAATAAATTCAGAAAAGGGTTTTGAAAATTTTTCAAACTATTGGCTTACGAGCCTATATAAAATCCAGAAGAGGCTAGGGGGTGATAGATATCAATCACTCTTAACTCAGTTAAAGTTAGCCCTTAAAAATCATCAAAATAATGCTGATATCAATGATTATTTACCACTCATTGAATCACTTTTAGTTGACTATTACGACCCCATGTATAATTTTCAAATAAACAATAAAAAACAAAGAGTTATATTTGAAGGAAATTGCCAAGAAGTGAAAAAATTTCTAGAAAAGAATTAAATCTTTGTTGTTATTTTTATGTCAGAAACTGGCCTTGATTGGCATGCTAAGATTTCACCCTGAGATAATGGTACAAGACACTCTTGATGAACTACATCACCTTTAACAAGTTTTAAAATACAGCTACCACAATGACCCTGTCTACAGCTATGATTAACTAAGACGTTGTTTGCCTCAAGTTCAGTGAGTATAGAATCTTCTCCATAGACATAGAGCGACTCTGTTTTTCCATTAATATTATCGACATCAATTTTGAACATTTGATGCTAAGCACTTAAAGCTTAAAGTCACTAAAATCTTCGTCTTCAGAGTCAATAGTATTGTCAATCGCACTTACAAGATAAGAGGTAATCTCAGTCTCTTGTGGGGCAACTTGGACATTATCAGAATCAAGCCAGTGGTTTAGCCATGGCAGTGGGTTCGTAGTTTGTTCAAAAATCGGCTGCATATTGAGAGCCGACATACGAATATTGGTAATATATTCAAGGTATTGCTTAAGAATTTGTGCATTAAGTCCAATCATAGAGCCGTCCCTGAAAAGATACTCAGCCCACTCTTTTTCCTGATTCGCAGCATCTTTAAACATCTGAATAACTTCTGCTTCACACTCAATGGCAATGGCTTGCATATCAGGGTCATCCTTGCCATCACGCATTAAATTAAGCATGTGCTGAGTGCCTGTGAGATGAAGCGCTTCATCTCTAGCAATTAGCTTAATAATTTTTGCATTACCTTCCATTACCTTTCTTTCCGCAAAAGCAAATGAACATGCAAAACTGACATAGAAGCGGATAGCTTCTAAAATATTTACAGACATTATTGTTAAATAGAGAAGTCTCTTAAGAGAATACATATTAATGTTAAGAGTTTTTCCATCAATTTGATGCTCACCTTCACCGTTGAGGAGGTAGGCCTGCGTATGCTTAATTAACTTATCATAATGTTTAGAAACGCTTGTCGCTCTTTGAATAATTTCTTCAGTTTTCATGATTTCATCAAAAACTGCGCCTGGTTCATTAACAATTGCTCTAATAATGTGAGTATATGAGCGAGAATGGATGGTCTCTGAAAAAGCCCAAGTTTCAATCCAATTTTCTAACTCAGGGAGAGAAACAATCGGTAGAAAGGCAATGTTAGGTGAGCGTCCTTGAACAGAGTCTAATAAAATCTGATATTGAAGGTTAGATATAAAAATATGCTTTTCGTTTGGCAATAACTTACCAAAATCAATTTTGTCTTTTGACACATCAATTTCTTCAGGTCGCCAAAAAAAAGAAAGTTGTTTTTCAGTAAGCTTTTCAAACATCTCAAATTTTTGTTGATCAAAGCGTGCAACATTTACAGCATCACCAAAGAACATTGGCTCTTTGAGCGTGTCATTAATTTTTTGATTAAATATACTATAGGACATAATTAATAAATTTTATAGTTTACAAACACCATCTTCACAGTCATCATCGCCTTTTATAGCAGCATTTTGATCATCACTGGCTCCATCTCTAGTTGTATGGTAATAAAGCGTCTTAATGCCATACTTATAAGCCTTTAAGAGGTCCATTAAGAAAAGCTTCATTGGCACTCTATTGCCATCATATTGCGAAGGATCATAGTGAGTATTTGTTGAGATAGATTGATCAACAAATTTTTGCATAATTGCACACAATTGAAGGTAGCCTTCATTGTCTTTGATATCCCAAAGCAGCTCATAACTTTTATGAAGTTTTTCATACTCAGGAACAACCTGTTTAAGAATTCCATCTTTAGATTGCTTGACAGATATAAAGCCTCTTGGAGGCTCAATACCATTGGTGGAATTAGAAATTTGAGACGAGCTTTCGCAAGGCATAAGAGCAGTTAAGGTTGAGTTTCTGAGGCCTTTAGCTTTTATATTTTTTCTTAAAGTGTCCCAATCAAGCTCAAGCTCAGTATTACAGAATTCATCAATATCTTTTTTATAGCTATCGGTTGGCATTATGCCTTTTGCATACTGCGTCTCTGAGAAAAGAGGGCAGGGGCCAAACTCTTCTGCGATTTCATTTGACGCTTTCAATGAGTAATATTGAAGCGCTTCAAATGTTTTATGGATTAATTCATTGCCAGATCCATCAGAGTATTTAGCACCATTCTTGGCTAGATAGTAAGCTAAATTTGTTACTCCAATACCAAGTGTTCTTCGATTATTACTAGCAATCTCTGCAGCTTTTAGTGGGTAATCTTGATAGTCAAGCAAAGAGTCAAGAGAGCGCACAATAATATCAGTAATGTCTTCAAGTTCGTCAAGACTCTCAAGAGCCCCTAAGTTAACTGCAGAAAGCGTACAGAGCGCTACTTCACCTTCTTTATCTTGAACAGA
>UPTG01001684.1_pt1 | contig 16113 bp, 15 predicted proteins | sample 2160121 | NCBI WGS metagenome assembly UPTG01 (sample SAMN06266255, study PRJEB28933) | marine metagenome | isolation source: Columbia River Estuary | place: USA:Columbia River Estuary, USA | collected 2014-07-27
TGGGCGGACCAGGCAATGAGCAAGACGCCCAGCAAGGCCTCCAGGGCCGCTTGGACAATGCCTTGCCAAGGACCGTGACCAATCAGCGCAGGATTCAATACAAACAAAAACGGCACCAGATAAATCGCAACCCCAAGCCGCATCGCTTCAAATCCGGTCGCCACTGGATTGGCCCCTGAAATCGAAGCCGCAGCAAACGCGCCTAGGGCGACCGGTGGCGTTATAAAGGACAACATGCCCCAATATAAAATAAACAGATGCACCGCCATCGGCGCGAGCCCACCATCGATCAAGGCCGGCGCCAGCACAATGGCCAGAAACACGTAAGCCGCTGTGACCGTTAAGCCGATTCCCAAGATAAAACTGGTCGCCGCACCCATTAAAATAAGCACCCCCGTGCTATCACCCGCAATAAACAACAATTCATTAACGAGCGTGCCCGACAATCCCGTCACCGACAAAGCCCCTACAATGAGCCCCACCGCCAGTAGAATTGCCTGCAGCTCGATGAGTAACTTTCCGACAGCAACGAGCCAGGCGCCCCAATCGGCAACCACCATCCGGCCCTGCCGAAACTGATTGATCACCAAGAGCGAGGCAGTAGCCGCCCATGGCGCCAGCGCCTCTTGTTGCAGCACCAGCAAAAACACAATGAGTAAGGCAAACGACACAATAAACACCCAGCCCTCGCCTAGTACCGTGCGCAAGCTGGGTATCTCTGAGTCGGGCAAGCCCTCAAGACCGTGCTTGCCCGCATAAGCATCTAACTGCGCGTACAACGCAATGAAGTACAGCAGCGAAGGTAACAGCGCCGCCAAAGCGACCTGGTAGTAGGGGATCTCCAAGAAAGTCGCCATAATAAAAGCCGTTGATCCCATGATCGGTGGCAACAGCACCCCACCGGTTGACGCGCAAGCCTCAACGGCTGCCGCCGATTTTGCAGAAAACCCCTGCCGGCGCATCGCAGGGATGGTGAGCTGGCCGGTCGTCATGACATTCGTGATGACACTCCCGCTCATAGAGCCCATCAGGCCACTGGAAACAATGGCAACTTTGGCCGCCCCGCCCCGTACGCCGCCCAGCAGCGCAAACGCCAATCGAATAAAGAAGGCACCACCCCCGGTATGTTGCAAGGTCGCGCCAAACACTAAAAAACCAACGACCAGATTGGCAAAGGCACGAAAGGGCAACCCGACGATGCTCTCAATACTCATCGCGTGATAGCTTGCGGTTTCTCGAAACCCGATGGCCATCCCAGAGATCATCAGCGGCATTAAATCGGCAAAGAGGGGATACATCGAAAACACGAGCGCAATGCCAAAGAGCACCCATCCGGTCACTCGGCGAACCGCTTCTAACACCAAGAGCCAGAGGATACTGCTGGCCACAACAGCATGACCCGGCGCCAGAAATTCCCAACCCTCATTCGCGATGGCCTCAGCATGGAGCAACAGCCAGAGCGGCGCCAAAAATGCGCCTAACCCGAAGCCCGCGTCCAAAGCCGCCCAAGGACTTCGGTAAATGAGAAACACCCCTGGCAACAATAGTGCGATCAGCGCGAAGTAATATTGGGTTTCAAGGCGAATCAAAACGCTCAATACCGGACTGCCGAATAACCGCAACTGATCAATGACCAAGAAGCAGGCAAGGCCGGCCAAAATGGCGGTCAGCACCTCTGAAAGCCGAATTCTTGGCGCAGGCACACTCATTGTGACGACCAAATTGGGTCAAAGCCGGCGGCCGTCAGGTACTGCGCGCGTTGTGACATCCAAGCCGCGTCCCATACCGCTCGATCCCAGGCCGCGTCCCCCTGCGCGGCAATCAATGCGGCCCAAGCCTTAGCAAGCACCGCTTGCCGACGCAGCAGCGCGTCTTGATGATCCTGCATGGGTTTCGTCCAAAGCCCCAGAGATTGAAAATACGCAATCGCGCCAGAATGATACGGGACCAGCCACTGAAACTTTTGCCGATCCATTTGCCAGCCCATCGAACCCGGGTCCGCCCCCTTAAACTGATCAAAACCAAGATCGATGGCGCGGGTCAGGGCGTAGACCAGGCCCGCGTCCTGGGCCGCAAGGGTTGTTAAGATTGGATAGGGGTAATTGCCGCCCTCATGCGGTTTCGTATCCGTGATTCCTGCGCCTCGGGTTGCAATATTCGGCTGCAGGTAGGGCGCAATTTGATGGGCGCGCTGCCAGCACGCAGGGTCGTCATGGGGCATGGTCAGCCACCGAATCCCTTTCGGGGAGGCTTCAAGCCGACGAGTCGGCCCAGAAACCGTCGTGGCATAGGCCGTGTCAATTTGACCGGCGATCATGGCGTTCCACATTGCGCCATAACCCGGAAACTCAACGCGCTGAACATCGGCCCAGGAGAGCCCGCCGCAGGCCAATATCGCCTCGGTCGAGACATTCAGGGCCGGGGCGCCCAAAACATACGGCACACTTTTTGATCTTAGATCCGCAATGCGTTCAATCTCGGAATTCGCAGCCACCGCAATCCCCTGATTGGACAGGCCCAACGACATCATCACCAGCCGAACGGGAATCGGGCCCCAACGGGGGCTCGTGAACTGAAAAACGCCTTCTTGGGCAAAGTAGGTCGACACACCATTGGCTGAAAACTGCACCCGATTGACCATGAGCGGTAACAGCCGGGAAACATCATTTTTACCGGGAATCACTCTTAACGTGACGCGATGCTCATCTTTGAGCATTTTGGCAATTCCGACGGCCTGGTTGTAGCCGGTCGTGCCCAGGTTATAAGCACTCCAAGCCATCGCGCGTGGCAGCTTTGGCTCAGCGCTCTGAGCATTGGCGCTCAGGCAAACAACCAGCGCAAACCCCACGCGTCGCAGACTAAAATTCAAGATATTGATTAAGTGGGTCGACATGGTCATATCATCTTTTAAAGCTGTGGTTGTCGTGAAATGAAAAAGCGTCCGCCCGATCTATTCCACCTAAGGTGCGCTCGAATACTACCAGTATTCTGCTAACATACGGGCAACCACTCATGACAAGGGAGCACATCATGGCCAAAGGCGTTGCTTGGTATTATTTAAGAAAGGGCTGAACCACTTGCGTCAAAGCATCCAAGTTTTTGGAAGCCCGTTCAATCGACATTAAAGAAACCGTACTCGCGAGCAAGAAATTGAGTGCAGCCGACTGCCCTGGCATTACCGAGGCAGCCTCAACGCTGGTTGCCATGAAAGGTAAAAAAGTGGAATCCTTCGATCTTAAAAAGGGCCTGAGTGATGAGGCCAAGGCTGCCATGCTCGGCCCAACCGGCAACCTTCGAGCCCCAACCCTGAAAGTCGGCAAGACGGTCTTGGTCGGGTTTAACGACGCGGTGTTTGCAGAACATTTTAATTAAAGCTGACTTTAGCTGAAAAAGCCGTTGGACCTCAGGGCGTGCCCCGAGGTCCAACACGTCATTGTCAATTTCCGCGTCTCACGGCCTGCCATTCGCTCGGGCTTCTGCCCATGCAGCTGGCAACGGCACTCCAATGCGGTCGCCCATTACCTTTCACAGTCGTTTCCCGAACACAATCAGCGCGCGAGGTACCGCTTCCCTTTCCGGACTAATCACTCTTTTCCCAGCACCAACAACCTTGTGCACGCAAGGCCTATTGCTTACAACGTTCTTTTAGCCGCGACCGCCGCAGAACGTAATTGCTTTTCTTGCCCAGGGTTATTGCCGACCCAAACGCACAGCTGGGGGTCCGCGTGACGAATGTCCCCGCTCAGATGGCGGCCCTCTCTTGTAAACACGCCCCATTGATTGCCGTTAGAGACGCGGATATTGCCCTCGTCATCAACTTGGTAGAGAGACTCGGGATCAAACGGATGCTTAATACTTGGCATAATTTATTCACCCACCCATTCTGTCAATTTGTGATGCAGCCAGCGCACCTTACTTTCTTGGTAACCCGACAGGACAATGCCATCCATATAGATGGCTTCAAGACCCTGCTGAACTTTCGGCATATTGAACGAGTCTTGATCAAACACCTTTCCTAAAAAGCCAAGGACTGAGGACCAGGTCTCGTCTTCTTCCAGCCAATGCACCTTCGCCGCAGGGGGCCGTTCGCCCTCGAAGGGCGCGAGCATCATGCATTCCATGATGGACGAGCGATGGTCATTGCCATTCGGCCGAAACCGATAAACGATGCCGTTAAACGCGCCCCAGGGATGGAAGTTGGGGAACAAGGTGTAATCAAGGCTGTCCATTAGCTCAGCATCGCAATAAGTCTCCGCGCGATCGCCCGCAATTGCCTTTAGATTCTCTCGACTGCGATCAGCCAAAAAGGTTCTTAAACTAACGCCTTCTGGAATCTCCGGAACTTCAGCATCATGATCAAGATCCATCATCGCTCGGATTAGGTCGGGGTTACTCACATCCGTCAGCAGTGGACTGTGGGTTCCGCCGGCCGTAATCACCCGCGAGCAATTTTCCCATACATCGACCTGGCTGTTCACATCGCCAATACTACGCATGATCTGCGGGTGCGTGGCATTCACATGAAAGGCTTCGCAAAAGGCTTCTTGCGCGATTTTCCAATTGCACGGCATCACCTTCGCCGCATGGGCTTGTTTGTAAAGGCCGCCAAGGTTCCAACGCTCAAACTGCTCCGCAAGGTCTTTGATAAAGGCATCAAACGGATCACAGTCTTGATCGGGGTTAATAAAAATAAACCCAGCCCAAACCGCCAGCGGTATTTCAGGCAGCGAAAAATCACTTTGGTCGATTTGCGGGAAGTCCCAATCCGCCGGGATATCTTTTAACTGGCCATCTAATTTCCAGCAAAAACCATGAAACGGACATCGAAGTTCGGCCGCATTACCGTCAAACTCTTTCAGCATTCGACCACGATGCAAACAAGCATTGGGATAGGCTTTGAGCTCGCCCGTCTCGGTGCGCACGATCAGGAAGGACATCCCTGCAATATCGTACCGGTAGTGGTCCCCAGGCTCCGGAATATCCTCTTCTCGACACGTAAACTGCCAAACTTTTTTCCAAAGCCGCTCGACTTCGAGCTCATGCCAGGCCGCGCTGGTGTAACGCTTGACCGAATATCGTTGCAAGCCCATATCTTTGGGCGACTGCAAGCGCAGCACATCGGGCACAGGTCGTGAATCCTGATCAAGTAATTCTTGATACGTAATGCCCGGTGATCTTGGCATGGTTTCAGGGTCTAATGGTTTATATGCTTCTGACATGAGGTTCCCTCGAACTAATCAATCTGAAAATAGTATGGCGATTCAACGGACGATCTAACAGCCACAACTCGCTGACAATCGCCGCTCATCCATAATCCCATGAATAGAATCGCACTTGGTAAATCACTCAATGGTGCCTCGAATTGGACATCAGAGCAACCTACAGAAAACGGATCAACCCGCGCCGCCGGACAAAATCGCTTTCAGCCCCTTGATCAATATAACCGCGGCATGTTGGGAATGATTTTCTCGCTCAAACTCGCCATCGAGGTATAGCGCGTGTCAAAGTTCGGTAAATTCATCACCTGTTTCAACCCCGCCTGCTCCAATTCGAACAAGCGCTGCAAGACCTGATCTTGAGTCCCAATGAGACAGGTCCCCTGAAGGATGGCAGGGGTTAGAAACTGTAATTCTTCGGGCAGCACCCAGCAATTATGACCCAGGTGGATTCGTTGATGGCGCCGCGCCTCTGGATACGTTGCCAACAACGCGCAATAGTCTTCCCAGATCTCAGCAAACAAATTCGGCGGCTGATGACCAAAGTTTCGCGCTTGATCATAGGCATAATGCACCGATGCCATCGCCATCGCGCCGCACAGATTCACCACTCGGTCAGAATTAACCGCCTCTTGTGGCTCGAGGATCGCAATCGCCGTGAGGGCCGTGGTGTAAAACTGATCCCGATCCAACTCGGCCCCAGGATCTGCTGACAGCGCCGCCCATATCCCTTGCATTGCAGCCTGCGAATGCGGCAAGGACAAAACAGCGCCATCACCAAACCGGCCGGCGAGCGCCAGCGATTTAGGACCAAACCCGGAGACATACAGGGGAATGGGTGAATCGAAATTAACAAACCCCTGCTCCGGCATGATGTGCCGAATAGGCCGGTCGCCAAAAGGCGATGGCATCATAGCCTCCTCGCCCCGCAGCAAGGGCTTAACCACGGTTAAATACTGCTCAAAGTCTTTTAACCGTTGCGGCGGCAGACCCATGACGCGCATCGCAGTATTACCCGCGCCGAGTCCAAAAAAGGTTCTACCGGGCGCCAAAGCATTAATGGTCGCGATGGATGCTGCGTTGACCGGTGCGGGCCTGGTGCCGGATATCGCAACGCCAGTCCCGAGGCGGATGGTTTGCGTCCGACTGGCCGCGAGCGCAAGGCAAGCATAGCAATCCGACCACAGCATTTGACTGTCCGCGAACCAAGCATGGCTAAAGCCTTGCGCCTCAGCCGCCACGGCATAGTCCACATCTTGAATATGACTTGCGATACAAACACCGATATCCATCTGCAGGTCCTCTCGGTAAATCAGCGGATCAGACAGCCCGCTAAATTGTCAGTGCCTCAGGTTCAACGCATCAAGAAGCTAGGGGCCCTGAATCACCGTTGAATCTCGCGGCAACTCAAAGCGCATTAAGTCTTCCGCCATAATCGATGGCGCCACCACTGCCCGTTTAAAAAAGCCAGCCACCAACGCATTCGGCGGGGATGGCACCAGGTGATACAGCACCAATCGTCTAACCCCTGCAGCATCCGCGCTCGCCTGCAGTCCCTCAAGACTTGCATGATAATCAGTAACATCCATCACGATTTTGGCTGTGCGATCCCGGCCGACATCGAGCGCGACCTGGTGCATCACCTCTAACACGGGTCGCGCTAAGGCATCATGAAAAACCAAATCAGCCCCCTCGGCAGCGGCCCACAAGCTCGGCGTATTCACGGTATCGCCACTGATCACCACACTACGACCGCCATAATCCACCCGGTAACCGTAGGCCGGATTAATCGGGTGATGATCAACGGTAAAGGCCGTGACGGTCAGGCCGTCCTCAGAAAAAACCACGCCAGGCGTAATCGTCACCGCCTCAGCTTGGCCACCGGTTATTGGCATAAAGTCTTCACCGTGATGCGCAACCCGGTAGTCGCGATCTAGCCCAAACGCTTGGTTAAACCCGTTGACCACTTGCGCGACTCCCGCGGGTCCATAAACCTTCAAGGGCTGTGCTGTGCCTGACGTCGCCCACCGCGTCAAATTAACATCCGGGATTTCGGCGATGTGATCCGAATGTAAGTGGGTTAAAAAAACACCCTCCAAACGATTCAGCGGCAAGCCCGCTTGGTTCAATCGCACCTGTGACCCAGAGCCGGCATCAAACATCAGAAAGTGTTTGTCGGTTAAAACGGCAATACACGCTTGGGCGCGATCCGGCGAATTACCGAGCGGTGACGCGCTACCGCAGACGACAACGGTTAAGGTCTCAGCAGGCAGCGGCTGCGACACCATTTGCGAGCGCAAACCGACCTCAATGAGCGCAAGCGCAATTGTGTCGGAACGCAGCACGACCTGCGACGTGGCCAACGCCGCGATGAGAATACCCACCAAGATCAACCAAAACCGTTTACTCATGCGAAAGCCTCACCCATTATCCTGCCATTTCGTTTTCTAAAGCGCCGCGCTGTCATCAACGTTGTCTCTGAGACGCAAGCAACGCGCACAAAATCAAATCGACGGGCGACCCTGTTGTGCTTTACGAGGGCGGTGCTTTACGTTTTAAGACGATCGCCCTCGTAAGCCCACAATAATGTAGACCAATAAACACGGCTCGGTCGTTAAATTCCATTAATTCAAAATCAATATCGATTATTCACCCGTAAATACCGGTGGACGCTTTTCTAAAAACGCCGCAACCCCTTCGCGGTTGTCGGCGGAGGCATGGGCTTCGGTTTGCAGATCTGCTTCGAGCTGCATTTGTTTATTAAAATCGTTTTCCCAGCTGGCCCAATAGGCTTTGCGGATTAAACCCAAAGACTTTGGTCCAGAGGCTAGGCGTTGCGCCATGGCCATTGAGGCCGCTGCCAACTCGGCCTCCGGCACCACGCGATTGACGAGCCCCCAACTGAGTGCCTCACTCGCCGGCAACCGCTCAGCCAACATTGAAAGCTCCATCGCCCGGCCCCAGCCAATCAGGCGGGGTAAGTACCACGTTGCGCCACCATCCGGCACCAAGCCGATTTTGGCAAAGGCTTGTAAGAAGTAAGCCGTGTCGGATGCCATTACGATATCCCCTGTTAAAGCCAAACTCATACCAACGCCGGCAGCTGGGCCATTGACCGCGGTGACGATCGGAAAGGATACATTACGCAACTTGTTCATCAGTGGGGCGTAGTGTGTTTCAAGCGCCGAGCCGGCTGGCGGCAGGTCTGTTGCCGCACCCCGCGCCTGCAGGTTAGCGCCTGCGCAAAATCCTCGGCCGGCGGCATTCATCAATAAGCATCGAACGCCTTTGGTTTTTGCCGCTTTCGACACCGCAACGGATAACTGCCGAACCATCTCAACCGATAACGCATTGAGCACTTCTGGTGCATTCAGGGTTACAACGGCGACGTTGTCTTGAATTCGGAGTAGGACTTTTTCTTCGCTCATACTGTTCTCGCTTCGTTTTGTTCAGGGGAATTACCCGCTGAGGATCCGGCCCAGCGGTTTAATTAAGGTTCGTTCACGTGCTTGGCACCCTTTAAGCTCGCACGAATAACCTTTGATAACTTACGGGATCCCGGCTGGCAAATCGATCGCTTTATTACCCGCGCTGACATCATCTGCCTGGCAACATCACCAACCTATTTTTCTATCTTGCCTACCGTATTGGACAAACTTAAAGCGCCCTGACAGACACTTCGGTCACGCCTGTTGTGCGAGCCGATCGCGACTTTTGATATTTCCTGCGCCGCGTTCCATTTTTTCATCACGACCTTGTAGATTTTCGTCGCGGCCTTTTAAGGTGTCGTCGCAACGCTGACCATCGCGGCCTGATCCTTAAAACACTTTGAACCTGGCTTGTTTTTTAGTACAACCTACCAAGCGCTCCGCGTTTACACCACAACCGGGTTGTATAACCGGTTGCGGCGCAATAATGATCCCTTTAGAGCAGAGCAAGGCGGCTTTCCAAAAGAGCCGCCGGCAACAGACCCAGAGCAAACCATGACCCCGACAGACAACCCAACCATCTCCGCATTAACCACCGAGGAACTCGCTTTCTTTAAGCAGTTTGGCTACCTCATCAAGCCCAAAGTGCTCAACGCGGCGACCTGTAACGAACTCGTCGACCTGATGTGGCAAAGCGCACCCGGGGCGCTTGACCGCTTTGACCCCAGAACGTATCAAACGATCCCCAAATCTGAATGGTCCAGCGACAGCCTGCGCTTCGTTCAAGACGACAAATGGCAATACCGCGCGCTCGGAACGGATCAGCCCTTAATCGACGCCATGACCCACCCCCAACTTTGGCAGTGGGGCGAACAGCTTTTAGGCAACGGTAATCTTCGCGCGCCCACCCCGGGCGGCCAGCCGATGGGCTCAAGAGGCCCCGCTTGGCCAGGGGGGCCGGTTGATCCGCAGGACACGGAGGGCGTTCGAGGCATCTATGCAACCCTTCCGAACCCCCGTCTTCAAGATGCCCAAGACAGTCTGCACACAGACGGGCATCCGTTTCATTTTAGCTGTGTGTGCTTACTGGAAGATTGCCCGCCCGAGAGCGGCGCATTTAAAGTTTGGCCTGGCAGTCATCAGCGATTTTACCCGCTGTTTCCGATGCCCTATGACCAAACCAGAATTCCATTTTATGATCATCTGCCGAGTCACAAAGGCATCTTGCATCCGGCGCTCTATCTTGATGAGGTGAAGGCCGTAGAAACCGACACCGACCCCGTTGATGTGTGGGGAGGTCAAGGGGATATCATTCTTTGGCACCATCGTTTGGGCCACATGGCGGGTCATCACAAAGGCCATCAGGCGAGTATTCGGCAAGCTCTACTCTTCGACTACAACCACATTGCGTTAGATGCCATGCGTTGTGAGCCAACGCCTGCCGATATGTGGCAGCACTGGAGTCCAGAATTACGCGAGGCAAAGGTCACAACGTTTTCGGACGCCTTAATGTCTGCCCAACGGCTTGGCGCCGAGAGCCAGAGCCGCCCTTGAACGGTTAGCGTCGGCGCGACACAGCGCCGAATGCGCGCCCTCTTCCAAGTGTGCAGGGCCGGCCGTCGGGCTCGAAATCCGCACTAAACAATAGGCGCCAATTGCCGCCGATCACCAAGGCCACTGCGCGCAGCAAAATACCAAGCCGGTTGCAAGCCAAGGCCACGAGCCCGCCCGGTTCAAAGGCCAGCGAGCGTACAAACAGACTCCTGATGAAACCAATGCCGCACAGCAGGTCGACGCGATTCAGTTGCGGCCAGATTGCGCCCGCTGGTCGTTCCGTAATCTTTAATTCAATCACCAACCCGCAGGACCCAAAGCAAAACCGACTTGCTAGCACCCGCCTCATTCAGGCTTCTGGAAAGGCAACAGACAGTAAGGATTCGTGATAGGGCTCGGGGCCCAATGAAACACCCAGCTTAAATTGGGTTATCCTAAACACACCAAGCCCTGAGCGGGCCCTTTCGACTGATGCTCAATACTAGGACCCAATCCGATGATCACCCACTACCCTTCGTTGAACTTTGATCTTGGCGCAGATATCGACCTGCAGCGCGAGGCCATTCATGCTTTTGCCCAGACAGAGATCGCACCACGCGCGCAAGAGATTGATGCCACCAATAGCTTCCCCCAAGACCTTTGGCGAAAACTTGGGGATATGGGTTTGCTGGGCATCACCGTTGCGGAGGCCTACGGCGGCACAGGCCTTGGCTATCTCGCCCAAAGTATTGCCGTTGAAGAGATCAGCCGCGCCTCGGCCTCGGTTGGATTGAGCTATGGCGCGCATTCGAATCTCTGCGTAAACCAAATTTATCGCTGTGGCACCGAGGCGCAAAAACAACACTACCTGCCCAAGCTTTGTAGCGGCGAGCACGTCGGCGCGCTGGCAATGTCGGAGCCCAGCGCTGGCTCAGACGTTGTCAGCATGCAATTGAAAGCCGAAGCCGACGGCGATCACTTTCGGCTCACCGGCAATAAAATGTGGATTACCAACGGACCGGACGCGCAGGTTTATGTCATCTACGCCAAAACCGACCCGGCGGCGGGTGCCGGCGGCATCACTGCGTTTATCGTCGATCGCGACACCCAAGGCTTTAGTCGTAATACCAAACTCGACAAGCTTGGTATGCGCGGCTCGAATACCTGCGAGCTTATTTTCGACAATGCGCTGGTGCCAAAGGCCAATATTCTTGGCCAACTCAACGGCGGCACCGCGGTACTCATGAGCGGTTTAGATTTTGAACGAACCGTCCTGGCCGCCGGCCCCGTTGGCATTATGCAGGCCTGCTTGGACCTCGCACTGCCCTATACCCATGAGCGCCAACAATTCGGCCAGGCCATTGGCGAGTTTCAGTTTATTCAAGGCAAAGTAGCCGACATGTATGCTGATTTGGGCGCCTGCCGTGCTTATTTGTATGCGGTGGCGAAAGCCTGCGATCGAGGGGAAGCAACAAGAAAGGATGCGGCCGCGGTTATTTTGTACACCGCTGAAAAAGCCACGCAAATGGCGCTTCAGGCCATTCAAATTCTGGGCGGCAATGGCTACACCAATGATTATGCGGCGGGTCGATTACTCAGAGACGCAAAGCTTTATGAAATCGGGGCGGGCACGTCAGAGATCAGGCGAATGTTGATTGGCCGAGAACTTTTTAAGGAAACCCTGGCGTAATCGCTGCAAGTCGGTCCACGGCTCAACCAGCGCGCTGGGCTTATCCGGATTGCGGCTGCACTCCATAGCGACGCAACGCCTTTAGCAAGAGCCTTCAGCGATAAAGAGCCTTCAGCGATAAAGAGCCCTCAGCGATAAAGAGCCCTCAGCGATAAAGAGCCCTCAGCGATAAAGAGCCCTCAGCGATAAAGAGCCCTCAGCGAGAGAGCGCTTTTAACCAGGAAAAGTCCTCAGCAGGCCTCAAATTTCAAAGACAAATGATGAAACCCGCGCAGCAAGTGTGACGGCACCCGTTCATTGAGGCCATCGCCTCGGGTGAGTTTTGGAAAGCGCGCAAACAAGTGGGTCAGCGCAATGCGCGCTTCCAAGCGGGCAAGGGGCGCGCCAATACAAAAGTGGATGCCGTACCCGAAGGTATGGTGATGGTTTTTCTCACGCGTCAGCAGGAACTCATCCGGTTGCGCGTACACCGCTGCATCTCGGTTAGCCGAACCCATAATCACATGAACCAACTCGCCGGCTTCTAAGGTTTGGCCCTGAAACGTGGCCGCGCGGGTTAACCGCCGTCTCAGAAACTGAACAGGGCCATCAAATCGAAGAATCTCTTCAATGGCTTGATCAATTAATGCGGGCTGTTCAATCAATTGCGCATACAGGTCCGGCCGATCGGCGAGCACATTCAGCAAATTCCCCAGTAAATTAGTGGTGGTTTCATTGCCCGCAATTAAGAGCAGCATGCAAAAGCCAACGGCCTCGGCATCGGCCAAGCGCTCGCCCTCGAATTCTGCGTTCACCACCGCGCTGACCAAATCAGCGCCCTCACGTCCCCTTCGCTCTGGAATCAAACTCTGAAAATAGGCGTACATCTGACCAATCTCAACCTCCCGATCCGCCATCGAGGCGCCGGCTAGGGTGCCCGTTAGCGCATCCGACCAGCGTTTAAAATCCTCGCCGCGTTCAACGGGGATGCCCATCATTTGGGCGATCACCGCAACAGGTAAAGGGGTGGTTAAGGCTTTAACAATATCGACCGATTCGCCGGACGGAATGTTCGCGACCAGATCGCCTGCAATGCTGGATACATCCCCTTCTATGGCCTTGAGCATCCGCGTGGTGAAGGCTTTATTGACGATCCCGCGGAGCTGGGTGTGGCGCGGCGGATCATCTGCCAACAAAGGCAAGGGCCCAGCATCGCCACCCATGGCTTTAGAGGAAAAGGCTTCAGAGTCTTTTAGCACCGCTCGAACATCATCATGTCGCGTCAGAATCCAAGCGCCAGTCTCTTCATCTTGCCAAATGGGTTGATCCGCCCGCCAGGCTGCAAAGAAGCCGTAGGGGTTTTTGAGTAATTCCGGCGTAAAAAATTTCATGGGCGACCTCTTATTTCAATTCACAGCGCTGGCGTCGATCATAGCGTCATCACCGGATAAAATCGAAAACAACGGCGAGCTTTTCAGGCCATCACCTTTGTCCTCAGGGAATCTCAAGACTTTACATGTCAAATGACATGTTGTACCTTACAAAGCGGTATGTCAACGGGCACTTTTATACGAACGGACCGCCCTTGACTCCACTTACTGCAGCGGGCACTTTAGATTGGTCCACTGCCAACAAAACGTTTATCGAACAAGGACTGACTGCACCTCATGGACGCCCAAGAAATTAAAACTTTACGCGCCTTAATGGAATATGAGGCCCGCCGCAGCGCGCCGCCCAAGGCTTTCCCGAGCTTGCCGGACCTGCCCGGTGGGCGCTACACCGACCCTGCGTTTATGGCGCTAGAGAAAGACCACCTCTGGCGAAAGAGTTGGCTATTGGCGGCTCATATTGACGAGGTGCCGGAGCCAGGCTGCTTTTTGCTCTGGGAAAATGCGGGCCAACCCGTCGTCATCGTGCACAGCGAATCGGGTGGTGTGAATGCGTTTTACAATACCTGCAGTCATCGCGGCGCGCCGGTCGTGACCGAAGCCCAAGGCAAAAAAATCCGCCTCACCTGCCGATATCACGGCTGGACCTATAACCACGAGGGCGAGTTGTTGTCCATCAGGGATCCGGAAGATTTTAAAGATCTCGATTTCAGTTGTCGGTCGCTCACCAAAGTCCGATGCGAGCAATTCGGCAACCTGATTTTTGTGAACTTCGATGACGATGCGCCATCGCTGCTCGACTGGCTAGGGCCCATTGCCGATGAATGGGCAGAGTTTCGATTCGATCAATGCCGGCTTGCTGCCCGGCACCGCTTCACTCTCGACTGCAATTGGAAGATTGCTATGGAAGCCAATGCCGAGGTTTATCACGTTAAGAACATCCATCCCTCGACCATTGCGCCGATCCTCGACGATCGCCGTAATGTGAATACTCTCTACCCCAACGGCCATCATCGGATGATCGCCCCTCGCCCGCAAGGCGCGGTGAATACCTTGGCGCAAACAAGAGGGGATCTACCCGAGGTCGAATCGGTTGGTGAGATCGCACGAACCTGCACGCAATCTTATGGGATCTTTCCGAACTGGGTTTCGCCCTTAAGCGCGATGGTGATCCCGCCCTTATTGTTTTGGCCCAAGGGCATTGATCAGTGCATGCTTGAAACTTGGACCTTTGCGCCAGATTGGGGGGATCGTCCCGCACCGGATCAGTGGACCGAAAACAACGGCGAGAAACTGATCAAGGTGTTACTGGAAGACACTGAATTTGGCGCTTGGATCCAAAAATCCGTTAATAGCTATGGCTTCAAAGGCGTGCCTCTGAGCTACCAGGAGGCTCGGATCTATTACTGGCATCAAAGCGCCGACCAACTCATTGGGGTCGACAAGATCCCAGAGTCGCTTCGGGTGCCTCCGGTCATTACCAAGGACTGGGTCTATCCAAACGACCCACGCCGCGCGGAACTCCCAGCCGACTAACGCCAGCCTTGTTTTGATCACGTCGGCGGGCGCACGGTTTCCGACCGGGTTGTTCTATTGGTCCGCCAGCGCCCGCGCCACCGACGGCCGCGACTGCATCATGTCAAACCATGCCGGGGCGCCCGGAATCAACGCCAACAAATCAACCTCGATCACCGCTTTGGCCGCGCGATTGGCCAGTATGAAGGAAAAGAAGCCGACAATATCGGCGTAGGTCATCTCATCACCCTGTATAAAGGGCCCAAACTGCGTCAGTCGCGCAACGGCCGCGCAGCCTTTAGGCAGATCCCGCGCCAGGTCTGCTACCACCGATTCCGCAACGGGCTTGCCGCGCAAGGCCCCAAAGCCGCGCCGGGCAACCAGTTCAATATTCAACTCGATCACCTGCGCAATCTCTCTGACCTTGGCCTGCTCAAAGGCGGTACCGGGCAGCAGCGACGGACTCGGCGCCACCGCTTCCAAATATTCTAAAATCGCTATCGATTCCGCTAAGAAGCCGTCCGGTGTTTCAATACAAGGAATTTTGCCCATCGGGCTTTTCGCTAAGTAACCGGCGTCCTGCGATGGCGGCGTTAAGACTTCCTCAAAGGAAAGTCCTTTCTCAATCAGGGCGACTTTGATCATGTTGTAGTAATTACTGAGGGGGGCACCATAAAGCTTGATCATTGGGTTTCCTTTTGGGTCATCATTTTTAAGGGGCGGACGAATCCGCCGGATTATTTTCTGGCATCCGCTGAGCGCCTGACACTGCGTGTTCTGACGCGCTTTGCTCAGGCACCCGCTGCCAGGATCGGGTTTGATACAAAAACCCAACATGGCCGCGAACAAAAAGGGTTTCGCCTTCTAACCAAACCGACCCTCGATAGAATTTCCCGCTTTCTGGGTCAAAAATGGTGCCCTCCTGCCAGACTCCCTTTTTGAGAGTGAGACCATTAATCACTTCCATCCCGATAACCGGCTTACCGCGCCAGGCGCCTTCACAAGCCTCACAAACCGGATTTTCTTCAGGTTGCTGATGCAAACTCCGAACGTAGCCAAACAATTTTTCGTCTTTAATCTCCACTGAAACCGTCGATTGCAACCTCCCCGCCTCATCAAAGGTCTGCCACAAACCCGTTGGGTTAGCGCGAACCTCAGCCCATAAATCAGCGCTCATCAAAAAGGTGATGACAATCATAATGCTCAACAAAAATCTCATCTGAACGGGTTGCTCCTCTGACTCAGTTCGGCTTAATTCATTTTCCTGATTGTTTTGACTCTCTTGAAGAAGTTAGTCGATAACCAAAGAATTCTTGCGGTAGTTCTGCTTGTAGCGTTTAGCGATTATTTCATATTCTTCCAGT
>UPTG01001692.1_pt1 | contig 16059 bp, 13 predicted proteins | sample 2160121 | NCBI WGS metagenome assembly UPTG01 (sample SAMN06266255, study PRJEB28933) | marine metagenome | isolation source: Columbia River Estuary | place: USA:Columbia River Estuary, USA | collected 2014-07-27
TAATTTTGATCGATTGAGCTTCACCGCGGGTCTGTACTACTTTCGAAATGAGTTTGTGCAAGATTGGTACACAGGTGATGCGTTTTGGGGTGTGTTATTTGGCGCAAATCTGGCCAATCCAGACTTGGGCGGGCCTGGTGTGAGTGGTTTAGACGTTTGTAAGGCCGGCGGTTTCGCGCCGATTGCTTGCGATCAAGGTATGACGGCTGAGGGCGTCGCGACGCAAAATATTCATCAGATTTTGTACGAGACCCAAGAGACAATATCTACCGCGGTATTCGCGCAAATGGATTACGATCTGACCGATGCCTTGACCCTGACGGCTGGTATACGCTGGACCAAGGAAGAAAAAGATTTCATCGCCGGCCAGTCGTATCTGACGACAGCTGATCGTGAAACACTTCGGCAGTTCCCTGAGTATGCCGATCTGAATCAAGAATGGACCCAAGTCTCGCCAAAGATTGGTTTAACCTACACAATTGATGACACGTCGATGGTCTTTGCGACCTATTCAGAGGGATTTCATTCAGGTGGTTTTTTTGGGGTGAACCAAAATATCCGAGATTTTGAGCGAGATCAGTATGACCCTGAAACGGCTAGCAATATTGAAATCGGCTATAAGAGTCAGCATTTAGAGAACCGGCTACGGTTTAACGCGACGTACTTCCGAAATGAATTTGAAGATAAGCAAGAGTCATTTGTTGCGCTAGACCCGGACACCAAAACGGTTGCCTCGGTGTTCGACAATGCGGGTAGTGTGCTGTACTCCGGCGTTGAGATTGAAATTCAGTACGTCTTCAACAATGTTGCGCGGGTCTTCTTGAACTACGGTACGTTGGATGCCGAATATGAAGTCTTTGATACGGATATTAATCCTAATGACGGTGTTACCGTCGTTGAGGATGCCTCCTTTTTAACGCCAAGAAATTCGCCTGAATACACTTTGGGTGTGGGTGGTACTCTGTCCTTCGCAGTCGGTGACGGCTCAGTTGATGTCTTTGCTAAAGTCACTAAGATTGCAGCTTTTGATGCGTCACTTCTCAATTTAGCGCAATCTAAAGTCGGCGCTCGAGAGGATGTGTCTTTGTCGATTGGTTACTATGCAGAAAACTGGGCAATTGAGGCCTACGGTAAGAATCTTACCGATCAACGATTTGAGGTCTTTCAGCCAATTGCGACCTTGTTTGCAGCAGGGATCGTCAATAGGCCCAGGACAGTCGGGCTCGAATTGAGCTATCAGTTCTAGGAGGTTCCTAGGGCGACCTAAAAAACCCGGCTAGTGCCGGGTTTTTTTTTGCCTATATAAGATGTGGCGCAGGGCGCTGCAAAGCAATCATCGCGCACCAAAATCCAGAACCATTTGATCGGGCTGTAGTACACAGGAAACCGTATTTTGCGGTGCGAGGTCACGCTAGGTAATCAGTTGATCGGATGAACCGATGCTGGTGGACGGGTCAAAACCAGTGACTGGAGTCATCGGTGATTAGTGATCGAGAGCGGGCTTCAGGTAGACTAGCCCTTTTCAGGAATCAGTACTATGCCGTCGCTGCGCCTACTCCGCCAGATTTTACCTCTGTTTCTAATGGTGTTTTTGCTAGTGATTTTAGCGACCAAAGCAGTGGCGGATTCCTTACCCGTCTCGGAGTGCGCGAGCGAGCCCTCACAGCGCGTCGAGCGTACCCTGGCGGTTAAGCGGCTACCGATAGTGCGCGCCATCGTCATGAAGGGCGAGCCCGTATTTGATCCAAGCCGTGAAACCCTTGGTGACGAAATCCTTGCCGGCTTAAACCGTCTGCATTGGCAAACCCTTGAATCGGTGATCAAGCGGCAATTGTTATTTGAGGTGGGGTCAACCCTGTCGCCTGCGGCGTTGGCGGAGTCTGCGCGATTATTGCGTTCGCGACCTTACCTGATGGAGGCCAGCATTAAAGTTCGGAATCCCTGTGAATCTGAAGTTGATGTTGAAGTGACCACCCACGATGCTTGGTCCTTAACACCCCGGTTGGCGCTGAATCGTTCAGGCGGAAACAGTAAGACGGGTTTTGGGGTGCGGGAAAAAAACCTGCTTGGTCTTGGGATCCAAGTTGAATTTAAAACGGTTAAAAACCTAGATCGTCAGGGCCAGCAGTTCGAGCTATCAACTAAGCATCTGTTCAATACCCGGGTTCAATCTTCGGTCTACATAGAGAACAATGATGATGGTGATGTGCGCGCGTTTGCTATTGGGCAGCCTTTTTATGCCTTAGATACGCGTAAAAGCTGGGGTTTGGAAGTCAGTGATATTAGTGAGAAAATTGGGGTGTACCAGTTTGGAGAACGGGTTCGTCTTACGCAGCGGGTGCGAGCAGCCGGCTCGATTTTCTATGGGATCTCGAAGGGTTTGAAGGCAGGTCGTAGCCACCGCGTGACGTTCGGTCTGTCCTATGAGGATCAAGAAGTTCTCTTGGCTTCTGCCAAAAATTTAGACGTGGGCGAGATGCAGACTCGAAAGCTGGTCGCGCCGTTTGTTCAATGGTCCAGTGTCAGCGATCAGTTTTTAAACGCACGCAATTTTGATCTAATTGGTTTTACGGAAGATATTGAGACCGGCTTGGTGCACAACCTGCGATTGGCGATCAGTCCGTCGGCCTTGGGCGGGGATCAAGACCGCCTTCAGGCGTCGGCATCCGTGGGGATGGCCGTCTTTGCCTCTCAAAAAGGGTTGCTGCGCTGGGATGTATCCCTAAGCGGTTTACGGGATTTGGAAGGCAATGAAACCCAAGATATTGTTTTCGCTGCCGGCATCCGAGGCTTATTCAAACCCAGCGTTGGCGCGGGCTACCATGCGTCGCTCTATTTTGATGTCGCGCGTAATGTAATGACGGGCCAGCAGTTGTTTCTGGGCGGTGAAACCGGCGCGCGGGGTTATATCGATCGCGTGCAAGCTGGGGACCGGCGCCTGCGCCTGCGTCTCGAGCGCCGTCAGTACCTCGATCGAAACCTCTTCGGCTTGATGAATTTGGGCTGGCTTGTCTTCGCCGATGTGGGCCGTGCCTGGACGCCTGATGACATTGCTGGGCACCGCGGACAAAGCCTGATGGATGTGGGTCTGGGATTACGGCTCGCGCCGACAAAGGCTGAGCGCGGCAAAATGATCCATCTGGATTTCGCCGTACCCGTGAAAAATAGGGATGACCCCTTGGTAAGTGATTATGAATTCGTGGTGTCCATCCAAAATGGGTTTTGATATCGTTTGGCCAGCCTTCCTTAGATCAAGAGCGCAACAGTAATGAATGAGTTTTTCAGGACCTTCGATGAGCATCCTTTTCATCAATATTTAGGCTTAAAGCTCGTCGAAGCAATGCCTGATTTCGTTCGCCTGCGTTTGGAGAAGACCGCAACGACTCCCGCCGGTATTGGCGGCAGTGTGAACGGCGGCGTGCTGGCGACCATGATTGATATGGCGGGCGTCGCAGCCGTGTTTACGAAAATCGCGGAGGGCAGTCAGCCCGCGGGTACGGCTGATTTGAACGTCACCTACTTAAGGCAGGCGCAAGGCCAGTGGCTGGATGCCGAGGCGAGAGTGATCAAACGCGGGCGCCAACTCTGCACCATCGAAGTTCGGGTGATCAATGACGAGCAGGTCTTGTGCGCGATTGGCCGAGTGCTGTATGCGCTCAAGGCCGCTGTTTAATACTCGATATCGTGCTGGTCGGTCGATTGCCTGGCTTAGGTCAAGTAAGACCCAGCGCCCCATCCAGGGCCCGAAAGAACGCATTGGTCTTGGCGGTTCCTCCTTGGTCTACCGGTATGCACTCACCCGCAGCGTACAGGCTTGAAATGCCGGCCTCGAGTGTGTTGGCCGCATCATCAAGTCCAAGATAGGACAACATCATGCTCGCGGACAGTAGTGTCGCGGTAGGGTTAATGATGTTTTGCCCCTGGATATCCGGCGCCGTCCCGTGCGCCGATTCAAAATAGGCGTAGTCTGCGCCATAGCAGCCAGAAGGGGCGAGGCCCAATCCGCCGATTAGCCCGGCGGCACCATCGGACATAATGTCGCCGTACAGGTTGGGCATGACAACGACATCCAGCGCGCAAGGATTGGTAATCATACGGCAAAGAAAATCATCAACGATGAAGGTTTCAAAGGCGATGTCAGGGTAGTCCTTTGCTACCTCAAAACCAATCTCTCGAAAGTAGCCGTCGGCCTTGGCGAGCATGTTGTATTTCGAGGTGAGCGTCACTTTGCGCATACCGCCGCGCTTGCGGGCTAATTCAAAAGCGAAACGGATCACCCGCTCGGATCCAACCTCCGTAATCACTTTGATGGCGTAGCGTCCTGCCCCCATATCTTTTAAGGCAGTCTTGGCGTGTTTTGAGTAGAGGTTTAGGCTAGCCAAGTCGGTGAGATCGCCCTCCAATCCCAGGTAGAGGTCTTCAAGATTTTCCCGAACCACGACAAAATCAATATTGTCCGGGTTTGCCATGGGGGATCGATAGCCCGGGCGAAATTGGCAAGGGCGAACATTGGCATAGGTTTGCTTGCCCCACCGAAGATAGAACAAAGCCTCCGTGCTTTGGCCACTGGTCGAGCCAAAGAAAGTGGCGTCGGCTTCATCCACTTGTGCTTTTGAGGCGCCGGGAAAGCGTGCGCCGTGTTCTGAGAGGGCAGCGTCGCCAACCATCGGGTAAACAAATTCAATCGGCAGCTGCAGCTTTTCGAGCAGCGCAACCGTCGGAATCATGACTTCGGGGGAGGCATCATCCCCCGGAAATACGGCAACTGTTTTGGTGATCATGACAGTCTCATCTAATGTTGAAGCGTGGGAGAATCCTTATAACAACACGCGGCGCCCCAAAAAGAAATGCTGGGGGTTTACTTCCCCTGCGACCGGGCAGAAGATGTTGGCTCTCCTTCGTCTGAGGTAACGGTGATGCAAGTGAACAGCGATTTGGGCCCGATTGGCGCAGAGGTCAGTGGGATCGATTTGGCAGAGCCCCTTACCGATGCATCAGTCCAAACGATCCGGTGGGCCTGGCTTGATCATGGCGTGCTGGTCTTTCGGAATCAAACTCTCAGCCCGAAAGCCCAAGCTGGGTTCGCGTCGCGATTTGGCGAATTGGATATCTACCCGTTTATGAAATCTCTTGATGAGGATCCCCATGTGATTCCGATCATTAAAGAGGCCGATGCAGTGCTGAATTTCGGTGGGGATTGGCATACCGACACCTCCTACAAGGAGAAACCGCCCCAGGCCACGCTCTTATATGCTTTAGAAGTACCGCCGGTCGGCGGCGATACGTTGTTTGCGGATGCAACCCAAGCCTATGAAGACCTGAGTCCTGGATTTCGAGCAACGCTTGACGGACTGACCGGCGTGTATACCCCTAAAATGGTGCATGGCCAAGGCGGAGACTACCGTCAGGTTTCAGCGAAAGCGCAGTTGGGTTCGGCTTATGGCGGTAACCCTGAATTTGCAGAATCTGAAGTACTGCATCCGATCATTCGCACGCATCCCGAAACTGGGCGGAAAAGCCTCTATTGCAGTCGACCCCATACCCATCGCATTCAGGGCTGGACGCGCGCGGAGAGCAAGGAACTTATTGCCTTTTTGACGCGTCATCTGACGCAGGATCAGTACGTGACCCGGTTAACCTGGACCGAAGGGACCCTTGCTATTTGGGACAATCGTTGTCTGTTTCATAACGCCCTGAATGATTACCAAGGCCACCGCAGGGCGATGCATCGGGTCATTATTCAGGGGGATCGGCCGTTTTAAGTGCGTGCTGAGCGGAATAGAAAGGCGGTGATCTGGGTCCGGGCAATTTATTCAGCGGCGTCGCTCGCGCCTCGCCTGAGCATTGATCGGATCTGTCGCCGCAATTAGCCGGTTGCAACGCGCTATGCTAAATGAGAGACGCAACGATGAAGGCGAGGTCATCCTCACTGGTGGTTGGATTCACGATGCAAAGCCTCAAAACGGTTTCGCCTTGGTATTTCGTTGGCATGACAAAACCCTCCCCACGCTCAAGCAGTTGTTGACTCCACTGGGTGTAGGCGCTGGCATCCCAGCCGCAGCGCTTAAAAATGACGACTGAGAGGTGTGGCGGCAGTATCAGATCAAGATGCTCGCTGGCCTCAATGAGGTCAGCAGCTTGCTGGGTTAACAGCAAGGTTTGTTCAACTGCTGCCGCGTAAGCATCGGTGCCGTGGGTGGCTAGGCTGAACCAAAAAGGTAAGCCGCGAGCGCGCCGTGAGAGATGATGGGCGTAGTCTGATGGATTCCAGATGCCATCATAGAGCACTTCTAAATAGTCGCCGTGCTGTCGGTGCGCCTGGCGGGCGTGTTCTGGCGAGCGGTACAACAAGGCGCAGCAATCGAAGGGAGCAAACAACCACTTGTGCGGATCAACAATGAAGCTATCGGCGCGTTCTATTCCCGTGAATTGGTCGCGGATACTGGGGGCCGCGAGTCCTGCCGCGCCGTAAGCACCATCAATATGAAGCCAAATCGCCTCTGCGCCGCAAACGTCCGCGATGCCCGCAAGGTCATCAATAAAGCCCAAGTTCGTTGTACCGCTGGTCGCGACCACAGCAAAAACTCGAGCGCGGTCTTCCGAGGTCAGCTCATCAATTGCATTGCGTAATTCAGACCCAAGCATTCTGCCGTCACAGGGCACCGTCTTGAGATCTGCATCCATCACAAATGCGGCTTGTGCAACCGACGAATGTGCCCCTTCAGAGGTCACAATCAGGCCTCTTGTTGTGTTGGTTGGATCTTTTCGCCATTGGCTGCGTGCTGTAATTAAGGCGCTGAGATTGCCCGCGGTGCCGCCGCTTACAAAAACCCCGCCTGCGCCAGATGGAAAGCCCGCAAGGTCGGATAGCCAGCGCAGGGCATCGTTTTCAGCTAGTACCGCGCCCGCTGCCTCTAGCCAAGACGTGCCGCAAATGCTGGAGGCGCCAACCACCAGATCAAACAGGGTGGCCGCTTCAGTCGGTGCGGCGGGCACAAAGGAAAAAAACCGGGGGAGGTCAACCGAGATACAGGCGGGCGCCAGCACATCGGTAAAAATTCGAAGCGCTTCGAGACCGCCTAGGCCTTCTTTGCCGATGGTATGACCGACCATGGCGCGTAGGGTTTCCTCGGGCTTGGGGCCATCGAGGGTTGGCGGGTTCATTCTGATCCGTTCAACGGCGTAACGCAGAATGGCTTGGGTCAGGACCTCGGTGCTGGAGTCTTGCTGATGCATCACGCGCGCCTTTTCTAGGGTGTCTCGACGAGTATAAATTGAAACAACTAGGCTCGCCTATCTTTGCCGCCGCCAAAGCGTGCTATAAAAGGGATCAGGGCATTTTTGAAATTGAGGAGGCGCAGAAGATGGAACTACAAGATAAGGTCGTTGTCATCACCGGTGGTAGCGGGGGGATTGGTCAAGCCATGGCGCGCGCCTTCAAGGCCCATGGCGCGGCGGGAATCGTGCTGGCAGACCTTGATTCAGCGGCGGTTGAACGTGCTGCAACCGCGATTGAGTGTGATGGCCGGGCCTGCAATGTTACCGATGAGGCCGACATCATAGCGCTTGTCGACTGGGTGATTGACCGGTACGGCCGCATTGATTTGTTTTGCTCGAATGCCGGGGCCGGTGGTGCAGGCGTCTTAACCGACGCAGATAATGCGGTCTGGCAGAGTCAGTGGGAATTGCATGTGATGAGCCATGTCTACGCGGCCAGAGCGGTCCTGCCGGGCATGTTGGCGCAGGGCTCAGGCTATTTGCTGAATACTGCTTCGGCGGCAGGTCTGTTAGCGGCGCTCGGCTCCGGCCCGTACTCGGTTACCAAAGCCGCAGCGGTTAAGTTGGCTGAGTTTTTAGCGATTACCCACGGAGATGACGGTATTGGCGTGTCGGTACTGTGCCCGCAAGGGGTCAATACGGCGATGGCGCCGAAGCAGTTGGGAGATGGACAAACTGATGGCATCATTGAGCCGGAGGTTTTGGCGCAGTGCGTGATTGACGCCTTGGCCGACGAGCGGTTCCATGTCCTGCCCCATGCCGAGGTTGAGGACTATGTTCGGCGCAAGGGCGATGATATCGACCGCTGGTTGAATGGTATGCGCCGCCTTCGACGCCAATCTGTGTGATCATGCTGCAAGGTGTTGCCGGCAGACTATGACAACGGCAAATCCTTGAGGGGCTTTTTGTTGCGTAAAAGGGTGATGGGGATCATGAACAAAGGCATGAGCTTGTCATAGTGCATGGGTGAGATGCGTTGGGCGAGGTCCATGAGTTTTGCATCCAATCCGATAAAAATTCTGCTGCGCTGCCGGGTCACGCCATCCAAAATGATTTGGGCGGCCCGACTGGGGTGCATGCCGTTGTTCCGGAACAAATCGCTCATTTCGGTTTGACTGCCATTGATGCCGAGGAGACTCTTCTGCTGGTCTTCGGCATCATCGGTTTCAGTAAAGCGCGAATTTTTAATGATGTTGGTGCCGATGTGCCCAGGATGCACACAATGAACAGACAGGTTTGAGCCTTTAAATTCTCGTACGAGACCTTCGGTAAAGCCTCGGACCGCAAATTTAGTTGTATGGTAGACCGACTGTTTGGCGACCGCAATCATACCGAAAATCGAGGAGGTGTTGACGAGCACGGCTTCCGGCTGTTGCTTAAGGTAAGGTAAAAATGCCCGAGTGGCGTTTACCACGCCATTGAGATTGATGTTCATGACCCAATCCCAATCCGTTTCGGGCATGGTTTCGAAATCTGAGCCGACGGTCACGCCGGCATTATTAAATAAAAGATCGACCTTACCGTGACGGGCGATTACCTGTTCAGGCAGGGCCTCAACTGCCTCTTTGTCGGCCATGTCCAGAGGGATCGAGGAAACGGCGACGTTGTAACGTTGCAACAATTTCTCGGTCTCGCCCAAGGTCTCAGTATTGACATCACAAATGACAACATCGGCGCCCGCCCGAGCGAGTAAGATGGCAAGGTATCGGCCCATGCCAGAGCCTGCGCCGGTGACCACGGCAACTTTTTGCGCGAAACTTTTCATAGCGTAATCCTTCTTAGATGGAAGCAGTAGAACCCATTGTCCTAGGCCTTTCAAGATATTGCGGTAGGCGGCTTCTTTTGATCGAAGGTCGGCCAATGGGACGGCCTGAGCGCAGGCCTGTTGTATCGCTCCGTAGAGGGTCATGGCTGAAAGCGAAAGTCGCATTGCTTTGGGAGCGTCAATAATCAGCGAAGAACAATCACCAAAACGCCAAACGCCAAACCCCAAACCCCAAACCCCGAAATCGCCCGCTTATCGCAAACAGTTTGTAACGATCGCTCTGAGCCATTTTCGGTTTTGCTGCATTGGTGTTTGCTCGTCTAGAAAGCGTTGCAAGTACGAAGTTTCTTAAATTTGAGGCGGCTGTCGTTGACCGTTATGATGAGGGGCGTTCGGGCGCCAGGTAAAAATCAAATGTGGGCAATAGTAGATAAGCGATGACAACAACCATCTTTCACTTAGCGGCGCAGCGCGATTGGGAGCAGGCCGAGGCCGCCGAGCAGGTCTACTTCCCGCCGACTTTTGTGCAGGACCAAATGACCCATGCGGCTGGGGATATTGCGACACTGATTAAAGTGGCGAATCAGTTTTATCGGGATCTTCCGGGTCCTTGGCTGATAATCGCAGTGCGGGTTGCGGCCCTTGAAGCCCAAAATATCCCTGTTAAGTTTGAGCCGGCTGCGCCGGTTGGGTCACGGGATGACCATTTTGAAGGCAGCGATGCCGTTTTTTTTCCGCATATCTATGGTGGTATCCCGACCGCTGCGGCGGAATTGATCGGTGTGTTGCCTAAGAACGCCCGGGGTCAGTTTGTGGATCCGGGGAATCTGAACCCCCGCGTTAGGCTGGATTAGGATACAAGATAGATTTTCTTAAAACTGATTAAGGCTTGGTCTAATTGCGCCAGTTTCAGCGCGCGCTCACCCTGCGGCGGCATAGCCTGTATTCGCGGTCGCGTCGCGCTTAAAGTGTCGCGGTGATCGAGCCGGTTTGCATTGAATTCGGTCAGAGCGCTACGCCGCCGGTAACCGATAACCTATAAGCAAGCACCCGTCATTCGCCCTCAAGCACCCGCAACCAATCAGAAACAAGGCGGTGGCCGAAACGTTCCGTGATTTGTCGTAATCGCTACAATTAGTCATAGTAAAATTCTTTAAAGGGTCTTGGTGGCCCTTAAACGGTACCCCATAATCGATCACCCTTAGCTGAGCGCCAGTAATACCAATCCAAGTTCGCACAGCGAATCAGAAATCGGGCAGGGATCAAAACGTTTCATGATCTTTTGTAACCCGCGCAATCGAGGTCGCAGTGCGCTCGACACCTCGAGATGTATTGCGGCCGTTGTTGGATCTGTTTTGGCTTGCAGGTTAATCTGCAGCAAGGCGTAGCAGAAGACGATTTGCTGGGCGCTCTGTTTTGTATGGTCCCTGAATGGCCATGCATTATGGCGTTGGGTCCCACAGGTAAGTAAGGACAATGATGGATGTTTTAAATGCGGAACAACTGGCTTACTGGGATGGCGATGCGGGTACGACCTGGGTTCGAAATCAAACTCATCTTGATCAGCTGCTGAGTCCTTTTACGCAAGCTCTGATGGTCGGCGCGGGTCACGTGGCTGGCAAAAAGATCTTGGATCTTGGCTGCGGCTGCGGCGAAACCGCATTACAACTCGCTGAACGCGGCGCCGAGGTCACGGGCATTGATTTGTCCCGTGAGATGTTGGCGCGGGCAATGCATCGTCGCGGCGCCAAGGCGAATCCTCAGTTTCATCAAGCCGATGGCGCTGTTTTTGTAGGAGAAGATCCCTTTGACTTGATCGTGTCACGGTTTGGCGTGATGTTTTTTAACGCGCCAGAGCAAGCGCTGCGTCATCTTCGGAGCCTCTTGACGCCTGGCGGCGAACTGCTGCTCGCGTGTTGGCAGGCGCCGATTCATAATCCTTGGATGTCGGTTGGCGGTCGCGCCATTGCGCCGTTTTTGCCGCCATCAAACGAGGTGCGCGACCCGAAGGCCCCTGGTCCTTTTGCTTTTAGTGACGAGGCCTATGCAGCTGAATTGTTGACGAATGCGGGTTACGACAATATTGAATTTGAGTCGGTGGAGAAGTCCTTGACGGTTGCTGCGAGTCTTGATGAGGCTATGGCCTTCCAGAATCAGATTGGTCCGGCGGCGAGTGCGTTTAAATCGCTGCCCGAGGCGGTTGTTACCGAGGCAACGGCTGTGATGCGCGCGGCGATGGCACCTTTTGTTACGCCGAATGGGGTCGTAATGTCAGGGGCCATATGGTTGATTCGCGCTCGTTGCGGATGACCCGTTAGGGCCGATTCTGAATTGCCTTTGGCGGTTGAGCTAAACCGGTCTGATTGATTCTGAAAAATCAATTTTATAAAGGAGGGTTGTTGTGGATTTGAGTCAAGCAGTTTGTATTGTTACCGGTTCATCGTCTGGCGTGGGGGCGGCAACGGCTCGGTTAATGGCCAGCCGAGGCGCGCGCGTCGTGATTAATTATGCTCGTAGTGCAGACGCCGCAGAGGCCGTTGCGGCAAGTTGCCGAGAATTGGGTGGTGAAGCCTTGGTCTGCCAGGCCGATGTCAGTCAAGAGGCCGATTGCCGCCGGCTGGTTGCCCAAACGCTGGCTCAGTGGGGTCGGATTGATGCGTTGGTTAACAATGCTGGCACAACAAAGTTTGTTGCTCATGGCGACCTTGAGGGTCTTGATGAAGCAGATTTTCACAATATTTATGGGGTCAACGTCATTGGGGCATTTCAAATGGTGCGTGCGGCGCGAGCGGCTCTGACCGCCTCGGGCTGCGCAGCCGTGGTGAATGTAGCATCAATCGCTGGCGTGAAAGGCGTGGGGTCGTCCATAGCCTATGCAGCCTCCAAAGGCGCTTTAATTACCATGACCATGTCCTTGGCACGCGTTCTTGGTCCAGAAATTCGGGTCAATGCGGTCTGCCCCGGTTTTATCGAAGGGGAATGGCTGGCGGAAGGTATGGGGCAAGCGGTGTACGATCAGACTCAGGCGTATTTACGCGCGAAGACGCCCCTGCAGGTGACTTGTACCGCTGAGACCGTTGCGGAATCGATTTTATCGTTTATCGACAGTCATTCGGTTGTCACCGGCCAGCACTTGGTGCTGGACGGCGGCCATTTACTGCTATAACGCGTTAACGATTACCATTAACGGCGGGTCGACCGCGGCCGCTGGGTGAAAAAGACCGTGTCCGGTTCGATGAGGGCTTTTTCGGTGGTGCGGTCCGAACATTGCCATCCGCGCGATTGCCATCCGCGCGATTGCCACCCGCGCGATTGCCATCCGCGCGATTGCCTGAGGATTGATCGCTTGCGCCCTGTGTATTGCCGTGTGAATTGCCCGCGCTCTTGGGTCGCGCCGCGCGCGCTCGGCCGCTTTGATTTCTACCGCCTTGTCTTGCGGGTGCACCCTGTCTTGGATTAGTTCGTGGACGACTTGGGATGGAACCGGATTCAGGGACTTGATGACCCGGTTCAAAACCTTCGACTTCAACCCGTTCGATGGGTTTTAAGATCAGGCGTTCAATATCGCGCAATTGCTTAAATTCATCCGCCGCAACGAGCGAGACGGCGGCGCCAGAGCTCCCCGCACGGGCGGTTCTGCCGATTCGGTGAACATAATCTTCTGGCACATTGGGGAGATCGAAATTAACCACGCGCGGTAGCGCCGCGATATCGATCCCGCGAGCCGCGATATCGGTGGCGACCAGAATGTCGATCAGGCCTTCTTTAAAACCAGCCAATGCGCGGGTACGAGCGCCTTGGCTTTTGTTACCGTGGATCGCATCAGATTGGATGCCCGCTTTTAAGAGTTCTTTCACCAGCTTGTTCGCGCCATGTTTGGTCCGGCTAAAGACGAGGACCTGCCGCCATCCCTCAGCGCGTATTAAGTGAATCAAGAGTTGTGTCTTGGATTTCTTATCGACCGGATGAACCACTTGCTGAATGTTTTGTGCGGTGGTGTTTCGAGGCGCGACATCAATTTCAACCGGATCCGTAAGCATGGTTTTTGCCAGTTTTCGGATTGGATCCGAAAACGTGGCCGAAAACATGAGGTTATGACGACGGGCAGGTAATTTACCCTGAATCCGCTTAACGTCCGGAATGAAACCCATATCGAGCATGCGATCGGCCTCGTCCAGCACGAAGATACTCACCTGATCTAACTTCACCGCGTTTTGGCCAACCAGATCAAGTAGCCTGCCAGGCGTGGCAACCAGAATATCGACGCCGCCCCGCAACGTTTTCATTTGGGGGTTAATGTTTACCCCGCCAAAGACGACGGCTGCGCGAATATCGAGATATTTGCTGTAGGCCAAAACGTTCTCGTAAATTTGCGCCGCGAGCTCTCGGGTTGGGGTAATAATCAATACCTGGGTGCGGTTGGCCGCGCGAGTGGCGCCGCTGGCTTTGAGTCTTTGCAGGATTGGCAGCACGAACGCGGCGGTTTTACCGGTGCCCGTTTGTGCAGAGGCCATGAGGTCCTTACCTGAGAGCACAACTGGGATGGCTTGCGTCTGAATCGCAGTCGCCTCGACATAGTTTTTTTCGGCCAGAGCCGTTTGTAATTCGGGCAGTAACCCGAGGTCTTGAAATTGAGTCATAGTGGTCCTGTTGTCCGACGATTAGCCGGGCATTGAAGCGTGTTTGTCGTTGAAGTCTGGTCTTTGCAACGGGCAGTGCCATTCGATGGCGTGATGAAACCGGCGACACCCTTCAAATTGAAGACCAGGAGGGTCCGGTAGCCAGCGAGGCGCACCTTACGAGGTCAGGTGCAGAAATGCAACCGTTTATCCAAAACCGCGCAAGGCCATAATAGATCAAGCAACATGTTTGAGGCCGAATACGGCGCGCAGGTGTATTGCGGTGCGGGATGGGATGCCAGCTGCGTTAGTCGCTAAACCGTTTGGTCGATGATTCTTCCGACGATTTGGTTGGTCGATTTTGCAACTTCAACGTTCGCTTCTAATTGCGCCTCAGCCTGCAGACGCTTGACCATCATGTCTTCAAAGTTGGCCCTTCTGCCTTGATCCACTTGGCCGTTGGCATTGTAGGTTTCAACCGTTACTTCGGGCGTTTGCCGAGCAGTGACTTTCTGGCTGGGAGATTGCGGCATAACCGACAGGTCAGGCTCACTGGCGGTGGATAGTTCACTGGCGCGTTGCGCAATGTCAGTAAGACGCTGGGTTGCGTCTTGAATACCGCTATAGGCTGGCGAGCTTACATTCATGCTGCACAGTATAGCGCTTATTCGGGCAGAAAAAACCCAGTGGCGGGTAATGTCGCCAATCGGTCAAGCCGTTTTAAGGGCTAGGCTGCGCGCCTAGGGATGCCCGTTCGGTAGGCCCGCAATTGATGGACTCTGGCGGCTAGCAGCGCCTCTAAAGATTGCGGGCGTTGGCTTAGTCATCGATCGCCCTGCGAGGAGCAGTAATGCCAGAGATTCAGGGCGGACCTGGGTTGGGGCGGTCAAATATTGTTTCAGTATTCCGTTAGGGTGCGGTACTTGGGCTGTTGTTTACTCGATTAGGGGCTCGGCGCGATAAAAGTATCCGCCGGCAATCCCACTGCCTCGAGACTGTACTCCCAGAGCTGGGACCGGAGCAATGGATCCTGCGCGCTGGGTGACGGGGTTTTGATGACGCATTGATCGAAATAGGTGCCGGTGGTCTGATTAAGCGCAGGATCGGTGGCGAGCAGGATGCTGGTTTTAGCGCCTGCCTCGGGTGTGATGAAGATCAGACCCAACAGTTTCCTTATGGGCCAAGGCAGGTCACGAACGATATCGGTCGCGACCCCGCCCGGATGCAGAACATTGGACGTTACCTGCGTGCCTGAGAGACGGTTTGCTAGCTCAACTGCGAATAAAACATTGGCTAATTTAGACTGCCCGTAGGCGCGTTGGCCGCTGTATTTAGCCGAGCCTTTGAGTGAGGCGAAATCCAGTTTGCCTTTTTGATGCAGCATCGATGAAACCGTCACGATGCGGGCGCTGGGTTGTCCGAGCATGAGTGGTAACAGTAATTGGGTCAGCAAAAAGTGGCTGAGGTGGTTGACCCCGAATTGCATTTCGAACCCTTGTTGGGTTAGCTGCTGTTTGGTCGGAAAAAGACCCGCATTGTTGATGAGGACATCGAGTTGGGCGTGTTCGGCGAGATACGCATCGGCCAGCTCTCGAACGCTTTCGAGGTCCGATAAATCTACGGGCAAATGGTGCGCACTCGGGCCTAATGCCGCAAGGGCTGCATCGGTCTTCGCTGAAGCGCGACTGGCAATAACCACGTCCGCGCCTTGGGCAATCAACGCTTTGGCTGTTTCGAACCCAATGCCCCCGTTGCCGCCGGTGATCAGAATTTTCTTGCTTTGCATTGGATGGGTCATTGTGATTCCTGAAAATTTTGGCGGCTTTGAAAAACTCAGAAAGCTTAACATGACGCGAGCATTTGTTAAGACGGCTCGCATTGACTTTAATCAGGCCCAGCTCTATGTTGCAGGGTCAAAGCTGTTTGATAAAAGTCATAAGGAGACGGTATGAGTCAGCGCGTCAAAGTAGCCGGTGTCGGCATGATTCCATTCACCAAACCAGGTGCCAGTGATGATTATCCAGTCATGGGTGAGACGGCGGCTCGGTTGGCCTTAGAAGATGCGGGAATCGATTATAAGCATGTTCAGCAAGCCTATGTGGGGTATGTCTATGGCGATTCGACCGCTGGGCAGGCTGCGCTCTATGGTCTGGGTTTGACCGGTATTCCAGTGGTGAATGTTAATAACAACTGTGCCACGGGTTCATCGGCCTTGTTTCTGGCGCGCCAAGCCGTCGCGGCGGGCGTGGTTGACTGCGCTTTGGCACTGGGTTTTGAACAGATGAATCCAGGCGCCTTGGGGTCTGCTTTTTCGGACCGACCCAGCCCGCTTAAACGGTTTTTTAAAGCGCGAAAGGCGTTGCAGGGGGACGATAAGAGGGCGCCGGATGCCGCGCA
>UPTG01001695.1_pt1 | contig 16048 bp, 18 predicted proteins | sample 2160121 | NCBI WGS metagenome assembly UPTG01 (sample SAMN06266255, study PRJEB28933) | marine metagenome | isolation source: Columbia River Estuary | place: USA:Columbia River Estuary, USA | collected 2014-07-27
ACCTGATTTATAGATATTTTTCAACCTGAGTATTATCAATAACAAACTTCTTAAATCGCCTTGCAATTGGCGATAACTCTGCTTCTGCATGATGCACTATATGCCACTGCCTAACGATAGGAAATGGCTCAACATTGAGCTGCTTAATGATTTGATTTTTTAGCTGAAGGTTTACAGAATGCATAGAAACAAATCCAATTCCAAGACCAGCTTGGACTGCTTCTACAATAGCTTCATTTGAGTTAATCTGAATATCTGAATTAAAATTTAAACCTGTAAAACGTTCAATTGTAATACGCGTACCCGATCCAACTTCTCTTGTAAGTAAGGTTTCTTTGGCTAAGTCTTTAATTGTGACTTTGTTCTTAGTTAGAAGTTCATTTTTAGGATGTGCAATAGCAATCAATGGATTTTTCATAAATGCGTGAGAAATTAATGGGATATTTTTTGGAGGTTCGCCCATTATCACTATATCTGCATTATGATTTTTTAGGTTATCAAGTAGTGAATGCCTATTGGTAACATCCATATAAAAAGTCATTTTTGGAAATTCTTTTTTAAATTTTGATAAAAGATTGCTTACAAATGAGTTTGCTGTTGTAGCAACTGCAATTTGAAGGTGACCAGAGTCAGGATTTAAACTTTGATTGATTTCTAGTTTTGAGTTCTCAACAACATTGATAGCTTTAACTGCCGTCTCATAAATCTTGTTACCAATAAAGGTAGGAGTGATTTTTTTTCCATTAACATTAAATATTTTTGCTCCAATATTGTCTTGTAATTGTTGCACCTGCATATAGACTGCTGGTTGTGTAATATGTAGCTCTTTACTCGCACTTGTAAAGCCTCCCAATCTAATAACCGCTTCAAAACTATAAAGTTGTTTTATAGTGTAATTAATCATAATAATAACTAATGATTTTATAAATAAATATTATCTTACATTATTTATTGCTCAATCTATAATCAACCTTATTTAAATAAATAGGAGTTAAGAAAATGGATCAATCTAATAGATATGCTGACTTGTCGTTAGACGAAGACACTCTAATTGCTGAAGGTAAGCATATATTGGTTGCTTATACTATGACACCAGCTGAAGGTTATGGGTATTTATCAACTGCTGCTCACTTTGCAGCAGAGTCATCTACTGGGACTAATGTTGAAGTTTCGACAACTGACGACTTTACTAAAGATTTAGATGCGATGGTTTACGAAATCGATGAAACTAATGGCATTATGAAAATTGCCTATCCAAATGATCTTTTTGATCGCAATATAATTGATGGTCGTGCGATGGTTGTATCATTCTTAACGCTTGCTATTGGTAACAACCAAGGTATGGGTGATGTTAAATGTGCACAGATGCAAGATTTTTGGGTTCCAAAATCAATGCTTGATATTTTTGATGGTCCTTCAAAAGATATTACAGATTTATGGAATCTATTAGGTCGTTCACGAACAGACGGTGGTTACATTGCAGGTACCATAATTAAACCTAAATTGGGTTTGCGTCCTGAACCATTTGCAAAAGCTGCATACCAGTTCTGGCTAGGTGGTGATTTTATTAAGAATGATGAACCACAAGGAAATCAAGTATATGCAAGAATTAAAGATGTTACACCTTTGGTAGCCGACTCAATGAGACGTGCACAGGACGATACAGGTGAAGCAAAATTATTCTCTGCCAATATAACTGCAGACGATCATCACGAAATGTGTGCCCGTGCAGATTATATTCTTGAAACATTTGCTGAGAATGCTCACCATGTTGCCTTCCTAGTTGATGGGTATGTTGGTGGACCAGGTATGGTTACTACAGCGCGACGTAATTATCCTAATCAATACCTACATTATCATAGAGCTGGTCATGGTGCAGTAACTTCTCCATCAGCCGTTAGAGGTTATACTGCATTTGTACTTGCAAAGCTATCACGCTTAATGGGAGCTTCTGGTATCCATGTAGGTACTATGGGGTACGGAAAAATGGAAGGCGGTGCGGATGATAGAAACATTGCTTATATGATTGAACGTGACAGTTCAGATGGTCCTTTTTTCCATCAGGAGTGGTTTGGTATGAAACCTACTACACCAATAATTTCAGGCGGTATGAATGCACTGCGTCTTCCAGGTTTCTTTGAGAATTTGGGCCATGGTAATGTAATCAATACTTCTGGCGGTGGCGCTTATGGTCATGTCGATTCTCCTGCAGCTGGAGCAATATCTCTTCGCCAAGCTTATGAGTGCTGGAAATCAGGTTCAGACCCAATTGAGTTTGCAAAAGAACACCATGAATTTGCAAGAGCATTTGAATCATTCCCAGGGGATGCAGACAACTTATATCCTGGCTGGAGAGATAAACTAGGTGTTCATAAGTAAAATGTCTAGTAGAGGGTGTAATTTATTGACTGAATAAGAAGTAAATTGCACCTACTAAGGAAAATAGTATTACCTGATGTAATAAATAGATAATCAATGAATGTTGACCTATAAGTTGTAATAGGGGTAGCCTCATGAAAAATATTTTTTTATATATCGGATTATGACCTAGATAAATGCCAGTAAATATAAATGCAATCCAAGGGAAAAGTGGGTAAAAATCTACACTAGACAGTGGTAAATAATCTGATAGCAGCATCCTTAAAAAAGAAAGGTCAGTTAAATTTAAATAACCAGATAGAAATATTAAGGCAGCAATAAATAGAGAAGTTTTAGGCAGTTGTGTAAAAAAGACAGCAATCAATGTTCCTGTCCAGATTAAATGTAGGATGCCGAAATAGACCCAAGCATCTGGAAACATTATATAGGTGCTGATAGAAACTGAGAGTGCCGCAAGACCAAGCAAAAAAAGGCGTTTTATAAATTTGTTTAAGCTAAAGCTATTTCCGTAGGCAAGCACAAGACTAATTCCTACTGCATTTAGAAACAAGAAAACAATTAAGTAGCGCCAATAGCTGGTAAGCCAAAAGTTAGATAGAGGAATATTTGTATAGCCGAATTCGTTTAGATCATAAATTAAATGAAACAGTATCATCATTATGATTGCAATTCCTCTTATTAGGTCAAGTGCTTGGTCTCTGTTTAATTTTTTTATGCTTACCATTGTTATTTTTGCAAAATGAATGTGCCAACTAATGTGTGTTTTTAACATTAAAATGGCGAAAGTGTTTATATTTTTTACAAACGATTATTCGGAGAATAGTTATGGCTAATTTTGATATAAGTCAGTTTAAGGTAGTTGAGAGTCCTTATTATCAAGAGCAATTTAATGAAGTTGATCTCTATAAGGTTGCATACAGTTCACGCCTACCATTAATGATAAAGGGCCCAACTGGCTGTGGTAAATCTAGATTTATTGAGCATATGGCTTATAAACTTGATAAGCCACTTATTACAGTATCTTGTAATGAAGATATTACAGCATCGGATTTAATTGGTCGTTTCTTACTTGACTCTGATGGAACAAGGTGGGTTGATGGTCCATTAACTATTGCTGCTCGTCATGGCGCAATCTGCTATCTTGATGAAATTGTAGAAGCTCGTCAAGACACTATGGTTGTAATACATTCATTAACTGACCATCGTCGTGAATTAATGATTGACAAAAAAGGCGAACTATTAAAAGCACACCCAGATTTTCAGTTGGTTATTTCATATAACCCAGGCTACCAGTCAATAATGAAGGACCTTAAGCAGTCTACTAAACAACGCTTTGTAGCCCTAGATTTTGATTTTGCAAGTCCTGAGATAGAAGCAATTATTGTAAGTAATGAGTCAGGAGTTGATCCTGAAATAGCTAAAAAGTTAGTTCAATTTGCAAATGCCACACGTAAACTTGTCGGGCATGGTCTTGATGAGGGTGCCTCGACAAGACTTCTGAATTATGCTGGTGTTTTGATAAGTAAAGGTGTTGATATAAAAGACGCTTGTCAAATAGCTTTGATAAAGCCTATTACTGATGATGCTGAAGTCAGGGAAGCCATGAATGCCTCTATGGAAGCTATTTTTGGATAAATTCATTCACTGTGATGACTAACCCTACTGATGATCGTAATCTAAAATGTGCATTTGAGTCAGTTCATCTGGAGTTTTCTAAACATATAAGCACTGCTCGTTCAAAACTTACTCAAGAGTCTTTGGATGAGTATTATGATGGAGTTGAATTTTTTGCTACGATTGGACAAGGAGACACCATTTCAATCGCCTTTGCTAATGTTATGCCCTGGGTAGGGGCTCATTTTGGTAAGAATTCAATTAAAAAAATCACTGAGTTTTCTTATGAAACCATTGCCAGAAGTCCAAATAAAGAGTTTTTGGTTGATTTTATATTTAGTTTGATAGAGGTTATTAATTACGTAAAAGAAGATGAACTTGAAAAGTTTTTGAGTCTGATTGGTTATCAACTAAAGGAGACTACATACTCTGTTCACGGAATCCATGTGACTCATAGTTCACCATCCTTTAGAGCCTTTTTATCTAGGATAGGTGTAATACTTTCGCAACTGGATTATGAAGGAATATATGAATGGATTAATTACGGTTTAAGATATTTTAAAACCCACCCAGAACAGCAAGAGGCTTTTTTCTCATTATCAACATCAGATTCTCGTGCAATTTTCCAACGACAGAGAAAAGGAGTTTTGTTTGTTGATATTGAGAGGCGTGTTAATTTATTACAGCTCGCACTGTGGGGTACTGATTTTATGTATGCACGTTATTCACCAGACTTTGAACAACTTGAACATTTTCATCCTTATTTAGAGGATGGTGTTATCAGGTTGCCTGATATTTATACCGAACTAAATGGAGTTAATGGCTCGAAGCGCTATCTTGCATTAATTGCGCACTTGTTGGCACATAACCAATTCACCACTGCAATTGTGGCTGATAATCTGAGCCCCCATCAAAGATTATTTGTTGAGGTTTTTGAAGATGCGCGAGTGGAATATTTATGTACTAAACAGTATCCCGGTCTCAAATCTATATGGCAAGAATTGATTCCAAAGATTGGAGAAAGTGTCTGTAATGAAGAAACTCAGTCTTGTATTAGGCATCGAGCCTCAATGCTTAGTCGTGCATTAATTGATGAAAATCATAACTATAAAAATGTTGAAATATTGAAATTCGTAAACAAATTTAAAGAGCTAATGAATACTGGAGAATCAACCACTGAAGATAGTTTATCTTTGGGTCTAGATTATTTAGCTAATACACGTCATGCTTCAGATTCCCTCGCAGACATATTCTTCACAGATACTGAGATTAGTTATCGGGATGATAATCGAGTTATGTGGATTTTTATTGAGGATGACGATGAGGGTGATGATATATTTCATAAGAAATTCGAAGACAAAGAAAATCAAAAACTTGAAGTAGTTATTCCGCCTCACTATTATGACGAATGGGATTACAAATATGCATCCTATAAGCCCGATTGGGCGGCAGTTTATGAGCGATTGCATTCCCATTCAGATGCTACTTTTATCGATCAATTGCTTGATAAGAATCGTGATCTCGCAAAGCAGTTAAAGCGAATTTTAGATCTCTTGAAGCCGCAAAATAAAAAACGCCTCCGGTTCCAAGAAGAGGGCTCTGAGCTCGACTTAGATATTGCACTTCGTAGTGTTATTGAACTTAAGAATGGGTCACAACCTGACACTAGAATCAATACCGATTTTGAGCATGACTCTCGAAGTGTATCGGTACTTCTTTTGTTAGATTTGTCGGAGTCACTTAATGACATTGTAGAGGCTACTAACCAGTCAATCCTTGAGCTTTCTCAAGAAGCTGTATCTCTGCTAGCATGGTCTGTGGAGCAATTAGGCGACAATTTTGCGATTGCCGGGTTTAACTCGAATACTCGTGAAAAAGTAATGTATTACCATATTAAAGGTTATTCAGAGCATTGGGATGATACTGTTAAGGCAAGACTGGCTAACCTAAAGGCAGAATATTCAACACGAATGGGTGCCGCTATTCGTCATGGTACACATTATCTCGATCTACAAAAAAGCGATAAAAAACTAATGTTAATTTTGACAGATGGTGAGCCATCTGATGTTGATGTAGAAGATCCTAAAATGTTGATAAAGGATACTCATAAGGCAGTTCAAGAATGTCAGCAAAAGGGAATGTACCCATACTGTATTAGCTTGGATAATAAGGCCGATGAATATATTTCAGATGTTTTTGGGTCTCATTATTCAGTCATTGACAGAATTGAATCATTACCGAAGGAATTACCACAATTGTTTTTATCTTTGACAAAATAATGAATTTACTCAAATACTTGAGAGACAAAAGTCTTGTCAAGTGTAATTAAGGAATCATCAAGAAGTTCGAGACACTTTGGTACAGCCAAAAAAACCGCTCCAAGGCATACTGATATTGCTACCGGCTTTCCAGGAAGATTAATAATTAAACTATTACCCCGAGTTCCAGCTATTTGACGTGAAAGAATCGCTGTAGGGACTGTTCGAAGCGAAACCGTTCTCATTTGTTCAGCAAATCCATCAAATACTCTTTCACAAACAGACTGGGTAGCTTCAGGCGTAACATCTCTTGTAGTCGGACCAGTACCACCAGTAGTGAGGATTAAATTACAACCAAGGTTGTCGCTCATTTCTATAAGGGTTTGTTCGATCAAAGGCTGCTCATCTTCAATTACTTTTGAAACCACTTCGTATGGACTTATGACGGCTTTTGAAATCCACTCCTGCATTGCGGGACCACTAATATCTTCATATATGCCACGCGCAGCTCTATCTGAAATAGTCAGGAAGCCAATTATAATTTTAGTATCAGTCATATGAATATTAGCCTCCAGTAACTGGAGGAAAAAAAGCGACCTCATCTTCTTCAGTAACTATTGTATCTGCAGTAACCATTTCATGATTAACAGCACACAAGATATTATTTGGAAAGTGTTGTTCCCCATGCTTCTCAATTAGTTTTTGTTTGATTAATGATATTGTCACTGGTGAATCAAAATCCATCTCGTCATGGTTTGTTTTTAAGTTCTCTTTTAGGGAGGCGAAGTAGAGAATTTTCATCCACCAATCTCCACCATCTGTCTACTACTAATATTATCAATTACAGAATCAAAGAAGTGTTTTTCTGGTTTTTTTGTTATAGCATTAAGAATCAATTGCTTAATTTCTGCATCACTCATTCCGGACCTAAGCGCATCACGAAGTGATACTGAGTCTTTTTGACCAAGGCATAAGATTAATTCACCCTTTGCTGTTAACCTGACACGGTTGCAGCTACTACAGAAATTATTAGAAACAGCTGATATCGTTGCAACACTAGTATTGGTTCCAATAATATGAAGTGCTTTTGCTGGTCCATCAGTTTGCTGTGCTTTCTTAGATTCAAGTTTGTTTCCAAACTTTGTATAGACTCTCTCAAGAATATCTTTTTCGCTGTAATGCCTATCGACAGCCTCTATTCCAGCAAGACCTATAGGCATAGTCTCTATAAAACGAATATCCAGACCTCGATCAATGGCAAAGTCAATCATTGACTCAATTTCATCATCATTAATACCCTTCATGACTACCATATTTAACTTAATAGGTTTCATTCCAGCTAAAATTGCAGCGTCTACGCCTTTAATAACAGTTGCTAAGTCTCCATCCCTAGTAATCTCTTTAAAGCGCTCTGGAATAAGCGAGTCAATTGAAATATTTGCCCTATTAATGCCGTTAGCTTTTAACTCAGTTGCTAATGGACTCAAGAGGTGTGCATTAGTTGAGAGTGGAATATCAGTCAGACCTGGAATTTCTCCCAGCATTTTAGTGAGCTCAAGAATATCTTTTCGAAGTAGGGGTTCACCACCAGTAAGACGAACCTTTGTAACTCCTAATTCTGAAAAAAGACGAACAATTTTGGCAATCTCTTCAAAAGAGAGAACCTGTGATCTTTTGGTATGAGTTTGGTGATCCTCATCTCTACAGTAGTGACATCTGTAATTACAGTGGTCTGTTACTGAAACTCTTAAATAAGTTATTTCTCGATTATATGGATCAATTATCTTATTCATCATGGTAGTACCCAGTGCCCAGACTTTCCACCTTTCTTTTCTATTAGCTGAACATTATCAATGCGCATAAAACGATCGACCGCCTTGCACATATCATAAACCGTAAGAGCTGCAATGCTTGCAGCTGTTAATGCCTCCATTTCAACTCCAGTTTTGCCGTTTAGTTTGGCTGTAGCAATGATATCAATGCATTTTTTTTCATTATTTGGAGTGAGTTCAACACTCACCTTCGATAGCATTAGAGGGTGACAAAGAGGAATAAGATCAGAGCATTTTTTTGCAGCCTGAATCCCTGCAATTCTAGCAACAGCAAGGACATCTCCTTTTTTATGTGATCCAGAGACAATTAACTCAAGCGTTTCAGCTTGCATGACAACTCTTGCGCCAGCTTTAGCTTCACGCGTAGTGTTATTTTTATCTGAAACATCAACCATTTGTGCTTCACCATTAGCGTTGATATGGGTTAATTTGCTCATCTCGTTAGTTCACTCAATGGGTAATAGTTCAGTATGGTTCCGGCTTTAAATGTAGTATTTTCAGGTATCTCAATAAGTCCATCGGCCCAAACAACTGAACTCATTACATCTGAGCCCTGCTTAGGGTAAAGGTTCGCTAAAGGCGTTTCCGATGAGTAATCAATACGAACACGCGCATACTCACGCCTAGGTTTAGCTCGCTTAGAATCAAAATTTGCTTTCACCTTTAATATTTTAGAATCATAGTTAGTGTTTCCCTGCATTTTTTTTATAAATGGCAATGAAAAAATACAAAAGGTTACAAAGCTTGATACTGGATTTCCAGGTAGTCCAATGAATGGGGTTTGTTTAACTTTACCATAAGCTAGTGGTTTTCCAGGCTTCATTCGAATTTTCCAGAGATTTAATTCTCCAAGTTTTTCTACGGCAGGTTTGACATGATCCTCTTCACCGACAGAGACGCCACCGGTAGTCATAATTAAGTCACACTGACTCTCAAGGGTTTCAAGTGCATCGCAAGTAGCATCTAACTTATCCTCAATATTTCCTAGATTAATTACATCACAACCAACCTGATTGAGAAGGGCAACCAGTGCATAGCGATTAGAGTTATAAATTTTTCCAGGTGATAAGGGGTTTCCCGGCTCCACTAGTTCATCGCCAGTAAAAAAAACACCAACTTTTATTTTTTTGAAAACAACTAACTCACCAACGCCAACTGAGGCAGCTAGAGAAATATCTTGAGGTTGAATTTGTTTGCCGGAGCTAAGAATAACGTCAGCCTCAAGGATGTCATTACCAGTTGGTCGAATATTTTCATTCAAATTAATAGCTCTTTTAACTGAAATCTGAGAGCCATCTTCAGATAGTTCACATTCTTCTTGCATAACAACAGTATTAGCCCCTTTAGGAATTGGTGCACCAGTAAATATTCTTGCAGCACAACCCATTTTTAAATCATTACCAGTTGAGCCTGCAGTGATTCTATCAACAATATCAAAACTCAGGTTAGTTTGCGATACTTGACTGTCATCAAGTGCAATAGTGTAACCATCCATGGCGCTATTATCAAAGCCTGGAACATTAATTGTTGAATGAATATCGCTTGCTAAAATTCTACCTAGTGAATTATCCAATGAAATGGTTTCTGTCTTGTTTGAGACACTAGCAGAATTAAGTAAAAATGATAATGCATCATCTGCACTCATCAGCGAATCATTAAACATTGCTGAGCTTGAGTTAACCTCTTGAGTATTCATCAGGTAATATGGATTTAGTATTCATAGGGTGTATTATACAATTGCAAGTAAATTTTCTAATTACTAATAACTTGAAAAAAGAACAAGCATTAAGTGAAAAAAATATCTAAAAATGAGATTTCAGCTGTTATCTTGGCAGGTGGGAAAGGCTCAAGAATGGGTGGCAAAGACAAGGGACTCATTGAATTTCGTGGTCTTGCATTAATAGCTCATGTAGTTAATGTAGTTAAAATCAGAGTAAATCAAATATTTATTAGTGCAAACAGAAGTTTAGATGACTATTCAAAATATGGCAAAGTAATTGTTGATGATTTAGAAGACTATCAGGGGCCTTTAGCTGGAATTTCTAAAGCTTTAAAAGTCTGCTCTTCCAATTATTTGCTAGTACTCCCCTGTGACAGCCCAATGATTGATTTAACGTTAATAGATGCTTTGATTGAGAGAATGGAATCTAGTGAGTCGGATATTTGTGTGGCTCATGACGGTAAAATAATGCACGCAACATTTGCGCTTATGAAATCAAATCTTAATGAAAGTTTAGATAAATTTTTAGATGATGGAGGTCGCAAAATGGCGCTCTGGTATCGTCAGCAACGTACAGAAAGAGTAGATGTTTCAAGTCATTTAGAGTTATTAACTAATTTAAATAACCCAGAAGACTTTAATTTTTAAGATTTCCAGCGTTTTTTTTGTTTTTTGTCGCTCACTCGTTCCTCTACCCATCCCTCATTATTCTCTGATAACTCTTTTTTCCAAAAGGGTGCGTCAGTTTTAAGGTAGTCAATAATAAAATTACAGGAATCAAAAGCTTCTTGACGATGCTTACTGGTTGTTATCACTAAGACAATCTGATCGTTGACATTTAGCGTTCCAATTCGATGAATAATAGTAATATTTTGAAGTTCCCATTTCTCTCTTGCCTTTGTAGCAATTAATTCGAGAGATTTTTCATTCATTTCTGGGTAGTTTTCAAGCGTCATAGAGCTAAGAGATTTCGAGCGAAGATCTCTGACAGTTCCAATAAAGCTTACAATTGCGCCAACGCTGGAGTTATTTGCTTTGGCGAGATTAACCTCAGTTGTTAAATCGAAGTCATCAGTTTGAACGATAATCTTATCCATTGCTTAATTTTATCGCTTTTGAGAACTACTTAATGACCTTTGGATATTTTTTAATTCGATTATAATTTGTCTTAAAACATAAAAAAAACTAGATGAAAGTTGCAGCTATCTCATTAAATATTGCTTGGCAAGATATCGATAAAAACCTTGAACGTGCTGAAGAGTTTATTCTTCAAGCTAAAACTGATGGTTGTGATGTAGTTGTTTTTCCGGAAGTTTTTAATACAGGTTTTATAGCAGAGGTAGGAAAGTATGCTGAATCTCCAAACTCTAAAACTTATCAAGCTCTCCAACAACTTGCATTAACTCATTCAATAAATATAGTAGCTGGTGCAAGTGAAAAAGAGGCAAACGAAAAAGCTCGTAATATCGCCCTAGTTTTTGATGATGATGGAAATGAAGAGGCAAAGTATTCAAAACTACAGCCTTTTAATTATGCAAATGAAGGTAAATACTTTGCTCCTGGAGATAAATCTGTAACCTTTGGATTGGCTGGAGTTCCTTGCTCAGTTTTTATTTGTTATGATTTACGTTTTCCTGAAATTTTTCGTCAGGTTGCAAGAGAAGTTGAAGTTATTTTTGTTATAGCAAATTGGCCCTACACTCGTGAACTTCATTGGCAAAATTTATTAATAGCACGTGCAATTGAGAATCAATGCTTTATTGTTGGTGTTAATCGTATAGGTGATGATGGTATTGGTCTAAAATTTCATGGAGCTTCGATGGTAATTGATCCACTAGGCAAGATTTTGATGCAAACAGATGAAAAAACTGAATATGAAGTTTGTGAATTTGATACTAGTGAAGTAGTTAAGGTTAGAAAAAAATTTCCATTTTTAGATGATATTCGTTTTGTTTAGCTTAAGAAAATGAATAATTTAACTCGAGAATATTTTATAAAGCTCGATACGCTTGACTCGATTAAAAAAGTTCGAGAACAATTTGCCGTGCCAAAAGACGTTATTTATTTTGATGGTAACTCTTTGGGACCTCTCCCTAAAAATACCATTAAGTCACTAGACTCAGTAATTCAAAGAGAGTGGGGTGATGGTTTAATTAGAAGTTGGAATGACGAAAACTGGATTAATTTACCTCGTAATCTTGGTAACCAGATAGCGCCATTAATTGGCGCAAAAGAAGGTGAAGTAATCGTTGTTGATAGTACATCTGTTAACTTATTTAAGGTTCTTTCATCTGCACTAATGCTTAATAAGAATCGAAAAGTAATTGTTAGTGAGTCAGGAAATTTTCCATCAGATCTGTATATCCTAGAGGGCGTCAATAAGATGTTTGGTGAGAGTTATGAGCGATGCTTAATGGATGAGGGGGATGAAGAGATTGAAAAATATATCGACTCATCTACCGCCGTTGTAGTGCTTTCACATATCAACTATAAGACAGGTCGCATAACTGATATAAAAAAAATTACAACTTTTGCACATGAAAAAGGTGCTCTAGTTGTTTGGGATATAAGTCATAGCGTCGGTGTTTTTCCGATGAATCTGCATGATCTTGGTGTTGACTTCGCTGTTGGTTGTACATATAAACACTTAAATGGCGGCCCAGGCGCCCCTGGGTTTTTGTTTGTACATAGCTCTCTTATTGAAAAAGTTTCGCAGCCATTGACTGGCTGGTTGGGACATATTAAGCCTTTTGACTTTGAAGTGGAATATAAACCTGCAAATGACATTAACAAGTTTATTTGTGGAACGCCACCAATTATTGCTTATAAAGCAATAGAGAGTGGACTGGAAATATTTAAGGATTTATCAATAATAGAAATACGCGAAAAGAGCACTAAGCTATCTGAAATGTTTATTCAATTAATGAAACAAGAATGCACTGAATTTGGTTTTATGCTTTTTTCTCCAAAAAATTCAGAACAACGTGGAAGTCAGATTTCATTTCTGCATGAAAATGCCTACTCCATTATTCAGGCTTTAATATCGCACGGAATTATCGGTGATTATCGTGAACCTAACGTCATGCGATTTGGAATATCCCCCCTTTATATGAGATTTGAAGATGTATGGAATGCGATAACTTGTTTACGGGAAATAATGCAAACTGGACAATGGCAATCTGAAAAATTTAAGAATAAAAATTATGTAACGTAATTATTAAAAGTGCATAAAACTCTTATATGGGTTTTGATAATTTACCAACTATACTAATCCCTAGTGCTACTGACGGGCCAATACCCAAAGCAAAGATAACCGTTCCAAGTCCAACCACTTCTCCTAATAATTTATCAATATTATTAAGTAGACAAAGTGATCCCAAGACAACAACGCTTATTTCAATCACCGTTCGAATTGAATAGATAGGTAGGTTAGTTATTTTTTGTAAGCCAATCATTAAACCATCTCTTGGTCCAGCACCTAGATTTGATATTAAATAAAATCCACTCCCAAGTCCTATAGTAAGGACGCCAATTACGACCTGTAAAACTTGCATCGGGTAATATTCTGGATAAGGTAAATAATAAACTGAGAATTCAATTGTTAATGCTATTATGAAGGCATTTAGAATTGTTCCCATTCCAGGTTTTTGTTTAAGTGGAATCCACAGGAGCAATACAAAAATACTAATAACAAAAGTAGAAAGACCAATAGACCAGTCTGTTAGATTTGATATTCCTAGAGCTAATACAGTATATGGACCAACACCCGCACCACTGGTAATAAGAAGGCTCTCTCCTAGACCAAACAAAAATAGTCCAAATACTAAAAATATAAAGGTCAATGGCTTTGGCTTTAGATTGAAAGAATCTTCAGAACTCCAAACAACTTTGGGAATTTTTTTGATAGTAAAGGTCTCAGAAAAAAGCTTCATAGATAGTTGTCGAAGTAAAAAATTATAGTAATAATACAGTTGTTTAAGATTATTCTATAGCTGTGTATAAATTATTGTATTTATCTTCTCAATTTAAGGCTTTAGTGATTATCATAGGTCTATTAAAAATGAACTCAAAATATGAAGTTGTTAATTAATCAAATATCATGACAGTGGCACTTAGTAAAACTGATATCGAAAGCTTCCATGATGATGGCGTTGTTGTATTGCGAGGTGTTTTTAAAGAATGGATTGATATATTAATTAGAGGGGCTGAATTTCATATAAATAACCCAAGTAGTAGCGCTTTAGTTCATCAAGAGAAAAGCTATCAAGGGCATTTTATGGAAGATTTTTGTAATTGGCAGCGCATTCCTGAGTACAAAGATTTTGTCCTTAATTCACCCTTAGCTTCTCTTGCTGCGGAATTAACAGAGTCTAAATCTGTACAGTTTTTCCATGATCATTTTTTTTATAAAGAGGCTTACTCTGGAGTTGAGACACCTTGGCATCAAGATATGCCTTATTACTGTGTTTCGGGGGATCAAACTGTAAGTTTTTGGTTGCCACTTGAATCAAGGGAGCAAAGTATCTCTTTGAAGTGTTTGGCTGGTAGCCATTCCTTTCCAAAAGAAATTAGACCAACAAGTTGGTCTAATAACGATAGTTTTTACGAAGATAATGAGGCATTCATGGATTTACCCAATATTGATAATGGTGATTTTGAAATTAAGCAGTGGGCAACTGAACCAGGCGATGTGGTAGCTTTTAATTTTAAGTCAATACATGGTGCTAACGCTAATATAGTGGATGGCTTAAGTCGAACACTTTCCTTTCGTTTGCTTGGTGATGACGTAGTTTATCGTCAACGATTAGGGCGAACTTCACCTAATTTTCCAGATATTAATCAAAAAAATGGTGAACGCTTAAGAGAAGACTGGTTTCCAACTATTTGGAGTAATTAATTTTTTATGGATTTAACTAATTATTCTTTTGAAATTTTAACTTTTTTATTTATAGTTGGAATGGTTGCAGGCTTTCTTGATACTCTTGTAGGGGGAGGGGGATTACTTGCTGTACCAGCATTATTACTAAGTGGTATTCCACCAATATATGTTCTTGGGACTAATAAATTTCAAGGAAGTATGGGAACTGGAATTGCTACATTGCTTCTTTTTCGAAAAAAAAAGTTGGAATGGAATACTATTAAGTATTTAATGCTTGCATCCTTTATTGGCTCAGTTATAGGTGGAGCTATAGTACAGTTTATTGACACTAAAGTGCTTTCTTTTGTAATACCCATAGTATTAGTATTTATTGCAATATATTTTATTATCTCTCCAAAGCCTAAAGTAGGTCCTCAAAACTCAGTATCTAATAGAAGCTTTGATAAATATGCTGTTCCATCAATTGGATTTTATGATGGTATGTTTGGTCCAGGCGCTGGATCATTTTTTGTTATGACAGGCGTTATGCTTAAAAAGCTTGAAATAATTCAGGCTACAATTCTAGCAAAACCTCTAAACTTTGCTTCAAATATTGCTGGCTTTATAGTTTTTTTTAGTTTTGGCCATATAGCATTTTTAATAGGGCTAATAATGATGCTAGGTCAGCTAATTGGATCATTTTGTGGAACTCACTATTTATTGAAAGCTAACCCAAAAGTTATAAGATTTTTAATTGTTTTTATATCACTTTCAATGTTAGCTAGATACGTTTACTCCCTAAGTTCTTATTAATTGATTTTATAAACATGGCAAGAGGACAAAAATCTTTTAAACACAACAACAATAGCGCTCCCGTTAGCGACGATGAAATCTATATGATGGTAATGCTCTATACATATCAACATAAGAGTTTAGACTATCTAGCGCGAAAATTTAATGTTAGTTCTTCGGTTGCCAAAGAAATTATTATTCGTAGTCGTTTTGGAGGAGCTTGTGGTTAACATGAGAAGCTTGAGGAATATCAAATTGAGTTTTAAAATGTCTCCATTCAAAGCGATCAGGGTAATTCCTACGGTAGTCCTCAAATTTTAAAATGTTTTTTATTGCTAGATGGTCATCAATGAATGGATATATTGCATTAAGAGTTTCGTGAAGTGTGTTTTCATTAATAGTAACTACTACTGGATTTATAAGATGTTCAACTTCATTCTTCAAAGGAGTCTTAGTAAAGCTACATAAGTCCTTATAAATCATATAACTACCCATAAACTTTGCGTCAATTGAGTGACCTGCGATGTGAGGGGTAGCCCAGTAGGCTGAACTTTGTAGTTTAGAGTTAATATTGGGTTCGTCTACCCAACAGTCA
>UPTG01001697.1_pt1 | contig 16043 bp, 12 predicted proteins | sample 2160121 | NCBI WGS metagenome assembly UPTG01 (sample SAMN06266255, study PRJEB28933) | marine metagenome | isolation source: Columbia River Estuary | place: USA:Columbia River Estuary, USA | collected 2014-07-27
TGGAAATTTTTTTAAAGAAGAGGGTAAAACAAAAGTTTACGGCGCGGGCATTGCGTCATCTTACGGTGAAACAAACCACGTATTTGACCCCAAAATAAAACACCTCAACTACAATATTTACGAAGTTATGCAAAGTGCGTTTCATACCGATGTAATACAAGAAAAATACTTTGTGATCAATGCTTTAGAAGAGCTTTACGTGAGCTTAAACGAACTGGCAATAAAACTTAAAAAGTCTGCTTAAAAGTCTCCAATTCGTCAAGCAAAGCAGCGGGCTTTACCACCACCACTTGATCGGGAAAAGAAAGTAAAAAACGAAATAGATTTTCGGAAAAACAAACTTTACCTTTAAAAACATAACGATTGGTTTTACCACTCATAAGTACTTTAGTTTGAGGGTAAAATTGAATTAACTGTGCATAGGCTTTTCGCTGAAGGTGCAACTCTACATGGTAATGAGTTGTCCCTTTAAAACCAAAACAATCTATGATTTGAACAGCAATTGAAGGCGCAAACCGCTGCGACTTTTGCAAAACGTCTACTTGTCCAATACGATTGATGTTAAATATTCTAGATTCTGTAGGCGCATTTTCCACATCTACCCCAACCACACCCGTGTAATTTGTTGTAAAAGAAATGGGCTCAAACAAACGGTTGGTGTCTGAATTAGAATTTAAAGAGGAATAGTTCATTAATTTAACTTGAACCTTAGCACTAATCGCCTTAGACAGCTTTTCAATTTTAAGACCATTACTCGCATTCAAAATATTTTCGCCTATTTGAGCTTGTTCGCTCATCATATGGAGTTTTTTAAGAATGTGCTCAGTTAAATTATGACCGGCAGACAAACTTTTAATCGATTGTTTAATCAATAAAGATTCTTCGGCATTAAACGCAAACTGATACTCTTCGCCTTCGTCGGTTGGAATAAAATACCGATTCTCAAAGTCAACATCTAACACAAAACCCAATTCCTCTAAAAGAATAAAATACCGATAAACGGTTCGCTTAGAAATCTCGAGGATAGATGCCAACTCAGTTGGAGTTCGACGCCTAGCCCCTTTCAACAAGCTTATCAGCTTAAATATTCGTAATATTTTTCTTTGTTCAGCCATATACCTAGAAGCAAAATATAGTTTGTAGATTTACTTCCAAATTAATTAAAATCTATTCAAATGAAAAGTTTTGTTTCAATACTTCTATTTTTATCTATTTCCTTAAGTGGATACTGTCAATCTTATTGGCAACAAGAAGCTCATTACCAAATGGATATAAATTTTGATTCAGAGAATCATCGTTTTGATGGAAATCAAGAATTGACTTTCATAAACCACTCACCAGACACTTTAAAGAAGGTATTTTATCATTTATACTTCAATGCTTTTCAACCGGGGAGCATGATGGATATACGCTCGAGAACAATACTAGATGCTGATAAACGTGTAGGTGATAGAATTTCTAAGCTAAAAGATAATGAGGTGGGAAGACAGCAAATCATTTCTTTAAAACACAATGATGTGTCTCTAAAATTTGTACACGATAGAACTATTTTAGAGGTGTTTTTAGAAAATCAAATTCTTCCTGGAGACACTGCTATTTTTAGCATGAAATTTAAAGCTCAAGTACCTGTACAAATCCGTCGTTCTGGAAGAATGAATAAAGAAGGTATTGACTATTCTATGTCGCAATGGTATCCTAAAATGTGTGAATACGATACAGATGGATGGCATACTAACCCCTATGTTGGTCGTGAATTTTATGGCGTTTGGGGGTCTTTTAAAGTGAATATCAATATGGATGCAAGCTATACCATAGCAGCAACTGGAGTTTTACAAAATGCAGAAGAAATAGGACATGGGTATTCAAATACTGCTGTAGATACTACTTTAAATAGACTTACATGGAAATTTAAAGCAGATAAAGTACATGATTTCGTTTGGGCTGCAGACCCAGAATACACACACGATATTGTAGTAAACGACAATGGACCTGACTTTCATCTCTTCTATTTAAAAGGAGAAAAAACAAAGGAATGGGAAAATTTAGGTCCTTATATGATTGAAACGTTTGCTTATGCAGATAAAAATTTCGGTAAGTATCCTTATCCTCATTACTCTATCATACAAGGTGGAGATGGAGGAATGGAGTACCCTATGGCAACATTAATTACAGGACACAGAAATCTAAAAAGTTTGGTTGGCGTTTGTGTTCATGAAGCTATGCACAGTTGGTACCAAGGAATGTTAGCTACAAACGAAAGTCTTTTTGCTTGGATGGATGAAGGGTTTACCTCATATGCTTCAAACAGGATAGAGCAAAAATTATTTCCTGAAGATTGGCCTGATACCCATGAAAGCTCTTACAAGGGCTATAAAAGAATAGCCAAAAGTAAGTACGAAGAACCATTGTGTACTCATGCCGATCACTTTAACACTAATTGGGCTTACGGTACAGCTTCTTATTCTAAAGGGGTCGTAATACTTGATCAATTAAGCCATATTGTAGGACAGGACATAGTAGATAGATCTCTATTACGATACTTTAAAGAATGGAGCTTCAAACACCCTACTGCAAGCAATTTTAAAAGAATTGTTGAGAGAGAAAGTGGAATTGAACTCGATTGGTATTTCGATTATTTTGTGAATACTACCAAAACTATCGACTATGCTATTTCTGAATTTTCTTCCACTAAAAATGGAAGTAGAATACTTCTTAATAAAGGTGAAATGCCAATGCCTATTGAAATAGAAGTCGTTTTAACTAATGGGGACCATCTAATGTATTACATACCTACAGTTTTAATGCGTGGGAAAAAAGAAATTGAAGCTACAACAAAACAACTAGAGGATTGGGCATGGACTAACCCAACTTACAGTATCTTTTTAAAACATAAAGCATCAGATATAGTTTCAATTAATCTACACCCAAAAGGTTCGATTGCTGACGTTGAATTACTAAACGATTATCTAATAATTCCAACAAAATGGAATTGGGATAAATACGACTTAAGACTTGAAATCGTAGAAAAAAAATATATAACTGGTTTTTTTGCTGGTGTTAGAAAAGAAAAGATTCTGAATCTTATTAAAGTTAATAAGTAACTTACATATTATAAAAAAATTCTTATTTCTTCTTTTTCATTGCATCCACCGCTAATAAACTACTTTGAATTTGCATTTGTAAGTCCCCTACATTATCAGGCGAGTAAGGCATAAATATAGTACTCGTATTGTTTTCAGAAAGCTTAGCAACCGTTTCATAATGTTGAGTCATAAAAAGCATATTCATAACATCTTGACTAGTAACATGGTCCTCCATAGCTAACTTCACCTCAGCAACTGATTCTTTCAATCCGTTAGCAATAGCAATTCGTTGTAAGGCTATACCTTCCCCAGCCAAACGCTTACTTTCAGCATCCGCCTCTGCAGCTGCAATTACTCTAATTTTTGCTGCTGCAGCCTCTTCTTTAGCAGCTTCTTTCATTCGCTTAGCTGCATTAATTTCATTCATTGCATGTTTAACCTTTGCATCAGGGTCAATATCAGTAACCAAAGCTTTTATAAAGTCGAAACCAAATTGTTGCATAGTTTCCGAAAGCTCATTTTTAACTGCTATTGCAATTTTATCCTTTTCGGCAAACACTGCATCCAATTCCATTTTTGGCACTTCAGAACGAATAGAATCAAATACATAAGATTGAATTTGACGTTCAGGATTATTTAACTTATAAAAAGAATTTTCTATACCATCAATAGAATCAACAACAAAAAATTGAACAGAGACAATAATCTTAACGAATACATCATCCTTAGTTTTTGTTTCCACCTCTACAGGCAATTCTCTAACTCTCAAATTAATATCGCCTGCAATACTGTCAATCAAGGGAATTTTAAACTGCAGTCCTGCCCTAGATATTTTATGGAACTTACCTAAACGCTCAATAACAACTGCTGTTTGTTGTTTTACCATATATAAAGATCCTTTTAGCAAGAAAAGGCCAATTATGATGTAAATTATGTTTCCGAAAATAATATTTGTATCCATTTTATATTGTATTAAATTGTTTTAAATTTTAAGCTCAAATATATGTAAAAAAAGGAGCCAATTGGCTCCTTAATTTTTATTTCAAATATCTAAAATCATGATTATTTTTAATTTTTTGTAACGATTCATAAATCAATCGGATTACATCTTCAACATCATCCTTATGTACAGTTTCAACTGTGGTATGCATATACCTTAACGCAAGCGATATTAAAGAAGAAGCAACCCCACCAGTTGAGTAGGCAAAAGCATCCGTATCCGTACCTGTAGCACGAGAAGCAGCCATTCTCTGGAAAGGAATTTTATTCTTTTCAGCAGTATTAATAATTAACTCCAATAAATTATTTTGGACTGCAGGGCCATACGTCAATACCGGACCTGCTCCACATTTTGTATCTCCTTGTTTTATTTTATCAATCATTGGTGTGCCTGTATCATGGCACACATCCGTTACAATAGCAACATCAGGTCTTATCGTATCCACAATCATTTGCGCCCCTCTTAAACCTACTTCCTCCTGTACCGAATTAGTAATGTATAATCCAAAAGGTAATTTTACTTTATTTTCTTTTAACAAACGAGCCACCTCAGCAATCATAAAACCTCCTATACGATTATCCAATGCTCTACCTACATAAAAGTTTTTATTCAAAATCATGAACTCATCCTCATAAGTAACTACACAACCTACATGAATACCTAATCCCTCAACCTCATTCTTATCCTTAGCTCCACAGTCCAAAAAGATATTATCTAACTTAGGGGATTTTTCAGTTGCTCCACTTCTAGTATGAATTGCTGGCCAACCAAATACAGCCTTAACCATTCCTTTTTTAGTATGGATATTAACTCTTTTAGAAGGAGCAATCTGATGATCAGAACCTCCATTTCTTCTTAAGTAAATAAATCCGTCTTTAGTTATGTAATGCACAAACCAAGAAATTTCATCAGCATGAGCTTCAATAACTACTTTATATTTCGCCTCAGGATTTATCACCCCAACTACTGTTCCGTAAGTGTCTACAAAATGTTCATCAATATAAGGGCTAATGTATTCTAACCATAATTTTTGCCCTCCACTCTCAAATCCTGTTGGAGATGGATTATTTAAATATTTCTTTAAAAAATCCTCTGACTTTTTAGTAATAATTTTCTTTTTTGACATGCTATTTTATTTTTTAAATTCTTTAAGCCCTCTATTTAACCAATCAGTAAACAAATCTACAGTACCATAATCTTGGAAGTTTGCGTTTTCAACCAAATTCTCTTCATCATGATTTAAAAACACATAATACGGTTGTGAATTTGTACCGTAACTATTGGCTTGCAATACCATCCATTTATCTCCAGTAGTCTTTACTTTCTTAGTTTTTCCAGCCATAGTTGTTTCATACTGCTGCTCCATTGGGAGGTCAATTCTTTCATCAACATATAATGAAATTAAGACCACATCATTAGCAAGCGTATTTTTCACATAAGCTGCTGACCAAACTTGTTCTTCCATCTTACGACAATTCACACAAGCGTGTCCTGTAAAGTCCAACACAACAGGCTTATTTATTTTTTTAGCATAAGCCATTCCCATATCATAATCATGAAAAACAAGTATACCTTGAGGCCCTAAATGCTGGCCATCTTCTTCATGTGCTGAAATAGCATTACCTCCCTGAGAGTTTCCTACACCATAAGGGGATTCACTGTATTGCATAGGAGGTGGAAAGGCATTAATTATCTTCAATGGTGCACCCCACATACCAGGGATCATGTACAAAGTTAAAGTACCCGTTAAAATAGCAGCACTCAAACGACCAACAGAAACATATTTTAAATCCGAATCATGCGCAAACTTTAAGAATCCTAGTAAGTACATAGTCAGCAGTCCAAAAATCATAATCCATATTGCAATAAATAACTCGCGTTCCAACCAATGAGTCTGCATTACTAAATCCGCATTCGACAAGAATTTGAAAGCTAATGCAATTTCTAAAAATCCTAAAGTTACTTTTACTGAATTTAACCATCCACCTGATTGTGGTAAAGAATTTAACCATCCTGGGAAGGCTGCAAATAAAGCAAATGGTAAAGCAATTGCTAATGAAAAACCGAGCATACCAATAATTGGACCCATATACCCTCCTGATGCCGCTTCAACTAGTAAAGTCCCTACAATTGGTCCTGTGCAAGAAAAAGAAACTAAAGCTAAAGTAAAAGCCATAAAGAAGATACCAATCAAACCTCCTTTCCCTTCCGCCTCAACACTTTTGTTTGTCCAAGAGGATGGTAATTGAATTTCGAAAGCCCCTAAAAAAGAAGCTGCAAAAACAATCAACAAGATAAAAAATCCAATATTAAAATAAACATTAGTCGCCATGTTATTTAAAGCATCAGCCCCAAATACTGAAGAAACACCAACTCCTAAAGCAACATAAATTGCAATAATAGAAAGTCCGTAAATAATAGCATTTGCAATTCCTTGCGCTTTTGTTTTGGACTGCTTAGTGAAAAAAGAAACCGTCATAGGTATCATAGGAAAAACACAAGGAGTTAGCAAAGCAGCAAAACCACTTATAAAGGCAATAAAAAAGAGTGCCCACATGCTTTTACCTTCTTTTTCATCAGAAGTATTTTTTGTATCTTCAACAATAACACCCCCATCAACACCTTTTATTTCAAAAGAAAACTCTACCTCTTCAGGTGGTAAACATTGAGCTTCATCACATACCATAAAGTAAACATTTCCATCTAAGTTAAAATCTTCAGAAGAAGAAACTTGTACTATCTGTGTAAAAATAGCTTCATTTTTAAAATATTTAAGAATCATGTCAAAATTAGGGTCAAACTCTTCAATTGGCTCTCCTTCTTTAGGATTTCCAACTAATGAATAACCTCCTTCTGATGTAAAGGTAAGCTCTGTAGGTACAGGTCCATCATCCCCAATAAATTGAGAATATAAATACCAACCATCATCAATAGTTGCTTTGAACTGCAATTCTATTTCATTATCAGACACCTGTTTTTGAGAAAAATCCCAAGAAACAGGATTAAAAATTTGTGCTGATGTAATCACACTCAGAAGTGTAAAAAATAGGATGAAAATTTTCTTCATTTTTATTTTAATTTATCTTGTATTAATCGAGTTAATTCTTCAGATTTTTGACTTCCAATAAGATAAATCAGACCATCTTTATCGGTTAGCTCAACAGCATCAATTCCTCTTGTATAAAATCGAATTGTTCCCCTTAGATGCAAGTTGTAAACGGAGCGATTCAAAAAATATTTGCTATATTTTACTTTTTTAACAGATACAATGCTTGCAGTATCAATTTTTATTTTTCTGGAAGTCCAAAGCCCATCTAGTATGATGCTTCCGTTTTTCACTTTAGTTTCAAAATGCAGAATAAATAATAGTAATATTGAAATGATCATTATTCCTATCCCAATAAAGAAGTAAAGCTCTCCCGCCTTATACTGATTCTCTCTCCAATAATAAGCAACTAAACAAAAAATTGCCAATGACATTCTTCTACTAAGAGACATTTTATTGAGCCCCAAATATTGTTTTTCTATAAAATCAAACTCTGACATTCCTCTATAAATTTAAAGTTGTGCAATGTACACTTTTTTTGTATTGCTTTCTAGCTTATACCTTTCGTCAATTCTGCAGCCCAGTACCCAAACAATATCAACACCTGAACATAACAGCCATTGCTCTTGTTTATCTATTATTGAAAATTTACTGTCAATAAAAAAATCACTTAATTTCTTGAATTTCTTCATTCCTAATGGCATGAACTTATCTCCTTCTTTCCACTTACGTAAAGTTAAAGGAAATTTTAATTTTTCAACATCCAATTGGGCAATATTATTATCATAAATAATAGTTTTATCAGCCATAACTTTAAAATTTATTTCTAGCGGATAAACTAAACTTATAGTTTTTTCAGTAATCTCAAAAACCTCATTTTCTTTATTTAAAAGTGAGATGAAAATGTTTTCTCTGTCAACTACTAACTGATGAGTAGATGAAAAAAACTGTTTCCCACTTTGCCCCTGCAATGCTTTTGAAATTGCCTCCACAGCATAGAAACCATAAGCAGATAATAATTCATACAAATAGCTATGGAGAGGGTTTAGCGCTAATAAAGCTGAAATTTCAAGCTGCACAATTCCATTTTTTTCTTGAGTTAAATCCTTTCTTACTTCTTCAACTTTAGAAGCATAAATGTGAGCAACATCATCCAAAATTCTCATCTCATCCTTTACAGTTTGCTGAATACTTGGATTCATCTGGGCCAACAAAGGTATTAACTCATGCCTTATTTTATTGCGCAAATATTTCACAGAAGCATTACTGCTATCCTCTCTAAAAACTAAGCCTCTATCTTTTAGATACTGTTCAATTTCCAATCGTGAAACTGAAAGTAAAGGCCTGACAATCGCATTATTTTTTTCTTTAATCCCTAAAAAACCTTTTAACCCCGATCCTCTTACTAAATTAATAAAAAAGGTTTCTACATCATCATTAGCATGATGAGCAATGGCTAAGTATTTAGCGTTTGACTTAATCCGTAATTTCTCAAACCATGCATATCTTAAATCACGAGCAGCCATTTGTGTAGAAATCTTATTTTCAGCAGCATAAACCAAAGTATCAAACTGTTTTATATGTACTTTTAACTGGTGTTCTTTTGCTAGATCTTTAACAAAATATTCATCAGCATCTGATTCTTCTCCTCTCAAATTAAAATTACAATGTGCTAATTCAAATGAATACCCTAATTCCAGGAAAACATGCATTAAACAAACACTATCAGCACCCCCACTTATGCCTAAAATGAGCTTCTCTTCTCTTATAAAAAGAGATTTTTCAGAAATAAATTTCTGGACTTTATTTTTCATCAAATTGAAAATTTAACACCTCAAAAATAGGCCTTACCTTTACCAAACACTCCTCATATTCCTCATTCGCATCCGATTTAATCGTAATTGCTCCACCAACAGCCACTGACAAGTATTTTGTACATGCATTATACAAAATTGTTCTAATAACAACATTAAAATCAAAATCTCCTTTTGGAGTAATATAACCAATCGCTCCAGAAAAAATTCCCCTTTTAAACTCCTCTAACTGCTCAATAAGTTCCATTGCTCTTAGTTTAGGGACGCCTGTCATGGAACCCATAGGGAAAACTGACTTTAATATTTGACTAAAATGGGTTTTATCATCCACATTTGACGATATGGTACTAATCATCTGATGTACTTTTTTAAAAGTATAAATACCACATAATTCCTCCACCTTTACACTTTCTTTACTAGCTGTAATTGACAAATCATTCCTCACCAAATCAACAATCATTACGTTTTCTGAAATTTCTTTTTCACTTTCAATAAGTTCCTTTATTAAGGCCTTATCTTCAGCTAAATCCCTCCCTCTCTTCCTTGTTCCTTTTATAGGCTGTGAAATAATTTTATTACCTGATTTTTTAATGAATCGTTCAGGGCTAGCGCACATTATATTCAAATCATTTAGCTTTAGAAAAGAGGCAAAGGGTGTTTTTGCATTTGTATTTAACTCCCTAAATACTTGCTGAGGATTAAGCATTACTTGCTCAGAAAAAAACTCCTGACAATAATTTACTTCATAAATATCCCCTCTTTGAATATGCTTTTTAATCACTCCAATTTTTTCTAAATATTTTACTTTAGTATCTCTTTGCTTTAACTCTACAGTATTGCTTTTATCCTTCCAATTAAATTGCTCATAGGCTAAAAATTGCTGACAATCTTCCTTACTCTCATAGCTCTTAACTTCCAATGTATTGCCTTTTAATAATAATACATACTTAGGAATAAAGAAAGATAAGCTGTCTGCATTTATCCCATCATTATTATTAGAAGCCAACTCCTCTACTTCATTCTTCAAATCATAAGAAAGGTAGCCAAATAACCAATCGCTATGTTTGTCATGAAAATTTTGTAATGCATTAAAGGAATCAACATCAACATTAAGTACTTCAAGAGCATCTACACCTGCAATCAAATCGTAATTAATATAATCAGTAGGCAAGCTAGTATGATTCTTCATACTATTAGAATCCAAAATACTAATATAATTAAGCACCCGGCTTTTATAAAGCAATAACTTAATTAACTCACTTGGCTTATCAACCTTAAATATATACGAGAATCTCACTTTGCAAAAATAGGAAAAGCAAACTCATTTAATTTTATATTTTTGAGGGATGAAAAAAATACTCTTCATATTTATTGCTTTACCTTTTATTTTAGTAGCACAAACTGATACTACTTTCAATGAGAACAAAGAGATTACTAGTGTAAATGAACAAGGAATAGATGCCTTAGTTCATAAATACGAAAACATTTTAAAAGCCAAAAATGGAGTGGAAGGTTGGCGTGTTCAACTACTTTTTAAAGCCAAACAAAAAGAAATAATGCAATTAAAAATCGATTTCATTAATCTTTATCCTGAAATTCCTGCTTATTTAGAATATGACGCGCCCTATTATAGAGTCAGAGTAGGAAACTTTAGAACAAAACTAGAGGCTATAAAAATAAAACACCAGATAAGTAAAAACTTTCCTGGTGCTTATCCTGTTCCTGAAATTATAAATTTTTCTCAGTTAAAATATTAAGAGTTTATTTTAATACTCTTTTTACTTCTACCTCTTCATATCCTTCAATAATATCACCTACTTTAAGGTCATTAAAGTTTTCAATTGACATACCGCATTCAAATCCTTTTTTCACTTCATTAACATCATCCTTAAAACGTTTTAAAGATGATAATCTACCAGTGTAAACTACAACACCATCACGAATAAGTCTTACCCCTGTTTGTCTTGTTAATGAACCGTCTAGCACCATACAACCTGCAATAGTTCCAATCTTAGAAATCTTAAAGGTTTCTCTAATTTCAATATTACAAATAATTTTTTCTTCAACATCAGGTCTAAGCATACCCTCCATTGCCAATTTCAATTCTTCAATTGCTTTATAAATTATAGAATATAATCTAATATCAATTTGTTCGGCTTCTGCCAATTTACGCGCCTTTAATGACGGCCTAACTTGGAACCCAATAATAATTGCATCAGAAGCTGCCGCTAACATCACATCCGATTCTGAAATTTGACCTACTGCTTTTTGAATAATATTTACTTTTATCTCTTCAGTAGAAAGTTGTTGCAAAGTATCAGACAATGCTTCAATAGAACCATCAACATCCCCTTTTATAATCACATTAATTTCTTGGAAACCACCTAAAGCAATTCTTCTTCCAATCTCATCAAGCGTTAAGTGTTTCTGAGTTCTTACACTTTGCTCTCTTTGTAATTGAGCTCTTCTTGAAGCAATTTTTTTCGCTTCTTGCTCACTTTCTATAACATGAAATTCGTCTCCTGCTGTTGGTGCTCCATCTAAACCTAATAATACTACTGGAGTTGAAGGTCCTGCATCATTTCGTGTTTCACCTCTTTCGTCCAATAAGGCTTTTACTTTTCCTGAATAAGAACCTGCTAAAACATAATCTCCAACATTTAATGTTCCTTTCTGCACCAACAAAGTAGACAAGTAACCTTTTCCTTTATCCAATGATGCTTCAATAACTGTACCTTGTGCACTTCTATTAGGATTTGCTTTTAAGTCAAGCATTTCAGCTTCTAAAATAATTTTCTCTAAAATTTCTGGAACTCCAGTTCCCACCTTAGCTGATATATCTTGCGATTGATATTTCCCTCCCCAATCTTCTACAAGAAGGTTCATTTCTGCTAATTCTCCTTTAATTTTTTCTACATCAGCAGTTGGTCGATCAATTTTATTAATTGCAAAGATAATAGGTACACCAGCCGCTTGAGCATGGCTAATTGCCTCTTTCGTCTGTGGCATCACCCTGTCATCAGCTGCAACTACAACTACTACAATATCAGTAACTTTTGCTCCCCTAGCTCGCATAGCAGTAAACGCCTCATGCCCTGGAGTATCTAAGAATGAAATTTGTTTTCCATTTTTCAATGTCACCTCATACGCTCCAATATGTTGTGTAATCCCACCTGATTCACCTGCAATTACATTTGTTTCTCTTATGTAATCCATCAATGAAGTTTTTCCGTGATCAACATGTCCCATAATTGTAATAATAGGAGCACGCGCTTCTAATTGATCTTCAGCATCAATAATCTCTTCAATAGACTCTTGCACATCAGCTCCTACAAATTCAACTTTAAATCCGAAATCCTCTACCAACATTTGGATTGTTTCAGCATCTAACCTTTGGTTCATACTGACCATCATACCAAGGCCCATACAAGTAGTTACGATTTCAGTAACAGCAACATTCATTAAAACTGCTAACTCGCTTGCTGTAGCAAACTCTGCAATCTTTATTGTATGATCTCCTGCTGCTTTTTCCTGATTTTCAACATCAGCAACATCTCTATGCGCTTGTCTTTTATCTTTTCTATTTCTTACAGATGATTTTTTTCCTCCTCTTCCTTGTAATTTTGCTAAAGTTTCTCTTACTCTTTTTTGAGCCTCTTCTGGAGATATTTCAACTACTTTTTTAACAGGTCTTACTGCTTTTTTAAACTTTTTAGGATCAACCTTGGTTTTTACAATTCTTACCCTTTTCTTTTTCTCTACTTTTTCTGGTTTCTTAAATTGAGTTAAATCAATAGTTTCTCCAGTTACTTTAACACCTCTAAGTTTACCGGCAGTTGCTTTAATAATCCCGTGTACTTTATTAGGTTCCTCTATTTTCTCTACTTGCTTTGGAGTCTCTATTACAACTTTAGGTGCTTCCTGTTTTGGTTTAACAGCTTTCTTTGGCTTAATATCAACTTTACCAAGAATTTTTAATTCCTTTTTTGTAGTTTTTGGTTTAATTATCTCATCTTTAGCAGGAACTTTTACTTTCTCTTCAGCTTCTTTTTCTTGTTTAGCAACAGCAGCTTCTTTCTTTACTTTGAGTTCTAGCTCTACTTTTTTCTTCTCTTCAGCTTCTTTTTGAGCCTTTTCCTCTGCTTCTTGCTGTTTAATAACTTCTTCAGCTTTAGCTAACTCATTTTCTTTGGACAATAACTCAGCTGATAATTTTGCTTTCTTTTCAGAATCAAATTCACCTAACAAATCCATATAGATATCATTAGATACTTTTGTATTGGGCTTTAAATCCTCAATACCTTTTGCCTCTAGAAATGAATATATCCTGTCAATACTGACATTAAATTCCTTAACTAACTTATTTAACCTTACGCTTTTTTTATCTGACATACTTAGATCTTAATTTTTTATTAATCTTCAAACTCTGAACTTAAGACGCTCAGAATACTTTCTACAGTTTCAATTTCTAAATCTGTTCTTAATACTAAATCTTTTGCTGAAATATCCAGTACACTTTTAGCGGTATCACAACCAATCGCTTTTAAAGCATCAATTACCCACGCTTCTAGTTCATCTGTAAATTCATCAATAGCAACATCATCTTCAAAGCTACCAGCATCTCTATATACATCAATATCATATCCTGATAATTTCCCTGCTAAGTTAATGTTATGTCCTCCCCTACCAATTGCTAATGAAACTTGGTCAGCAGCCATAAATACACTTGCTCTCATTTTTTCATCATCTAACTTTACAGAAGTAATTTTTGCCGGATTCAATGCTCTTGTAATTAATAATTGTGAATTTTCAGTATAATTCACAACATCAATATTTTCATTCTTCAACTCACGAACTATACTATGAATTCTTGAACCCTTCATACCTACACATGCGCCTACAGGATCAATTCTATCATCATACGATTCTACTGCTACTTTAGCTCTTTCACCAGGAATCCTAACTACGTTTTTAATAGTTATAATACCATCAAACACCTCTGGAACCTCTTGTTCAAATAAACGCTCAATAAACTCTGGAGCAATACGAGAAAGAACAATATTTGCTTTATTATTTTTAAGACTTACTTCCTTAATCACTGCTCTTACCGATTCTCCTTTTTTGAAATAATCCCTTGGAATCTGTTCTAATTTTGGCAAAGATAAATCATTTCCCTCATCATCTTGTAGTAAAATTTCATTTCTCCAGATTTGGTAAACTTCACCATGAATAATTTCACCAATTCTCTCTTCATAACGCTTCATTAACTCATCTCTATGCTGATCCGCAATACGAGCCATTAAATGCTGGCGAATAGAAAGCACTTGCCTTCTTCCAAATTCTGATTCAAAACTTACTTGCTCGGAAACTTCTTCTCCTACCTCATAATCATCTTCAATTTTCAAAGCATCTGACAAAGAGATTTGTGCAATAGGAATTTCTACAGTTCCATCTTCAACTACTTCTCTGTTTCTCCAGATTTCTAAATCACCTTTATCAACATTAATAATGACATCAAAATTTCCTTGTTCATCATATTTTTTAGTCAATACTGTATTAAAAACATCCTCCAAGATGTTCATCATAGTTTCACGATTAATATTCTTAACCTCTTTAAACTCTGAAAACGATTCAATTAAATTTTCTACTTGCATTCTGTTTATTTAAAATTTATTTTAAGTTTAGTTTCTTTTATTTCTTCTTTTGGAATACTTACTTCTTCCAATATATAATCTTTTCTATTTCCTTTTTTCTTTTTTACTACTTCAAGTAGAAGTGATTCATTATAGGCAAGAATAATACCTGTTTTTCTTTTCCCGTTAGTTAACAAAACACCAACCTCTTTCCCAATATATTTTTGATATTGTTCATCAACCATAAAGGGATTATCTAGCCCAGCAGAACAAACAGTAAGCTCATAATCTTCCACTTCTCTATCAAAATGTTCCTCAATATATTTACTTATTAGCAAACAATGCTCTACCTGAACACCTTCAATTCTGTCAAAAAATACGGTTATAACATTGGCCGTATTCACTTTCACATCCACAAAGAAACCACCCTGTTCTTTTATCTTTGGTTCAGCTACTTTTTTTATTTCTTCTTTTGATATCATAATGCTATGTAAAAAAAGAAGAGGCTAACAGCCTCTTCCTCTTTCCTTCCCTATTTTAGTCTGCAAATATAAGGAGATTTATTTAATCTCGCAACACTTTTACTGCAAGACAATTCTTTTACTAACAAATGAGTTCCCCGTCCTAATCTGAAGCATATAAATACCTCTAGGGAATTCAGATAAATCAATTTGTTTAGTATACTCTCCAATAAAGGCTTGTTTATCTTCCTGATACCCTAATTTACCAAATGCATCAACTATGATAATTTCAAAATCATCTACTTTTTCAGCCATAAAGCTAATATTAAATAGTCCTCTTGTTGGATTAGGGTATATGTTTAAATTTTCACCTAACTCAATATCTCCAGCAGTAACCCTGATACTTGATAGTGTTGTAAGAGTATCCCATCCAGTCCAAGCAGAATTATAACTTCCTAAAGAATCACAAATTGTTCTAATCCTAAAACGATAATTCTCATTTGAAATTAACCCTGATAACGTAAGATCATTTAATCCAGGAGTGATTGTGGTGTCAATTCTCGTATTCCATGGTGCGCCGACTACTAAATACATAAGTCTGTAAGAAAATGCAACAGGATTTGGATCCCAACTCAATGCAGCTGATGATGTTGTAATAGAATCAACAATCATATTAGTTGGTGGAACACATCCATTAACTGTATTAAATACATCAAAACTTGAAAATCCAGAATTGTTACTACCATTAGAATCACACGCACTCTTCACTTGCCAATGATAAGCTGTCCCTGGTAATAAAGAAGATAAAACAAGTGAATTAGTATTTATAGTATCATAAGTAAATGTTCCCCAACCTTGGTTTACCAGCTTGTATCTTACTATATAACCCAAAGCTCCAGGCGATACATCCCAACCTAAAGTAGCATCTGTTAAACCAATTGCTGTGGTTGTCGTATTCAATGGAGTAGTACAAGCAGTTGTTGTAGTAAAACTCTCTGTAGAACTC
>UPTG01001700.1_pt1 | contig 16010 bp, 10 predicted proteins | sample 2160121 | NCBI WGS metagenome assembly UPTG01 (sample SAMN06266255, study PRJEB28933) | marine metagenome | isolation source: Columbia River Estuary | place: USA:Columbia River Estuary, USA | collected 2014-07-27
CAAGGCGCCGAATTCTCATCATCTGTTCGTAGTTCACAATGGCGTGCACGGGCTGGGCGGTGCTAGCCGCTAATCCCACCACGTGTCGAAGACCCTCAGCGGTATCTTCCACGATGTGGCCATAGGGAATTCCCCGGGTTTCCAGGAAAAGCGCCCACTGCAGGGCTTTGGATCCCGAGAGCACATCGACGTGATCGAGCACCGAGATGTCGGCGTCATATATCCACGATGGATCGGGAGTTCCCTCATCGACTGCAATCCAGACGCGCTCCAGAGGTCCTTCCAGAGCATCAAGATTGACCTGGAGGCTGGGAAGGTTTTTCATCATGGTCAGAGCAATCTGGCGACCGCGATACGTGATGACTTCCCCCCGACCAAAAACCGGTGCACCGCCTGCCATGGCAGTGGCCACTCGATCGGCCTGGAGGCCATCGTCCACCATCACATCAGCCATGGCCAAAGCCAAGGTCGCATCGACCCCGTAATGCAATCCGGGTGCAGGAAGCTCAAGGGTGAGCGAATTCCCCGAGACCTCAATTGTTGCGACGCTTCCCTCCATAGTGCGAAGAAGTGCGCGCGGCGCGCTGTGGTTGATATTCGCGCCAGGGTCCTCCTCCTGGTCAAAAAACAACGCAGCGGGAACTAAGCCATGGCTTGCGCTCAGGCGCGCTTGATCCGAGACATCGATGGTGTGGACGAGCTGCCCGCTCTGAGAAAGTTTTGCCCCCATCATCGCCAGATTGGGATCCCCCGCATTGAGCACAACACCGTGTGATGCCCCTGCTGAGAGATCATGAAGCATGCGATAGACGTTTTCTGGTTCGCCAAAACGATTGAGTTGGTCCACCTGGACGTTGGTAAGCACCACCCAATCCGGTTTCACCAGGGCAGCAATCTGAGCGCCATAGGCCTCATCAACTTCTAAGACAGCAATATCTGCTCGGAGTCTCCCCCGCAGGCTCGCCTGGGCGACCAAAGCAGACGCCAAGCCCTGGGGCAAATTACCCCCGGCTGGATTGGTGAAAACCCTCATCCCGTGGGCGCGAAGGACAGAGGCCACCATGGTCGTGGTCGTCGATTTCCCGTTGGAACCCGAGACGAAAATCACTCCATGGGCCAGATTCGACAACGTGGCACCCAAAATGTCGGGACGCATTCGAAGGAGAACTAATCCCGGAAAGGCTGACCCTCCGCCTCGAAGCCTCGTCGCAAAGCGAGCACACTGAGCAAGGGCGAAGGCAAGAAATTGACCCATGGGATTTATTCGAGGTAGTCGCGCAGAGCTTGTGACCTCGAGGGGTGGCGCAGTTTGGCCATGGTCTTGGACTCTATTTGTCGTATGCGCTCGCGCGTTACGCCAAAGGTGTCACCAATTTGGTCGAGCGTCTTCGGCATTCCATCGCCGAGACCAAAACGCATCCGAATAACGCCCGCTTCGCGCTCCGAGAGCGATTCCAAAAGGCTCTCGAGCTGACGCTGCAACATCGTGAAGCCCACAGCATCGGCTGGCACAACGGCTTCGGTGTCTTCGATCAGGTCACCGAATTCGCTATCTCCGTCTTCACCCAGAGGAGTGTGCAGCGAAATGGGCTCACGACCGTATTTCTGAACCTCCACCACCTTCTCAGGGGTCATATCGAGCTCGCGGGCGAGCTCTTCGGGCGTGGGTTCGCGACCAAGGTCTTGGAGCATCTGACGCTGGACACGGGCCAACTTATTGATGACCTCCACCATGTGAACAGGAATACGAATGGTCCGGGCTTGGTCTGCCATGGCGCGAGTAATCGCCTGACGGATCCACCAGGTGGCGTAGGTAGAGAACTTAAAGCCCTTGGTGTAGTCAAACTTCTCTACCGCGCGGATAAGACCCAAGTTTCCTTCTTGGATGAGATCCAAGAATTGCATTCCGCGACCGGTGTATCGCTTCGCTAGCGAGACGACGAGTCGAAGGTTTGCCCCCAGCAGGTGGTTCTTGGCGCGCTGTCCGTCTTTGGCAATCTCATGCAATTCACGAGCAAGCTTGGTGGTCTTCTGCGAGGCCGTCATCGCCGAGAGTTTTTCCTCGGAGAACAAACCAGCTTCAATTCGCAGGGCAAGTTCCACCTCTTGCTCGGCATTAAGCAAAGCGACCTTACCGATTTGCTTAAGGTAATCCTTCACCGGGTCCGCGGTCGCGCCCGTAATAGTGGTCGAAATAATCGGAGCGTCATCGTCATCCGTGCTCGAGAGAACTAACGCCCCCTGAGGAAGAACTTCTTTTTCTACTTCTTCTTCGTCATCATCGCTGCCGAGATCAGCCAAACCAGCGATGACTTCGGCCCCTAGTTTTTCCGCAACGACGTCAGGGGCGACCTCTTCGCCCTCGACTACGACCCCTTCGACATCCTCGCTAGAAGCAGCGGCCTTGGTCGACGCTTTCGCGGCAGACGCCTTCGTAGCGGGAGCCTTCTTCGCGGGCTCTTTCTTTGCAGGCGCTTTCTTTGCAGGCGCTTTCGCTGCAGTTTTGGCAGCCGTGGTCTTCGCGGGGGACTTTGCCGCAGGCTTAGCAGCAGCTTTCTTCGCTGGCGCTTTAGCGGCGGCAGGCTTCTGTGCCGCGGGCTTCGCAGTAGTTGATTTTGCAGCCGCGGTCTTCGCTGCAGTCGACTTAGCTGCTGGCTTTTTCACTGCTGGCTTCTTCGCAGCGGGAGTTTTCTTCGCAGGCGCCTTGGCAGCGCTCTTTGCAGGCGTCTTGCTAGCGGAAGTCTTGGCGGACGAAGAAGAGGACTTAGCGGGTGGGGTCACTGGATCTTTCTGAGGTTCAGGCTCTGTATTTCTTTGAAACAGGCCGCCGATGCGACCAACGAAACTCTTTTTTTCAGGCTTTTTGCCCGCGGGAGCGCTCGACTTTGGTTCTGGTGTGCGTGACGCCATGACCCACCTGCTTCACTACTCAACGGGCAGTAAGAAAACCCTTGTCAAGTCCTAGTGAGTTTCCACACCAAGTCCTGCCAGGGCCTTCTCCACCATTATGACACGCATCCGCTTACTGTGCTCACAAGCGACCCGAACCGAGTGTCTAGAGGGAGTCGCTCCCGTCGCTGGATTCTGACGTGTCTCGCTTGGCAAGGAAATTTTGTAACTCAGCGGCAATGCTGTCAGCGGTGTGGACGTCCCCATCGGCTCCCATCAAAGGCGAGGGCATGGGGTTATCTTCCATGTAGCTGTCGTGCCGGGTTTCGAGAGTTTCGACAAGCTTCTGAAGCTCGTTGTTGTTTTCCACCTGATCCGCAATGCCTTGCAGGAATTCTCTCCCCGCTTCTCGAAGCGCATCCGTGGGGAAAATAAGACCAGTAGCAGAGCTCACACTTTGCAAGGCCGCTACCGCGGCATCGGGGAATTCTGTGTCTGCCAAATAGTGAGGCACTAACACCACGAAGCCGGCGGTCGGGTGTTCCAGCTCCTGGAGTCGATATTCGATCAGGTGCATCATCGTGCCGGGAACGCCGGTGGTGGGCCGCCACACCGACATGGAATCAATGATCTCTGAGCGATTGCCACTGACCGTGACGCCAAGAGATCTCGTGTGGGGCACAGGCATCGGAATAGCGTGAACCCAACTACTGGTCGACACCTCCAAGGTGTCGATAAGTTCCAAAATGGTCGCGCTGGTGTGCTCCCAGCGGAAATCTGGTTCATAACCCGAGAGAAAAAGAAAGGGCGAACCCAACTCGTCTTTGACCATGTCCAGGGACAATCTCGGTGGTTCATACGAGGTCAACGACGTTTCTTCAAATTGAAAAACGGGGCGTCGAGCTCGGTAGTCGATCAACATGTCGTTGTTGAACGTCCCTACTCGCTCAGTTTCCAACGTCTCGAAAACGTATTTGTTGACCTGGGACACAGCCCCACCAGCGTCAGCAAAACCGGTCAGTCCAGTGACGAGAGGCAAACCCTTGGGCACACTGGATAACTCCATGGCCTCTTTGAACAACTCATCGCTAAACATAGATTCAGGGTACCGGAGGGACCCCAGGGGAATCGGAAGCTTCGCCCACAGCGTTATCCAGACAGGTCGCACTATCTCGATTTCATATCCGGGGTCGCCTACGATGAAGCACATGACACTGCCAGAACTTCAGTTCCTTGATAACGCTCAGACTCTCGGTGCAGACGACATTCTTGTCGTTGGGCTTGCGAAGAACAATGACACTATCGAGGTGGTCAGCACCGGCCTCGATTCAGACCTTGTGACCGCGTTGACAACACAGGCAGGGCTCATCCAAGCCGATGGAGCACCAGATAGCACCTGGCGAATCCCCTCTCCCGAAGGATGTGCCGCGAGCAGCGTGGTGCTCACGGGGTTGGGCTCAAACGACCTCACGATTGATGTACTGCGCCAAGCAGCAGGCAGCGCTGCCCTAGCCCTCAACGGCCCGGGTCGTCTCGTGTTCGCTATTGAGGCTAAGGACGAAGAACACACCCAGGCGATTGCCGAAGGGGCTCTCTTGGGATGCCATCGCGTGACAAAACTGGGGCTTTCGCCGGCTAAGACCCCACCCACGATTGCGGTGGTGGGCTCACTGGCTCTACCTCGGATCACCCAGGCGCAACGCGGCGCTGAAGCGGTCTGGCAGGTACGTGACTTAGTCACCATGCCGCCGAACATGTTGAACCCATCCAGCTTCGTTGAGCACGTCAGCGCACTGGCTAAGGGCACCGAGGTCAGTATTGAGGTGCTCGAGGAAAAGGAATTAGAGAAACAGGGTTACGGGGGTATCACGGCTGTGGGTAAGGGTTCCCAAAACCCGCCCCGACTGATGGTTCTTCGCTACCAGCCTGGCAGCCCAACTCGGCATGTGGCGTTGGTGGGTAAAGGAATCACCTTTGACTCTGGTGGGCTCTCCCTCAAGGCTCCTAACGCGATGGTCGGCATGAAGTACGACATGACCGGTGCTGCGGTGATGGCCGCAGCCACACTGGCAGCAGCAGCTCTCGGCTCCCCCGCCGCCATTACTGCGTATCTGTGTCTTGCCGAGAATATGCCCAGCGGTAGCGCCTCACGACCCAATGACGTCATCACGATTTTGGGCGGCAAGACCGTAGAGATTCTCAACACGGATGCTGAGGGCCGACTGGTCATGGCCGATGGTTTACAAGCAGCCAGCGCAACCAAGCCCGATCTCATCATCGATGCCGCGACGCTGACCGGCGCCGCCCGTATCGCCCTGGGCGAGAGATACGCCGGCCTGATGGGCACCGATGATGCTGTTGCCCAGATCGTGGCGTCCGCAGCCCACGTGGGCGAACTGGTCTGGCCGATGCCGCTACCTCGCGAACTTCGGACGTTGTTGAAATCTGACATTGCCGATATCGCCAACGCGAAGCCTGGTGAAGTTCTGGGCGGCATGCTCCTCGGCGGCCTTTTCCTCAAAGATTTTGTCGGCGAGGGCATCCCCTGGGCTCACCTCGACATTGCCGGTCCCGCTGCGAATTCCCAAGGCGCATGGGGCTACACCCCCAAGGGCGCCACGGGCGCGATCACCCGCACAGTGCTCGATGTGTTGATGTCGCGCCCGTAACAAACCAGCACTTATGAGCAGGTAGTAGGCTTATCCCTCGACATCGCACCGCGTCGATGGATCACATCAGAATCAGACATCTATACAAATCTAGGGAGTCCTGCACTAGTGGCTGAACACACTTTTGACCTTGTCGTTTTGGGAGCAGGAAGTGGCGGTTATGCCGCGGCTTTGCGCGCTAGCCAACTGGGAATGAGCGTTGGTCTCATTGAGAAAGACAAAGTCGGCGGAACGTGTTTACACGTGGGATGTATCCCCACCAAAGCGCTTCTCCACGCGGCGGAGGTTGCTGATTCTGCGCGCCATTCTGAGATGTTTGGTGTTAAGGCCACCCTGGAAGGGGTAGACCTTCCCGCCGTCAACACCTATCGCGATGGGATTGTTGCCTCCAAGCACAAGGGTCTCCAGGGCCTGATCAAGGCTCGAGGGATTACCACCATCGAGGGCACCGGAAAACTTATCTCCCCGACCACGATCGCCGTGGGCGAGGACACCGTGGTGGGCAAGAACGTCATTTTGGCCACCGGCTCCTACCCCCGGTCTCTTCCCGGACTCGACATCGGCGGTCGAATCATTACCTCCGAGCAGGCATTGGCTCTGGATTGGATTCCCTCGAAAGTCATCGTTCTCGGTGGCGGCGTCATTGGCGTTGAATTCGCCAGTGTCTGGCGTTCCTTCGGTGCCGAGGTCACGATTGTCGAGGGTCTTCCTCGTTTGGTTCCCGCTGAAGACGAATCGATTTCTAAGCAGTTCGAGCGCGCCTATCGCAAGCGTGGCATCAATTTCCACACGGGAGTGCGCTTCCAGTCCGCCAACCAGGATGACACCAGTGTCACGGTCACCCTCGAAGACGGCACCACGGAAACCGCAGACCTTCTTCTGGTTGCGGTGGGACGTGGTCCCAAGACTGATGGCATGGGTTTCGAAGAAGTCGGCGTCACGATGGACCGCGGCTTTGTTCTCACGGATGAGCGCTTGCGCACGAACATTCCCGGTGTTTTTGCCGTGGGTGACATCGTTCCCGGTATTCAGCTCGCCCACCGAGGTTTCCAGCACGGAATTTTCGTAGCGGAAGAACTCGCGGGCCTGAACCCGATGGTCGTGTCTGACCGCAACATCCCCAAAGTCACCTACTCCGAGCCAGAGGTGGCCTCTGTGGGCTACTCCGAGGCTGATGCCACTGCCGAATTCGGTGAAGCGGGTATCGCTGTCTATGACTACAACCTTGCGGGAAACGGCAAGAGCCACATCCTGGAGACTGCAGGCTCTATCAAGGTGATTCGCCAGGTCGATGGACCTATTGTGGGAGTCCACATGATTGGCGCCCGCGTGGGCGAACTGATCGGCGAAGCCCAAGTTGCCGTCAACTGGGATGCCTACCCTGAAGATGTTGCACCACTGCTCCATGCCCACCCCACCCAAAACGAAGCATTAGGCGAAGCGTTTATGGCGATTGCAGGTAAACCCCTGCACGCACTGTAAGCACAGCGTCTACATCGACACAGCACTCTCACAAGGAGAACACTCGAGATGAGCCAAGAAGTCAACCTCCCAGCATTGGGAGAAAGCGTTACCGAAGGAACAGTTACCCGCTGGCTGAAGAAGGTCGGTGACACTGTCGCCGTCGACGAGCCTTTAGTGGAGATCTCCACGGATAAAGTCGACACCGAAATTCCCTCTCCCATTGCCGGAGTCATCGAAGAAATCCTCGTCGCCGAAGACGAGACCGTCGAGGTAGGAGCCGTTCTCGCCCGCATTGGCGATGGCAGTGCCGCAGCTGCTCCTGTGGCAACGCCCGCACCAGAGGCAGCCCCTGCTCCTGCGCCAGCAGCGCAAGAGCCAGCGGCCCCACCTGCTCCCCCAGCTCCCGAACCTGTCGCACCACCAGCTGCCCCCGTGGCCGCACCACCTGCACCGCCTGCACCTCCGGTTGCACCATCTGCACCACCTGCACCACCTGCACCGCCCGCGCCCCCTGCGCCCCCTGCGCCTCCGGTGGCAGCGCCTGCAGCACCCGTCGCCCCTGCAGCCCCTCCAGCGGCTCCTGCAGCCGCTCCCGCGCCAGCAGCTGCACCAAGCGTCCCCCAGCCCGTTCCCGCAGCCTCTCGGGCGATGCCCTATGTGACGCCGATTGTGCGCAAACTTGCCCACGATCATGGTGTTGACCTGGCCCACGTGAGTGGCACTGGTGTGGGAGGTCGAATCCGCAAGGAAGACATTCTTGCCGCTGCCGGTGGTTCCGCTGGGACAGCAGCCCCCGCAGCAGCCACTGTGGTGGAGCCCTCCGCGCTTCGGGGTACGACCGTACCGATGAGCAGATTGCGCAAGGTCATCGCTGAGCGCGCTGTGGCATCTATGCAGGCCTCAGCCCAGTTGACCTCCGTTGTCGAGGTCGATGTCACCGAGATCGCTGAACTGCGCCAGGTCGTCAAGGATCAGTTCTTGAGCTCGACGGGGACCAAGCTGAGCTTCCTGCCATTCTTTGTCAAGGCAGCAGCCGAGGCTCTGCGGGTGTTCCCGATCATCAACGCAGTGGTGGAAGGCGAAAGCATTGTCTACCCCGCAACGGAAAACATCTCGATCGCCGTAGACACCGAGCGTGGTCTGCTCACCCCTGTGCTGAAAAACGCAGGCGAGAAAAACCTCGCCGGGATTTCGAAAGATATTTCGGACTTGGCAGAGCGCACCCGCACGAACCAGCTCAGCCCCGATGAACTTGCCGGTGGCACCTTTACGGTGACCAACACTGGTTCACGAGGTGCGCTGTTCGATACTCCGATCGTGTTCCTTCCCCAGGTAGCAATCTTGGGCACGGGAATCGTGCAGAAAAAGCCCGTGGTGGTCACTCACAACGGTGATGACTCGATTGCGATTCGCCACACGGTCTATCTGGCACTGTCTTACGACCACCGCATCGTTGATGGTGCTGACGCCGCACGCTTCCTCACTATGGTCAAGGACCGTCTAGAAGCTGGGGCGTTCGACGCAGACCTAGGAATCTAGAAGTTTCCTCTTACCTCCCAAACACATAGGCTAAAGAAGACATGGCTACCAAGGACAAAGCAGGAAATAAAGAACCCGGTCGGCTCAAGCAGCTGTGGCAGATTTTTAATCTGACTCGCGAGACCGATAAGGCGCTCATTCCCCTTCTCGCGCTCACCCTCACCCTGCCCATTGTTGCGGGTGTGTTCGTGGGGCTGTGGCTTGCAGCGGGAAGCGTTTTCTCGCTGATCCTCTACATCACCACCGGTGTTTTGCTGGCGGTGCTTCTCACCCTGGTTGTGATGGGTCAGCGGGCAGAAAAAACCGCCTACGAAAAGATTTCCGGCCAACCCGGTGCGGTGGGTGCAGTGTTGCGCAGTGCTTTGCGTCGCGCATGGCAAGCCAGCGAGTTTCCGGTAGCAGTGAACCCCAGGACCCAAGAAGCGGTCTACCGCGCCGTAGGCAAGCCTGGTGTGGTTCTTATCGGAGAAGGTGCACGCTCGCGCACCAAGAAGATGCTCGAGGATGAGCGTCGCGCCGTCTTACGAGCGGTGCCCGACATTCCGGTTCATTTTGTGCACGTCGGCCCCGACGAAGGCTCGACTCCCCTGCCTCAACTCAATAAGGCGCTTCGTAAATTCAAGAACTCTTTGCGCAAAGCAGAAGTATTAGCCGTCTCACACCGGTTGACCTCCCTACAGCGAGGCAATTCGATGCCCATTCCCAAGGGAATGGATCCCACCAAAGTTCGCGCACCGAAACCCCGCTAACACGCAGGTCCGCTAGCGCACCACCAGAATTGTTCCGACCAAACGGTCATGCAATCCTCTTTGGTCCTCATCCGTAATTAACGCTGGTATGACCAGCGCCACGAGTAGTGGTCGAACTAGCGGAGCAAAAAGCCCCAGCGCACCACCCTTGACCGGCGCAATACGAATGCGGGCGATGAGGTGACCGGGAGAACCCGCAGCCAGGAGACCGCCCAGCGCGGAGAGCGCCACAAACACCAGCAGAGTGGCGAGACCGTCATAGTCAAAAAAGATCACCGATATTCCCACGGCCACCGCCCAGTCGATCGCGAGCCCACCCACACGGCGCAAATAAGTCGGTGTGGAGCGAGGCCCCGAAGCTGGTAGGCCAAATTTTTTGCCTGGCCAGTAGTCATCGGAGTCGGTGGCCATGACTCCAGTGTAGATAGTGCTGTAACACGAAGGAAACATATTGGATATGGCGGAGAAATTGGCCTGACTTAGTGTGGAGCCAGCACCGAATCCTCGGTGCACCCATCCCACGAACACATCAGGAGTTAAGAGCATGTTTAAAAACTCTTCCGAAGTACTCAAGTACATCAAAGAAAAAGACGTCAAGTTCCTTGACATTCGCTTCACCGACCTACCCGGCGTGCAACAGCACTTCAACATCCCCGCCCATTCGGTGGATGAAGAATTCTTCACCGTCGGACAACTTTTCGATGGTTCGTCCATCCGTGGTTTCCAGCAGATCCACGAGTCAGACCTTCAGCTCATTCCCGATGTGACGACCGCCTATGTCGACGCGTTCCGCGATGAGCTCACGCTGATCATGCTGTTTGACATCTACAACCCCCGAAATGGCGAAATTTACAGCCGTGACCCCCGTCAGGTGGCCCACAAGGCTGAGAAGTACCTCGCCTCCACCGGGATTGCGGACACGGCGTTCTTTGCCCCCGAAGCAGAGTTCTACATCTTTGATGACGTTCGTTACGACGTGCGCCAAAACCGCAGCTTCTATGAAGTGGATTCGATTGAAGGCGCCTGGAACTCAGGCCGCAGGGAAGAAGGCGGAAACCTCGCCAACAAGACCCCGTATAAGGGTGGCTACTTCCCCGTCAGCCCCGTCGACCACTTCGCTGACCTGCGCGATGACATCTGCTTGAAGCTCGAAGAAGCAGGCCTCATCGTCGAGCGTTCACACCACGAGGTGGGAACCGGTGGCCAGGCTGAAATCAACTACCGCTTCAACACCATGGTCAAAGCAGCTGACGACATCTTGAAATTCAAGTACATCGTCAAGAACACTGCCTTGGAGTGGGGCAAGACGGCAACCTTCATGCCCAAGCCTCTCTTCGGTGACAACGGATCGGGTATGCACACCCACCAGTCGCTCTGGAACGATGGCGTGCCATTGTTCTACGACGAGGCAGGCTATGGCGGACTCAGCGACCTCGCTCGCTGGTACATCGGTGGAATCCTCAAGCACGCACCCGCGCTTCTGGCTTTTACCAACCCCAGCATCAACAGCTACCACCGTTTGGTCAAGGGCTTCGAAGCTCCGGTCAACCTGGTGTACTCCGCTGGTAACCGCTCGGCCTCGATTCGTATTCCAATTACGGGAAGCAACCCCAAGGCGAAGCGAATTGAATTCCGCGCCCCCGATGCCTCCGGAATCCCTTACCTCGCCTTCGCTGCACAGATGATGGCCGGTTTGGATGGAATCCAGAACAAGATTGAGCCCCACGAGCCCGTGGATAAGGACCTCTACGAGCTTCCCCCCGAGGAAGCAAAGTCCATCCCTCAGGTTCCAGGTTCCCTGGAAGAAGCACTTCAAGCACTCGAAGCCGACCACGACTTCCTGCTCGCTGGCGGTGTCTTCACCCAGGACCTGATCGACACCTGGGTCGAGTTCAAGCGCGAGAACGAAATTGCTCCTATGGCGCAGCGTCCTCACCCGTTCGAATTCGAACTGTACTACGGCGTCTAAACGCTCCTAAACTCTGGCGGGTCCTATCGTGGGATGGGGCCCGCCAGTGCTTTAACCGCCCAGAACTCCGGAGCTCTTGCCATAGAACACGCGCTCAAATACCACTCGGGAACGTCGTGTGACGCGTAGGTACCGATCTTCAAGCTCACTAGCGCTGCCCGAGGGATAGCCCATCAAACGCGCCGCTCCTTCGAGCCCCACTCGATCAGCGGGAAGCACATCGGTGGAGTGAGCGCCAAATAGCGCCAGAGCACTGCGTATTTGGGACGCCAACATCCAGGCCTCACCCAATTCTTCGCTGTCGCGTCGCTCTAAGAGGCCATGCTCCACCATGCGCTCCATCGCCACGAGAGTGGAGGGAGTTCGGATATCCGGGTACTGGTGACCATGTTGTAACTGGAGGAGCTGAATCGCCCACTCAACATCGCTGAGAGAACCCCTGCCTAGTTTGAGATGTCGGGAAGAATCAGCACCCTGGGGAAGGCGTTCCGCTTCCACTCGGGCTTTGATCCGGCGAATTTCTCGCGCCTGGTCGTCACTAAAGCTCACGGGATAGCGATAGGGCGCTGCCATTTCCAGGAAATCATCTTGAAGAGATTCCTCCCCCACGCAACTCGCGGCTCGCAATAGCGCTTGTGCCTCCCAACCCAAAGCCCACCGCTGGTAATACTGGGAGAAAGCTTCCAGACTGCGCACCAGCGGACCATTCTTGCCTTCGGGGCGAAGCCCCGCATCAAGATCCACCGGAAAAAGCACATCTTCACTCAACAAGGTGATGTTTTTCACGATCTCGGCAGCTACCTGCGAAGCGTTGGCGCCAGCACCGTTATCCCGAAACACGTACACCACGTCTAAATCAGAACCAAAGCTCAACTCGCCCCCGCCGAAGCGACCCATGGCGATGATGGCAAACTCAATTCCATCCTCAGGTGCTCGAGCAAGGCTGAGAATGCCGGCTAAGAATTCACAAGCCAACCCGGTGAGAGCCTCGGCGACCCGGGCGTTGTCGCTCACCCCCACCATGCTCGAGAGCGCAATACGCAACAGTTCCCTTCGACGCATGCCGCGGAGTGCTTTTTTCGCAGCCCCCTGGTCACCCTTGTGACGCTCGAGAGTGGCGCGGACCTCGTCGCGCAGCGCACTGCGCTCGCGAGGAATGAGGTCCTCATCGTTATCCAACCAGGCTGCGCCCTCGGGAACTCGACCAAAGAGCTTGGCAACAAATCCGCTCGTGGAGAGCGCTCGGGTGAGCCGCTTTGCAGCTCCTGAGGAATCTCGCAACATGCGCAAGAACCAATAAGCCTCACCCAGATCATCACTGAGTTTCCGAAAAGCCAACAGACCGCCATCGGGATCCGTTCCTTCGGCGAGCCACCTCAATAAAACAGGCAACAAATTCTTTTGAATCGCGGCTCTGCGCGAGACTCCCCCAGTCAAAGCAGCGATGTGGTTCAAAGCGCCACGGGGGTCCCTAAAACCAGAAGCCTGCAATCTCAAGGCAGCTTGGTCACTGGTGAGTTCCGCTGCCCCCTCACCCAAATCTGCCACAGCGGAAAGCAGTGGGCGATAGAAAATTCGCTCATGAAGACCCCGGACCTGGCGTTGAACGCCCCGCCACAGCGTTACTAAGTCCGTGGCAGTATCAGCAAGCTTGGTAGCTCGGGCGAGGACTCGAACCGCCTCTTCCTCGCGCGGCATCAGGTGACTTCTCGCCAGGGCTTGGAGTTGAATTCGGTGTTCGAGAACGCGCAAGGTCCGATACGCATGATCAAATTCAGCGGCCTCTGCTCTGCCGACATATCCCGCCTGAGTCAGAGAAGTCAAAGCACCCAGCGTGTCGAGATCTCTCACCTGATCATCATGGGCGCCATGGACAAGCTGTAAGAGCTGAATGGTGAACTCGATATCGCGAAGTCCCCCTGGCCCCAGCTTGATTTGATAATCCACTTCCTCAGCCGGAATATGGGCGCTGACGCGCTCGCGCATCCGTTGCACTTGTTCCACAAATCCAGGTCTGGTGGAGGCAGCCCAAATCAGCGGTTCCACAGCTTCGCGGTAGCGGCGAGCCAAATCCTTATCTCCGGCTAACCCTCGGGCCTTGATCAGGGCTTGGAATTCCCAATCTTTAGCCCAGCGCTGGTAGTAACTCAGATGAGAATCCAGCGTGCGCACCAAGGCGCCATCTTTACCCTCGGGGCGTAAGTTCGCATCGACTTCCCACAGTCCTGGCTCCACACCAAACTCCGTGAGATAGCGGGCAGTATCGCGTGCCAGGTTGTGAGCGCTGGTCATCACCCGATCCGGGTCCTCGCCCTCGGGCACCTCGGTGACATAGATGACATCGACATCGCTGAGGTAATTAAGCTCCCGAGCCCCAGCCTTACCCATGCCGATAATTGCCAAGGGAACTTTCTCGGCCGGCACATCGTGGGTTTGGCGAGCCAAATACAGTGCGTTGTCGAGCGCTGCGCCGGCTAGGTCAGATAGTGCCCGAGCGACAACATCGACTACCTCGAGCGGGGACGCAGCGGAGGAATCCCACAGCGCAATCCGACACAACTCTCGTCGATAGGCCACCCGGAGGGCCACCACCGCGTCGTCGCCCTCTCTACCCTCGAGTGCCGTTTGGAGCACAGCGCCATAGCGCTCGGCATCGAGGGGCCGCTTGAGCGGGCCCGAGACGACAGTCCACTGGTCAACGTGGCGGTGCAGGAAATCTCCCAGGCCAGAGCTGGCGCCAGTCAACAACACCAAGCGTTGCCGAGCTGTTGGCTTTGCCCAGAGCGCCCTTAAGGCTTGGGGGGATTTTTCCTCCAACGCGTGAATTGTTTTAAGTGCCAAATCTGGATCAGCAGCGGAGGAGAAATCCGATGCCTCATAACCCAGGTCCTCTAAACGACCACGAGACTCACTGAGGTTGGCAAATCCAGCTTTAACCAGCGAAGTCAGAGCTGACGGCGCTCGTGTCATAACTGGGCAGGTTAGAGAAGTTCGAGGTTGCTAGAGAGCTCATACGGGGTGACTTGAGCTCGGTAGGCTTCCCATTCACGCTTCTTATTGAGCAAGACATAGTTGAACACCCGCTCACCGAGCGTTTCCGCCACCAATTCACTGCCCTCCATCAAGGCGAGAGCGTGATCCAAACTTGCCGGTAACGGTTCATAGCCCAAAGCAAGACGCTCGCCCGCGCTGAGTTCCCAGACCGTGTCTTCGGCCTCCGCGGGGAGTTCGTAGTTTTCTGCGATGCCCTTGAGGCCGGCAGCCAAGAGCACAGCAAAAGCCAAATAGGGGTTGGCAGCAGAATCAATACCGCGGTATTCCACCCGAGCGCTTTGACCCTTACCGGGCTTATACAGCGGAACTCTAATCAAGGCCGAGCGGTTGTTGTGACCCCAGGTGACGTAACTCGGGGCCTCGTGGCCGCCCCACAGACGCTTGTAGGAGTTCACAAACTGGTTCGTAATCGCGGTGAATTCCGGTGCGTGCTTGAGAACGCCCGCGACAAAGGAGCGGCCCACTGCGGAGAGCTGATATTTTCCACCCGCGTCATAGAAGGCATTGGTGTCGCCTTCAAAAAGCGAGAAGTGGGTGTGCATACCCGAGCCTGGGTGATCAGCGAGGGGTTTGGGCATAAACGTTGCGTAAACGCCCTGTTCGATCGCCACTTCCTTGACCACGGTTCTAAAGGTCATGATGTTATCGGCGGTGGTCAACGCATCGGCGTACCGAAGGTCAATTTCGTTTTGCCCAGGGCCTGCCTCATGGTGACTAAATTCCACCGAAATGCCCAAATCCTCGAGCATGCGCACGGCACGACGACGGAAATCATGAGCAGTACCGCCTGGAACGTTGTCGAAATACCCGGCAGAATCTACGGGCTCTGGTCCCGAGGGGCCGTGGGCACTGGATTTGAGCAGATAAAACTCGATTTCGGGGTGGGTATAAAACGTGAACCCAAGGTCCGCCGCTTTTTCTAGCTGGCGCTTGAGTACAAAGCGGGGATCGACCACCGCTGGCTGACCATCCGGGGTCGTGATGTCGCAAAACATGCGAGCGGTGGGGTCAATTTCTCCCCGCCAGGGAAGAATCTGAAAGGTGGTGGGGTCTGGGTGAGCTAAGACGTCAGCTTCGAACGCGCGCGTGAAACCTTCGATGGAGGAACCATCAATTCCCAAGCCTTCGGTAAAAGCACCCTCGACCTCAGCGGGGGCAATGGCCACCATCTTGAGCGTGCCCACCACATCGGTAAACCACAGCCGAATGAACTTGACGCCACGCTCTTCAATGGTGCGCAGCACAAAGTCGCGTTGTTTATCCACAGTCATCCCTCACAACCAAGCAAAATGGGCATAATTCCTAGCCATTAGGCTACTCGGTATGCCCCGTCTTCGCTTGGCTATGGCCCAAACAAATCCCACCGTGGGAGATCGCTTAGGCAACGTCACCGCGTTGCTCGCTATGGCACGCACGGCGTATGACCAGGGAGCCCAGGTCTTTCTCACTGGCGAGTTAGCGCTCACCGGGTACCCGATCGAAGATCTAGCACTGAGAGATAATTTCCTCGCCCTTTCTGACCAAGCGCTTCATGCCTTCGCTCACTCCCTGCTAGACGAAGGCATGGGCGATATGGCGGTAATCGTGGGCCATCCCAGTGGACCCCATGACGTAGACGATGACCCGACGTTGCTGCATTCCCCAGCTCGTGCCCAAAACCGTGCCAGCGTGCTTCTT